>Ga0067045_1004116_pt1 | contig 15122 bp, 13 predicted proteins | sample TerdegcTABiofilm_FD_59184 | JGI IMG/M metagenome (GOLD analysis project Ga0067045, IMG submission 59184) | Combined Assembly of (Gp0054472, Gp0054536) Wastewater bioreactor microbial communities from Singapore -Terephthalate degrading...
GGGCATACGCGTTCCCGTGGCACGCTGGCTGCAACCCGTGATGGGCGTGGATGCCATCTGGTGGAGCTTTCCCATCAGCTCCGTCTGCTCCATGCTGATGATGCTGGCCTATTACCGTTGGGGCAACTGGCGCAAGGCGCACATGCTGCCGGCCCAGGCCGCCATCCCGGCTGCAGAGCCGGCCCGGGAACAGACGCCGGCCGCAGAGCAAGCCGAAGCCCCCGTGGACAGCGATGCACTGATAGCCCGGGCCGCCCCCTGCGAGCGCATCGCCATCCCTGCCGAGGTGGGTGGCCAGCCGCCCAGCACCGTGGCCACCCTGGCCGCGGATGCGGGGGGGCCACCGCGCGACGCTAACCCAGGGTGATGCCCGTTTCCTTGACGACGCGCTTCCAGCGCTCGTGGTCGGCGGCGATGAGCCGTCCGAACTCCTGGGGCGTGCTGCGCCGCGGCAGGTAGTTGTAGCCGGCGAGCCTGGCCATCACATCGGGCATCTGCATGATCCTGTCCATCTGCTGGGCCAGATAGCCCACGATCTCCTGCGGTGTGCCCTTGGGCGCCAGCAGGCCCGACCAGGAACTGAAATCCATGCCACTGACGCCCAGCTCGCGCAACGTTGGCACCTGGGCAAAGGCCGGTGCACGCTGGGGCAGCAGCACGGCCAGGGCCTTGACCTTGCCCGCGCGAATCATTTCCACCGAGGTGAAGGAATCGAACGAGAAGTCCACCTCGCCCGCCACCACGGCCTGCATCTGCGCGCCCGTGCCCTTGTACTGGGCATTGACGATGCCGGGCCCCTCGACCACCTTCTTGAACTGCTCGGTGATCAGCGAGATCATGCTGCTACCCGAGGAGGCGCTCAGCGGCCGACCCTGCTTCGCCATGGCGATCAGCTCCTGCATGCTGTTGACGGGCAGGTCCTTGCGCGCAATCACCACAAAACCGACATCGCATAGATGACTGATGGGCTCGAAGCTGGCCAGCGCCTCGTAGCCGGTCTTGTAGAGCACGGGACTCAGGGTCTGCGCTCCTGCCGTGTTCATCAGCAGCGTGTAGCCATCGGGTGCGGCGCGGGCTGCCAGTTCGGAGCCGATGACGCCGTTGGCGCCGCCCTTGTTGTCGACCACAAAGGACTGGCCCGTGATTTCGCCGAGCTTTTGCATGGCCAGCCTCGCCACCACGTCCGTGGTGCCTCCGGCCGGAAACGGCACGATGACCCGTACCGACCTGTCCGGATAGGCTGACGCAGCGGCCGCATGCCAGGGCAGCGCGGTGGCAGCACAGGCTGCCGAGGTGGCAAGAAAGCGGCGGCGTGAGGTATTCACCATAATGCTTGTCTCCTGTAATTGCCCGGCAACGGACTCCTGCGATCGGCTCCGGCTGCGGGCTGTTTGAGCCTTGTTGGCCGGGCCATGATGGAGTCCGCCCGCGCCCTCTGTCCAATACCATGCGCCTATGCAAGCATTGGTTTTGGCAATCGGCCGCCCCGTGCAGGGAACCAAAAACACCGCCACAGACTCCCACCGTCCGCCATGTCTTCTCAAGCCCTTTCCCTGACCACCGGACCCCGCAGCCTCTCGCAGCGCCTTTCACTCTGGCTGATGCTGGCGCTGGCCGTCTGGGTCTGTGCCTTCTCCACCGGTGCCGGCGCGCAGATCCTGCTGAAGAATTCGGCTTCGGGTGGCGCCACCGTGCAAACGCCGCGCGTGCAGGCCGAGCTGGTGGCCCAGGCCCCCGAGGGCATCACCGCCGGCCAGGTCTTCTGGCTGGGGCTGAAGATCACCCATCAGCCCGAATGGCATACCTATTGGAAGAATGCCGGCGATTCGGGCCTACCCACGGTGCTGCAGTGGCAGCTGCCCCCAGGCCTGGAGGCTGGCCCCATCGCATGGCCGCTGCCTCATGCGCTACGCGTAGGGCCCCTGGTCAACTATGGCTATGAGGACACGGTGCTGCTGCCCGTACCCATCAAGGTCGCGGCCGATTTCAAGGCACCGGCCTCCGGCATGGTGGACCTGGGCCTGGCCGCCGAATGGCTGGTCTGCCGCGTGGAATGCATTCCCGAGTCCGGCAACTTCCAACTGCAGATCCCCGTTCAGGGCAGCAGCGCTCCGCAAAGCCAGGCCTTTGTGCAGGCCCAGGCCGACCAGCCGCAGGCGCTGAGCCAGGGCGGCCAGGCCCTTGTCGAGTCCGGCAAGGCCGAAGGCACGAAACTGCCCGACGACCGCGTGACACTGCGCATACCCGGACTGCCCCCCAGCCTGAAGGGCAAGACACTGGAGTTCTATCCCGAGAACGCCGACACCTTCAAGCATGCCGCAGAGTCTGGCAAGGACTGGAAGCAGCACTGGGACGGTAACGTCTGGGTGGGCGAGAACATGCCCCTGTCCGATATGCGCGGCGAAACCACGGCGCAACTGGCCGTGGTGCTGGCCCTGCCGCCCGCTGAGCGCGCTGCCGCGCTGGAGCGGGGCGAAAGCGCTGGCTGGCGCAGCGAGCTGGCCGTGCAGGGCCGCTGGAGCGCCCCCGCGCTCGCAGGCGTTTCTCCGGCCCTGGCCGCAGCTCTGGAGGCCAACAAGACCGCTTCACAGGCCGTACCTGCGGGCAATACGGCCAGTGCAGGCAGCCTCTGGGCGGCCCTGCTGGGCGGCCTGATCGGCGGTCTGATCCTCAACCTCATGCCCTGCGTATTTCCCGTGCTGGCCATCAAGGTACTGGGGTTTGCGGTGCATGGCCAGAACCGCCAGGCCCAGAAACTGGGCGGCCTGGCCTATGCTGCCGGCGTGGTGCTGTCCTTTGTGGCACTCGGCGCACTGCTGCTGGGCCTGCGCGCGGCCGGTCAGCAACTGGGCTGGGGCTTCCAGCTGCAGTCGCCCGTGGTGGTCTCGCTGCTGGCAGCGCTGTTCACCGTGCTGGGACTGAATCTGGCCGGCTGGTTCGAGTTCGGCAGTCTGCTGCCCAGCAGCATTGCCAGCGCCCAGGCACGCAACCCGATACTGGACTCCTTTCTGTCCGGCGTGCTGGCCGTGGCCATTGCCTCGCCCTGCACGGCACCCTTCATGGGTGCCTCTCTGGGCTTTGCCATCGATATGCCTGCGGCGCAGGCTCTGACGGTGTTTGCCGCACTGGGCATGGGCATGGCCCTGCCCTATCTGCTGGCCAGCTTCGTGCCCGCCGTCGTGAGCTGGCTGCCCCGCCCCGGTCCCTGGATGCAGACCTTCCGCCACGCCATGGCCTTCCCCATGTTTGCCACCGTGGTCTGGCTGGTCTGGGTGCTGGGCCACCAGGGCGGCATGGATGCCGCCGCGGCCCTGCTGGCCCTGCTGCTGGTGCTGGCCGCGCTGATCTGGGCCCTGGGCCTGCGCGGCAAGAGCCGCATGAGCCTCGGCGCTGTCGCCTTGCTACTGGCCATTGGTGTGGCCTACTACGCACTGCCGCTGATCAAGGCCGAGCCTGCGGATCAGGTCAGGGCACAGGCCGGTGAACTCTGGCAACCCTGGTCGGCAGACAAGGTTCAGTCTGCCCAGACCTCGGGCCGGCCGGTGTTTGTGGACTTCACGGCCGCCTGGTGCGTGACCTGCCAGGTCAACAAGCGCACCACGCTGAGCAATGCCGAGGTGCTGGCAGCTTTCGAGCAGCACAAGGTGCAGCTGCTACGCGCCGACTGGACGCGCCAGGACCCGGCCATCACCCAGGCACTGCAATCACTGGGACGCAGCGGCGTCCCCGTCTATGTGCTGTACCTGCCCGGCAAGCCGCCGGTGGTGATGAGCGAGCTGCTCTCCAAGAGCGAAGTGCTGGACGCGCTCCAGCAGATCTAGGTCGCCCCTGCGTGCCGGGCGCTGCGCCCCCTCATGCCTGCTCCAGCTCCTCGTGCAGGCAGAGGTAATTGCCTTCCGTGTCCTTGAACCAGGCGGCTTTCTCGGCCCCCAGCACGCAGACATGGTCGACAGTCTTGAAATCGGGAAAGTCATAGTCTTCAAACACCACGCCCCGGCCTTTCAGCTCCCGAATGCTCGCGGCGATATCGGGCACCTGGAAGCTGATGGCCGTGTGCTCGGCCTTGGTGCCGCCAGGTCTGGGAAACAGGGCCAGGGCGCTGCCGCCCACCCGATAGACAAATTTCCCGTCGGGTCGCAGCTCCCCGGGCTGCAGACCCAGGCATTCCTCGTAGAAAGCGCGGGCCCGCGCCAGATCCATTACCGGCAGCATCGTCGTCACAGCAGATTGGCTCAGCATAAGAACTCCTTTGCCCGGCGCCCCGAGTCGAGCATGCAAAGCTTAGTCCCGTGAGCCGGCAGAAGCCAGAGTCGGCGGGGTTCATGAACCTGGCGCAATCAACTTTACGACTCGGCACACCAGCCTCGCTCCTGTCAAACCGGCGGGTTCCGGTCTGGCTTCGATTCGCGCTGGAACGCGACTCTAGGCAGGAGGGCAGCACCTATGGCACAAACCGGACAAAAGCTCTAGACTGGAATTGCCCACAAGCCAGGTGCAACCGCAGTTTTCGGCCTTTGCCAGCCTTGCACGCGTTGACTGCTGCGGACCGCCTGAACTGCACAGGAGGTAAGCCATGCATGCCAACCTTATCCATCAGCCGTCTCACAAACGTCTTTGCCTGTTGCGTGCACTGGCGCTAGCCAGCCTGGCCATTGCCGGACTGGCCCTGCCCTTTGCCTGGGACATCCTGGCCAGCATCAACAGCATGCCCAAGATGCATTGGCTGCAGCAGATACTGGCACAGGCGCCGGCCTTCAGCTGGCTGATGATGTTTGTCTGGGGCGGAGCCATACCACTGGTCTTGCTCAAGAACATGGACCAGACCCCCTCGCACAAGCTGCGCACCACGGTGGTGATGCTGGTCCTGATGTGGGTCGCCGTCACCTGGTATGTGCACATGCCGGCCAGCAATCAGTGCACCGCGCTCTATGCTTCCTGGGAATGGGCCTGCTCGGTTCTCCAGTGGGGCTACAGCATGAGCCTGGTGCTGTCCATTGCGGCCTATGCCTTCCTCATGCTGGGCCTGATGGTTACCGCGCTGGGCCTGTTTGCCGAAGGCCTGGAAGATGAGCCCAGCCACGCCGCATAGCACGCCCTGCCATGCAAAAAGCCTGCAACATCGGCCGCAGGCTTTTTGATTTCTGCTCCCACCTCAAGACTTCATGCGTCCGAACAGTCGGCGATAGCGAGAAGGCAGATCCTGCATGCGCATCATGATGGGCAGATCGGCGGTATTGAAGTCGCTATCCCAGGCCGGTGCCCCCAGCACCTTGGCACCGGCGCGCAGATAACCCTGGATCAGCGCTGGCGGCTCGACCTTCAGCGCATCCACCGAGACATTGCTGACACATGCCAGCTCCTCGGGCAGCGCCACCCGCGGGCGCACCTGCAACTCGGGCTCGGCCAGATGGCTCTGGCGCAGCTGCTGCCAGATGCGTGCCGGGCCTTCGCCATGGGCCAGACCGGGGTACTGCATGGGAATGCTGGCGCAGCCCACCATGGCCTCCAGCTGGTTGCGCTGCATGAACTCGGCCAGCGCGCCCCAGAGCGCCAGAATCACGCCGCCCTGGCGATGCTCCGCATGCACGCAGCTGCGTCCCAGCTCCACCATCTGCGCACGCCAGGCGTTGATGGGCGAGAGGTCGAACTCCTGATCGCTGTACAGACCGCCGGCGCGCTGGGCCTGAGCGGGGGTCAGGAGACGGTAGGTGCCGATCACCTTGTTCTGCTCTTCATCACAGACCATCAGATGCTCGCAGAAATCGTCGAAGACATCGATGTCGTGACCTGCCACGGGTGTCTGCAGCACGGCACCCATTTCTTCGGCAAAGATCTGATAGCGCAGGCGCTGGGCCTGGCGGACCTCGTCCAGATGACGGGCCCAGCGCACCTGCAGGCGCAAAGCGGGCGCTGCAGCGTGTGCGGGACTGGCGGGGCGATGGGAAAGCGAGGGAGCCGATGACGGTGTCGTCGCGATGCTCTGGCCATTCAGCGCATCAAGAATCTCGGGATGCCTCATGTCTGCTTTCCTCCGGTGTTGGACGCAGTTGGCGGCCTGCCTGTGCCACACGGTGTGTCTGCGTGGCGTCATTGTGGAAAACACAGATGAAGCCCGCGCGACATTTGGATGACGGTTGCATGACAAACCATGGCAACCGCCATCCCTGCGCAGAGAGCTGAATTGCTGCTCGGGATTGTGGTGAATGGGAAAGCCGGAGTGGGCGACAATCGACATATGAGTTTCGCCCCCCTGACCAATGACACCTTCCTGCGCGCATGCCGTCGCCAGGCTACTGACTACACGCCCCTGTGGCTGATGCGCCAGGCGGGACGCTACCTGCCCGAATACAAGGCCACCCGCGCCAAGGCCGGCAGCTTCATGGGCCTGGCCACCAATGTGGACTACGCCACCGAGGTGACCCTGCAGCCGCTGGAACGCTTCCCTCTGGACGCGGCCATTCTGTTCAGCGACATCCTGACCGTACCCGACGCCATGGGCCTGGGCCTGTCGTTCGCCGAAGGCGAAGGTCCGCGCTTTGCCAAGGTCGTGCGCGACGAGGCCGCCGTGGCCGAGCTGGCCGTGCCCGACATGGACAAGCTGCGCTATGTGTTTGACGCCGTCACCAATATCCGCAAGGCGCTCAATGGCCGTGTGCCCCTGATCGGCTTCTCGGGCAGCCCCTGGACTCTGGCCTGCTACATGACCGAGGGCAAGGGCAGCGATGACTACCGCACCGTCAAGTCGCTGATGTACTCGCGCCCCGACCTGATGCACCGCATCCTGGAAGTCAACGCCGACAGCGTGGCCGCCTACCTGAACGCCCAGATCGATGCCGGCGCCCAGGCCGTTATGATTTTTGACAGCTGGGGCGGCGTGCTGGCCGACGGCGCTTTCCAGGAATTCAGCCTGACCTATACCAAGCGCGTGCTGGCCGGGCTCAAGCGCATCGGCGTGGACGGCAGCGATGTGCCCCGTATCGTCTTCACCAAGGGCGGAGGCATCTGGCTGCCCGACATGAAGGACATCGACTGCGAAGTGCTGGGTCTGGACTGGACCGCCAATCTGGGCAAGGCTCGCGCCATCGTGGGCGGCGAGATCGGCGGCCCCGGCAAGGCGCTGCAGGGCAATATCGACCCCAATGTGCTGTTTGCCGCGCCCGAGCAGGTCGCCGCCCAGGCGCGCGCCGTGCTGGACAGCTTTGGCAAGCCCCATACCGACAAACGCACCACCGGCCCCACCCACATCTTCAATCTGGGTCATGGCATCAGCCAGTTCACCCCTCCCGAACATGTGGCCGCGCTGGTCGAAGCTGTGCACAAGCACTCGCGCCTGCAGCGCGCTCAGGGCTGATTCCCGCTGCAACAACGGCCTTGCCGGGCGTTGGTTGCAGCATCACAAGGTCGTATCACCCAAGCAGATCAAGTGGTTATTGGACGACAATCCCTGGCCTGCGACGCAGAACAAAAGCGGTAAGTCATTGATTTCAAACCACTAAATCTCAGAACCCTCGAAATTCGGCGCCAGCAGTGTTTGGCGCTTTTTTATTTTTTCACTTCTTCCCGCCTCGATTGAAGGAAGTTATCCACATGTGGATGTTCCGAGGAGGCATCAGGTCTCGCGGCTGCTTGCATTCCTGCTATTTTTTTGGGAAGTTAAGGACTTTGCACCATGGTTTGCGCGCAGTTAAGTTTAGGGAGGTTCTCGGTTGACAGTGCCTCACCACCTGATTTATGCACAGATCTGGCAAGGCAGAGTCCCTGCATGCGCCCCGTCTGCCCCATCTCGGAAAATCACCAAAAATACATATAAGTATTTGTTTTTAATCTATTAATTACTGATGCACCCAGTTCTCCCGCTGGCTTCCAGATGCGAACCAGACTTGACTGGAGCTTTGGCGCGTATTTTTTCTCACAAAGTTATCCACAGAGCGCAAAGCCTTGGCAGGCCTCAAAATCTGCTATAGCTCTGAGAAGCTGCGGCCCTGGCAGCACTTTCCCCTTATCCCAGCCCATGTCCCATACTGTTCACGTTGCCGTCCAGACCCCTGCCCATAGCGCCGTAGGTGATCTGTTGAGCTACGGTAGCGACGCGCCGCTGGAGCCCGGCACGCTGGTACGCGTTCCCCTGGGAAAAAGGGAGTTGCTGGGCGTGGTCTGGGATACGCCGGCCGCCCCGGAAGCGATTCCCGATGGGGTGGAGCTGCGCAGCATTGCCGCCCAGCTGCAGGGCATAGCGCCACTGGACCAGGCCTGGCGACGGCTGGTGGCCTTTGCCGCCTACTATTACCAGCGCAGCCTCGGTGAAATCGCCGTCGCCGCCCTGCCACCACAATTGCGCGAGATGTCGCCCGAGCAACTGGCCCGGCGGCTGGCTTCGCCCAAGACAGCCAAGACGCCAGCCGGCAAGCGCAGGAAGGCACAGGCCGCCGAAACAGCACTGGCGAGCGCCGAGACGGTGGCTCATACGCCTGACGCCAGCAGCGCAATGCCTTTGATAGCGCTCAGCGCCGAGCAGTCCTCGGTTTTCGAGCAGATTGCGCAAAACCCCGGCCCCTTCCTGCTCTATGGCAGCACCGGCAGCGGCAAGACAGAGGTTTATCTGCGCGCCGTCCAAGCCATGCTGGATGCCAGCCCCGAGGCACAGGCTCTGGTGATGGTGCCCGAGATCAATCTCACGCCGCAGCTGGAAGAGCGCTTCATCGCCCGCTTCGTGCCCCGGTATGGCAGGGAGGCCGTGGTCAGCATGCACAGCGGCATGACCAACCCGCAGCGCCTCAAAAGCTGGCTGGCCGCGCACACGGGCCGCGCCCGCATCGTGCTCGGAACGCGCATGGCCATTTTTGCCAGCGTGCCGCAGCTGGCGCTGATCGTGGTCGATGAAGAGCACGATGCCAGCTACAAGCAGCAGGAAGGCGCGCGCTACTCGGCGCGCGATCTGGCCATCTGGCGCGGTCGTGATACCGGGGCCAAGGTCATTCTAGGCAGCGCCACGCCATCCCTGGAGAGCTGGCATGCCTCGGACCCCGCAGTCGGCCGCTACCTGCGCCTGCATATGCCCAGCCGTATCGGCGCGGCCGGCTTAGGCGCGGCCGGCTCAGGCGCGGCCGGCTCAGGCGTGGCCGGTCTGCCCAGGGTGAGAATGGTGGACATGGGCCAGCAACCCAGGCGCGCCGTGTTCTCGCCACCGCTGATCGAGGCCATTACCGAGCGCGTCAAGCGCGGCGAGCAAAGCCTGATTCTGCTCAACCGCCGCGGCTTTGCCCCCGTGCTGTTCTGCGCCGACTGCAACTGGAAGAGCGACTGCCCCCATTGCAGCGCTCACCAGGTCTTTCACAAGGGCGACCGTACGCTGCGCTGCCACCACTGCGGCTTTACCCAGCGTGTGCCGTTTGCCTGCCCCAGTTGCGGCAACCCCGACATCCTGCCGCTGGGCAAGGGCACGGAGCAGTTGCAGGAAGAGCTGGAGCGGCTGCTGCGCAATGTGCAGCGTCCCGACGGCAATCCGGCCCGTGTGGCGCGCATCGACGCCGACACCACCAAGGCCAAGGGTAGTCTGCAGGAGCAGCTCGCCCAGGTGCATGCTGGCGATGTGGACGTGCTGGTCGGCACCCAGATGGTGGCCAAGGGCCATGACTTCCGGCGCATCACGCTGGTGGCTGCCGTGCAACCCGACAGCGCGCTCTACTCCAGCGACTATCGCGCCCCGGAGCGGCTGTTCTGCCTGCTGATGCAGGCCGCCGGGCGCGCCGGGCGCGATGCGCAATATGTGAAGGACCAGGGCAGCCATCCGGAGATGTGGATTCAAAGCCACGACCCTCAGAACGCCGTCTACACCGCACTGCGCAAGCATGACTACCCGGCGTTTGCCAGGCAGCAACTCAAGGAAAGGCTGGATGCCGGCATGCCGCCCTATGCCTTTCAGGCCATAGTCCGAGCCGATGCGCGCACCCAGGAAGCTGCCCAGGCTTTCCTGAATTCCGCCACCCAGGTCGCCAGAGAGGCCAAGCTGCCCTATCTGGACGAGGTGTTCATCTACCCGCCCATCCCCATGGCGGTGCAGCGCGTGGCCAATGTGGAGCGTGCCCAGATGCTGCTGGAAGCCGCAAACCGCAGCGCCCTGCTGCGCTTTCTGAATGCCTGGCAGCAGTATCTGCACTGGCTGCGCACTCTGCCCGAGCACAGGCCGCTGGTGCGCTGGCTGGTGGATGTGGATCCGCTCAGCATCTAAAGCCGCTGAAAATTTAAGGGTTTTAAGTCTTCAACCCTTTACCCATAAGCGCTGACAGCTATCAATTTATATAAACCACAGGCGCCTGGCAAATCCATCGGGATTTGCGCGAATGGGCAAGCCGGCATGGCTATTGCATGGTGTGAGGCTCGGCTCCACAAGAGGCCGTTTCATTCAATCACGGAGCACTACTTCATGCAAAAACAAGTCTTCCGCCAGTCCTTGCTGGCTGCCACCATTGCCGTTCTGGGCGTTCTGTCCGCCCCCGGCGCAGCCCTGGCGCAGGATGCATCGCCTGCGGCCGCGCAGGCGGCCAAGGCGCAGGCAGCCAAGCCCAATGTAGTGGTACTGGCCACGGGCGGCACGATTGCGGGTGCCGGTGCCTCGACCGTCAACAGCGCCACTTACACGGCCGCCAAGGTCCCTGTGGACAAGCTGCTGGCCGGCCTGCCCGAGCTGGCCCAGATCGCCAATGTGCGCGGCGAGCAGGTGTTCCAGATCGCTTCCGAGAGCTTCACCAACGACAATCTGCTGACACTGGCCAAGCGCGTCTCGCAGCTGGCCAAGCAGCCTGATGTGGACGGCATCGTCATCACCCACGGCACAGACACGCTGGCCGAGACGGCCTACTTCCTGAGCCTGACCGTGCACACCGACAAGCCCATTGCCGTGGTCGGCAGCATGCGCCCGGGCACGGCCCTGTCCGCCGATGGTGCGCTGAACCTGGTCAATGCCGTCAGCGTGGCCGGCTCCAAGGACGCCAAGGGCAAGGGCGTCTTCGTCACCATGAATGACGAGATCAACACCGCCCGCGATGTGAACAAGGACATCAACATCCAGACCGGTGCCTTCAAGAGCCAGTGGGGCCCGCTGGGCATGGTGGTCGAGGGCAAGAACTACTGGTTCCGCGCACCCGTCAAGCGCCACACCATGAACTCCGAGTTCAATATCGACAACATCGACAAGCTGCCCCAGGTGGACATCGTCTATGCCTATGGCAGCGTCCAGCCCACGGCCGTGAATGCCCTGGTCGATGCCGGCGCCAAGGCCATCGTCCATGCCGGCACCGGCAATGGCTCGGTGGCCGACCGCATGGTCAAGCCGCTGCAGGATGCCCGCGGCAAGGGCGTGCTCGTCGTGCGCTCGTCACGCGTGCCTTACGGCTTTGTGCTGCGCAATGCCGAGCAGCCCGACGACAAGTACGACTGGGTGGTCGCCCACGATATGCGCCCCGAAAAGGCACGCCTGCTGACCATGCTGGCGCTGACCAAGGGCGCCAACACCAAGGAACTGCAGCGGATGTTCTGGGAGTATTGAGCACTCCCCCTGAGGCGCTGACGCGCCTTCCCCCTCTCTCGCCTTGCTACGCAATGCGGGAGGGGGACGACAGCCTCGCTGCGGGGCGGCGGGGCCGCCTAGGCCCTTGCTCGCTGTCTCTTTCGAAAGGGATCTGCATAAGCAAGGGGGTTAAAAGCATGAAAAGCGGTTTGCACAGGCTGGTCTTGCGCAAGCCGCTCTTGTTTTTGATCAGGTCATCAGCGCCACGGCAGCGGAGAAGCTGAGGAAGGCCAGGCTGGTCGACACCAGGATGATGCGCGCCACTCGGCCGCTGTGGGCGCCGTAGCGCTCGGTCAGCAGCGACACATTGCTGGCCGAGGGAAGAGCCGCCAGCAGCACCAGCACCACCAGGGTTTCGTGCTGGAGCCCCAGGCCCATGGAGATCGCGGCCAGTCCGACGGCCCAGACCAGCAACGGATGGACGACCAGCTTGGCCAGCGCAACCGGCACATAGTCCCGCGCTGCCACGCGTTCGTGGCTGTTCATCTGCGAGCGCGCCAGCACGGCGCCTATGGTGAACAAGGCCACCGGCGAAGCCGCTGCGGCCAGCATGGCCACGGTCTTGTCCACCGGGCCGGGCAATACCCAGCCCATGGCCGACGCCAGACCGCCCAGCAGAATCGACCAGGGCATGGGATTGGACGCCATGCCCTTGAGCGAATTGCGCACCGCCAGCCAGATTCCTTGCCCTCCCGCCAGATCGAGCCGCGACAGCGCAATGCAGGCCGAGGTGGTGACGACCATGTCGATGGCCATGGTCACGATCACCGGCCCCGCGCTCTGCGCGCCCAGCAGCGCCGCCAGCATGGGAACGCCCATGAAGCCGGTGTTGGGAAACGCTGCCACCAGAGCACCGAATGCGGCATCGTTCCAGCCCAGGCGCCTGCGTGTCAGCAGCACGGTCGCGCCCACCATCAGCACCGCACAGAGCAGATAGACCAGGGTGACGTTGATGTCGAGCAGCTGATGAATCGGTGTCTGCGCGCCAAAGCGGTACAGCATGCAGGGCAGCGCGAAGTACAGCACAAAGGCATTGAGGCCGGGGATCGCTGCCTGGGGCAGGATGCCGCGCCATGTGGCGGCAAAGCCGCAAGCCACCAGCGCAAAGAAGGGAAAGGTGATGAGTAGAACGGACAGCACCGGCAAATTGTGACAGCGCGCTGCGGCAGACCTCTCGGAGCCTTCGATGAAAATTTTTCAGTGCCGCCCCGGTTCACAAAACAAAGCCTGCGCAAGGCAGGCCGCTGTGACGGATGCAAGGACTGCGCGTCAGAGCTTGAGCTCCTTTTCCACGTCGGCAGTCTTGCGGCGCGCCAGCGCCAGATTGGCGCGAGCCTTGTCCAGCACCAGATAGAAGAACACACCGTCATTGGCGGCCACGGGACGGATGATGTGATATTGCTTGCCCAGAGTGATCAGGATGTCGTCGATCTGATCGTTGAGATTGAGCATGCGCATGGTCTTGAGCTTGGCGCGCACCACCTCGGTGTTGCCGGCCGCAGCCAGCTCCATGTCCACGCCGCCGCCGACGCTGCCCATCAGCATGCCGCTGGCGCTGTCCACGAGAGCGCCACAGACGGCGCCGTCGGTGGTCATCAAAGCGTTCAGAGAATCCTGGATAGAGGCCATAAATCCACCTTTTTGAAAAAGCAAGACAAGGAACCCGTGCGCAGTATGCGCACCCACTCGGACTCAGAACTCCAGTGAACCTGTGATCAGGAAGGCAGGTACCCTGTGGCAACCTCGCCGGCCGCCCAAAGCGCGCGCCCCAGCAAGGCGTTCTGATCGACCACCAGACAGAGAACGGCCGGGAAAGAGCCGTTCACCGCCTGGAAGACCACGGTGCCCGACTCCGTCTCGAAGGTCAGGCGCTTGCAATCCTTGTGACCGATTTCATTGGCCACGGCCCTGGCCATGGCCATCAGCGAGCCCGCCATGGCCGACAGCCGCTCGGTCGGCAACTCGCTGCGAATGCGCAGCGCAGCAATCTCGAAGCCGTCAGGGGTGCAGAGCAAGGCGATATGGACGCCTGCAACCGGGGCGACCACGCGCGCCAGGATTTCCTGGCCGGCCTGCACCGCATCGGCCGGAATCACGAGAGAGGTATGGGTATTCATAGGGTCTGACTTTGCAGGGACAGCAGCGATGCCAGCACGCTCAGCGCATCCAGCATCTGCTGGCGATCACGCGGGTCGGCTTCAATCAGCGGGGTGATCTCATGGCCTCTGGCCACCAGGGCCGAGCTGAACGCCTCCAGCCTTGCCCCGCTGGCGCTGCGGCAGCTGAGAATGAGCATCAGGGGAGCCTGCTCCAGCTCTGCGATCCCCGTCAGCATCTCGCTGGCGTAATCCACCGCGCCCGCATCGTTGACGTCCAGCATCAGCAGCGCCCCCACCGATGCCGAGAGCACCCAGCGACGCACGAAATCGAAACGGTCCTGGCCGGGACTTCCCACCAGCTGCAGTCGCTCGCCCGAGCCCAGATCGATCTCGCCAAACTCCGCCCCTACCGTGGTGAACTCCTTGCTGTGTGCCGCCCTGTCCAGGTTGCGCACATCGCTGCCTGCCATGAATTCCCCGCACAGGCTGCGCAGCGCCGTGGTCTTGCCTATGCCCATGGGCCCAAGCAGACTCACCCGCAGCAGGCCCTGGCCGGGCTGCATGGGCATGAAAGATGTCATGTGCGTCCTCCACGGCTAATCCAGCCCGTCAGTTTGCTGACCCATTGGAGCGTCACCGAAGTGGCGGCCTGCCTTGGGGTGCTTGATTTGCGTGCATCCGCAGGCTGCTCGGGGCCGCGCAGACTGCAGTGCAGGACGGCCTGAAGCTGAGGCAGGGACAGCAGGGTCGATAGCTGCGGCATTTCGATGCCGGCGTGCTCGGCCAGCGATCGGGCATCGATGGGCCCGCGCGCGAGCAGCGCCAGCACGCGCATGTGCAGCGCACTGTTGGCGCTGCCAGGCAGGGCGACCCAGGACTTGATCTGAAAGCGGTGCGGACAGTCGACCCCCTGCTGCTGAAGCTCCTGCAGGGCACGCTGCAGCGACAGGGGTGCGTCGGTCCTGTGCCGGGCTCTCCAGTCCATGAGGAAAACCGCTGCGCGATCAAGCATGTCGATCAGGTCGGACAGCGTAAAGTCCGCATCCAGATGTGCGGCCCAGCCCTGGGAGGAGCGCCCCAGCGGCTGCATGGCCGGCTCGCCACCAAGATAGACCACGCAAGGGGCTCTCGCCTCTGCCCTGTCCAGCCCTTCGATCACCAGCACTTCGGCCGCCTGGCGCGGAACCTGACGCCAGGCAGAAAGCGACTTGCGCGCGGCCACGGCGAACAGCGCTTCAAAGCGCTGCTGCACGGCAGGCGTCCAAAGTTCTGCGGCCAAGCTCACTTCACCGATGGTTCTCGCCATGCACAGCACCCTGACTGTTGAGGAAAAGACGATGAATCCCTCAACCATCGCCAATTCGCTGGCGCTGTCGGGATCAAGGCCGGACACGATGCAATCTTCACGCTACACAACTAACACCTTATTACAACAATTATTCAAGTAACGGCAGAGG
>Ga0067045_1030485_pt1 | contig 15122 bp, 11 predicted proteins | sample TerdegcTABiofilm_FD_59184 | JGI IMG/M metagenome (GOLD analysis project Ga0067045, IMG submission 59184) | Combined Assembly of (Gp0054472, Gp0054536) Wastewater bioreactor microbial communities from Singapore -Terephthalate degrading...
TTTGGCATAAGGTCCTCTACGATCGCGGTTATGTCAGTACCCCCGAGCCGTTCCAAAAGCTGGTCAACCAAGGCATGATCCTGGGTGAAATGGAGTATGCGGCGTTCCAGGACCCCGACGGCCGCTGGATCGACGAGGGCGACGTCGCGGAGATGGGCGAATCCCGCTTTGCGCACAAGGTCTCCGGGGTGCCGCTGAAGGCCGTTAAGCTCCAGCCGGATCAAGTCGAGAAGCGGGGTGATGTCTTCGTGCTCAAGGAATGCCCGACGGTCCGGGTCGATGCCCGCGCCTACAAGATGTCCAAGAGTCGCGGCAACGTGGTCAACCCGGACGACATCGTTCGCGAATACGGGGCCGATTCGCTGCGGCTTTACGAAATGTTTATGGGACCGCTGGAGTCCACCAAGCCGTGGAGCATGGACGGCGTTCACGGGGTGCGAGGATTCCTGGAGCGTGTTTGGCGCATGATCGTGGACGAGCGTGCCGAGGCCTTGCAACCCAATCCCGCCGTCCAGGATTCGGAACCGACCGCGGAGCAAGCCCGGATCCTCCATCGCACGATTCGCGAAGTCACTCGGGACGTCGCGTGCATGTCGTTCAACACGGCCATCGCGCGGCTCATGGAATGCGTGAACTTCTTTTTGAAACAAGAGACTCGCCCGCGCAGCGCGATGGAAACATTCGTTTTGCTGCTTTCCCCCTTCGCCCCGCATGTGACGGAGGAATTGTGGCAAATCCTAGGCCGCAAAGAGAGTTTAGCCTACCATCCCTGGCCGCAATTCGATCCCGAATTGCTCAAGGAAGCCGAGATTGAAATCCCCGTCCAAATCAACGGGAAGTTGCGAAGCCGCATCGTCGTTCCGGCCGAAGCCGACGCCAAGGCGATGGAAGAAGCGGCCAAAGCCGACCCCAAAGTCGCCGCTTTGCTGGAAGGCAAGCGCGTGGTGAAAGCCGTGGTGGTACCGAAACGGATGGTCAATTTCGTGGTGCAGTAGCCGACCATCGCGCCGCCCGCCCCGAACGTGGAGCTTGTCCAGGTGAAATCGCGGCCGTAGCGCCTCACCGCGATTCCCAAGCACTTTCTAACCCGGCAGCCCGACGGGCTCCGCCGGCTGAGCGTCGGTCGAAAGGGAGGCGATCTTCGCCGGTTCTGGACCAAACGATTCGGCTGCGACCGACGCAGATGGTTGGGTAAGCGGTATAGGTCGGGCGGGTGTCGGTACCGCCGCCGTCATGGGTAGGCGACTTTGCCGGCGACGTTTTCTCCGCCGGTAGAATCGCGCATACAGCCCGTCGGCGGCCAACAGCACGACCGCGATGCTGAAAAACATCGTCGGATAGCGCGGTAGCGCCCAATGCTCCGCTGCTCGCAATAGGGCACCCACGATCGGTGCTCCCAGGAACAGGCCCGTATCCAAGACGGCCAACATCAAGGTGGTGGCCAACCCCCGATGGCGTTTGGGAAAAGCGCCGCTTCCCAAGCCCACGATAGCCGGAAAGAGAATCGCATGCCCCAGACCGAACACGAACCCGGGCAAAAGCAGCCCGACCGGCCCGCCGACCGGCAGGAACAAGAGAAAGGCGAGGGTCAATAATCCCATTCCGCCGATGATGATCCGCTCCAGTCCGAAACGTTGGAGGCTTCGGAGCAACACCGCCCGGACCACAATGGCCGTGAGAGCATAGACCACGAAAAACGAGCTGATGACGTTCTGCTCGAAGCCCGCCACGTATCGCGGCAAAAACGTCTGCGGGATGTTGAGAGCCGCCCCGGCCACGATGCCGATCGCGATCAGCGGTCCCGGTGAATATCGCCGCAGCGTCGCAAGGATCGGCTCCGCCCTCGCCTTTCGGCGGCGTCCGCGGTTCGCAGCCTCGGCAGAGGAAGTCGCCGTCTGCGATTCATTTCCGGCTGGAACGACCCACGTGAGCGGAAGCGACAAGGCGCAAAGCCCCGCGGCGATGAGGAACATTTCGTCCATCAGTTGTCGCGTCGGCACGGCGCCGGAAAACAGCCAATCCGCCAGCGGAGCGCCCAGGATCACGCCCGCAAATCCGGCGGAACCGAAAATCCCGATCACCTCCGCCAAACGCCCGCGAGGCGCCCTCGCCGACATGAGAGTCAAGGAGGAGCTATAGACGGTCGCCAGCATCAACACGTAGGTCACCCGGGCTGCATAGATCCAGGGCGACCGATAGTCGGTAATCCACAGGTGGACGAGACAGGCCGCGATGGTGCCGTAGGTGGCAATCACCCAAACCGTCTTGGCCCCGTAGCGGTCGATGCCGCGGCCCACCGCGAACCTGGCCACCAGGCTGCCGACCATTCCCACGCCGACGATCCAGCCGAGGTGAAATTCATCCCCGCCCAGAAAGCTCACGAAGTCGGCATACCGGCAGAGCAGCGTGGCGGCGATCGAGACCAACGTATTCGAGGCGTACGCGCACCAGAACGAGAAATCGTAAACACGATCGGTCGCGGCCCGGCCGCCCGTCGCCGCCCGCGACGCGTCCGAAAAAGAGGGCGTTACAACGTCGTCTCCGTCTTTAGGAAACGTCGTCTCCGTGTTATGCGCCGTCCGCTCGCCGGGAAAAGAGGACGTGGGAGCGGATGTCTGGGCTGGCTTGGACGCTGGGGAGATCATACGGGAACCGAGGCGCAAAAACCGGACCGAGGATGGGCAATGGGTGTGGAGCGGCCCAGCTCAATAACCAGAGACCGACGGAAGCGGGCGGGTTCGCTTCGAAACGCAATCTAAAAAGTTCGCGGAATAAAACGTTCGCGAACTTGCAAATCCGACCGCGCCGCGCGGCGTATCACTCATCATACGCAAGCCGGGCCTTTACGGAAAAGGGCGAAAGCGAGATATCGGCTCGTCTTTCCCGACCGCATCAAATGCCGACCACCGTCCAGGGCGGTGCCCTTTCGTCTTTTGGCCGGCCCCGGCAGCGCCGATCCATGCCGGTCGGGGTTCCCAAGGGATTCGGAGACATTCAGTCGCTGGTACTCTCCGCGACCCGCGGCAGGCGGCAGGAAGTTTACCTTTCTGTCCCAAATTTCCCGCATTGTCTAACGAAGCGTTGCGACCGGTGCCCTGGGAAAAAACGTTCAAGTTCAAGAGACCCTACCGTCGATACATGACGCGCGAAGGGTGCGTCAAGCGATTTCCGCCTGCGCCGGCCGGTGCGGCTGCCGGAGCCTTGGGCAAGGGCGGAAGTCGGTGGTTCCAAGGAAGGAGCAAACGCCAGCATGATGCCGTCGCATCTCCGCGTCTATTACGGTCCCGCCGAAGACCAAGAGACCGCCCAGCCGGTCAATGTAACCACTGTGGTTAGCGTACCGCTGAGGGAGGTCCTCCCTCTTTTGGTGGATGCCGTGCGATCGGAGCGGACTTGGCTCTCTGATTTCCAGGACGAGGAAATCACCATCTCCACGGATCTCTACGAGGTCTTGTTGGCGTATCAGCACTACCGTCGTCCTTCCGCGTAGCCGGCGCGGGTTCGCCAAAGACTCTTTCGTTCTTTCCGGCAGGCGGACGACGTCCGCAACATCGCCGCTCGTCCGGTCTCCCGTCGTCGGCGTTCGACTTCGGGCACAAACCGGGACACTCTTCGCGGCCGCACCGCTTTAAGGTCGCGGTAGCGCCGACAACGGGGCTTGCGGCGAAACGTAGCGAAGCCGCCAGTTGCACCTGATTGCGGGGATCTCATCGCCTGCTTACGACGGCGGCTCACGTGCCCCGTATCTACCTAGCTCACTCGCGCGCACTCGCGACCGCCACCGGCTGGTGCCGGCATTTCTATTTCTTTGTCTCGCACTTTGGAAATCGCTTGACCCGGCCGGTCCTTTGTGCGACCCTTACGGCGAGATAAGGGGGGCCGACCCGTGTCCGGTTCGGCTCAGCCAACCGTGTGGGTTTCTCCAGACGAGGACCGACGCTGTCGGTGGGAGCGAAAAGCATGCGACGGGAGAAGCGAACGCACCTGGAATCGGTACGCATTGCGGCAAAGCGCCTCGTGGTCGCCATGATCGCGGTGCTCGGCTTGGCATGTCATGCAGCGAACGCCGAACCATCCAAGACGTTCCAAGTCGGAGCGGCGGCAGTGGTCATTACGCCGCCCAACGGCATCCCCATGGCGGGCTATTACTCTCCCCGGGGCAGTGAGGGCGTCCTGGACGACCTCTTTGCCAAGGCACTCGTGCTGGACGACGGGGAAAAGGCCGTCGCGTTCGTAGCCTGCGACCTGATTAGTATTCCGCAAGCCATCACGGACGAAGCGCGCCGCCTGATCGCGGCCGAGCTGCCCATGCCGCCGGAAGCCGTCCTGGTTTCCGCGACGCACACGCATACCGGACCGTCCCTGCCGCGGGGTTCCAAACGCGATGCCGTAGACGGTGGGGCGTCCGACATTGCCGCCGCTTATGCAGCCGAGCTTCCCGGCAAAATCGCCCAGGCGGTCGTCGCGGCATACCGCGGGCGAACTCCATCCGCCGTCTTCGCGGCCCGCTACGAGGAATACGACGTGTCCTTCAATCGTCGCTTCTGGATGACCGACGGGACCGTCGGCTGGAACCCCGGCAAGCTGAATCCGAAGATCATCCGACCCGTAGGGCCGATCGACCCGGAACTCTTGGTCTTGTACGTCGAGACCGCGGATCGACGTCCCCTCGCCGCGTATGTCAATTTCGCCCTGCACGCGGACACCACGGGCGGGACGCTCATCTCCGCGGACTACTCGGGCGCGCTCTCCGGACTGCTGGCCGAAATCAAAGGAGCCGACTTCGTGACGCTCTTCGGCAATGGCGCGTGCGGCGACATCAACCACATCGACGTCCGCTCACCGGTGGCGCAAAAGGGACCGGGCGAGGCGCGACGCATCGGTACCGTGCTGGCGGGCGACGTTCTCAAGGCCCTAATGCGGATGCGTCCGATCTCCGGCGGTCCGCTGCAAGCGGCAAGCCGAATCGTTCCCCTCCCCTTGGCCCCATTCAGCGAGGACGACTTGAACCGTGCCCGCGAAATCACGGCCCAAGGCGACAAGGCCGCATTCTTGGACAAAGTCTTCGCGTACAAGGTCTTGGATGTAGCAGCCCGCAACGGTGAACCTTTGGCTGCCGAGATTCAAGTAATTAGTTTGGGCGACGACTTGGCCTGGGTGGCCTTGCCGGGCGAGGTCTTCGTCACGCTGGGGCTGAATATCAAGGCCGCTTCGCCCTTCCGGCACACCTTCGTCGTGGAATTGGCGAACGGTTCGCTGGGCTATTTGCCGCATCGTTCCGCCTATGCCGAGGGCCAATACGAAGCGATCAGTGCCCGCTGCGCGGAGGGTTCGGGCGAATTGTTGACGGCCCAGGCCGTCCAGATGCTCAAGGAGCTATACGGCAAGGCGACTGCGCCGTGACCTTGTGTGGTCAGGACAGGCCGGCAACAGCCTTCTGACAGTCGCCCGGCTTAGGACACGTTTGCAATCGGCGATCTTCGAACCAGCAACCACAAAAAGAACGGGCCGCCCAGCAGCGACGTTACGATGCCTACGGGAATCTCGGTGGGAGCCAAGACGGTCCGCGCCGCCGTGTCGCAGATCACCAGGAACGCTCCGCCGAAGGCCAGAGTCACGGGAAATAGCCGCCGATGGTCGGGACCGACGAGCAAGCGGCAGATGTGCGGCACGATTAGACCGACGAAACCGATCGGACCGCATACGGCGACGACCGAGGCAACCATCCAGCCGACGAGACCCAAGAGGAGGGCCTTGGTGCGGACCAACGCGACTCCGCGCCCGATCGCCCACTCCTCACCCAGCGTCAGCAGGTTCATTTCGTGGCGCATGGCGGCCAGGGCGGCGACGGCCGGCAAGGCGGGCATCAGAATCGCCAGCCAGTCGCGGTAACCGGCCGTACCCTCCAATCCGCCCATCATCCAACGCAACATGCGGAACGTTCGCGTGGGATCGCTGAGGTATTGGAGCGTGAGGATCATGCTGGAAAAAAAGAAGCTGAGTGTGACGCCGGTCAGCAGCAGGGTTTCGGTGGAAAAATCGGTGCGAAGTCGCGTCAGGCCGAACACCAGCAGGATCACGCCGCAGGCCCCGACGAAGGCCGCGAAGGAGATACTCGAGACGCCCAGGCAGGACGCACTCCATCCGAGCTGGATGGCGAGGGCGGCGGCAAACGAGGCCCCGCCCGCGATGCCCAACGTGTACGGCGTGGCCAAGGGATTGCGAAACAGGGCCTGAAATGCCATCCCTCCCAGCGCCAAAACGGCCCCCGCCGTAAAGGCCGTCAACACGCGGGGAATGCGAATCTCGCGGAGGATGCGCGCGTCGAGGTTTTCGGATCCCGACCACAGCAAGGTGGGGGAGAGCCACTTGGGACCGAGGAGCGGTGCCGTGATTAGCACCGCGGTTCCCAAGAGCAGGACGCAAACGAGGAGCAAGTCGGCACGCTTCACGGTTGCTCCTCGGGCGCGGACGGTACCACCATGGACAGATCGGCAAACGGATGCGGCGTCAGCACCAACTTGGCGGCGTAAATGCTTTCCAGCACGTCGCCGCGCATCAGTTCGCGGGGCGTGCCCTGAAAAGCCAACGTTCCGTCGCGCAAGGCCATGACCCGTTTGCCCGATAGGACGGCCGCGTTCAAATCGTGCGTCACGGCTAAGATCGTCACCCCGCATTCGCGATTGAACCGCGTGAGCAGGCGGCGGAGGTCCTCTTGGTGGCGATAGTCGAGAAACGTCGTCGGCTCATCGAGCAGCAGAACGTCGGCCTCCTGGGCCAAGGCGGCGGCCAGGCAAACCCGCTGCCGCTCTCCCCCGCTCAGACTGCCGACCACGCGGGCCGTCAGGTGCGAGGCATCGGTCATCTCCAAGGCTCGGGCGACGGCTTGCCGATCCGCCGGGCCCGGCGCGCTGAAAGGACTCCAATGGGGATAGCGGGACATCATCACGAAATCGGCGACCGTAAACGGCGCGGTTCGCCCCTCGCCCTGAGGTACGTAGGCCACCCGACGCGCCAAGTTTTTTTGCGAAAGCGCCCGTCCCGAACGGCCCCACCACAGGACGGTGCCGGAATACGAGGCATAGTAGCCGATCAAACACCGTAGCAATGTCGTCTTGCCCGAGCCGTTCGCGCCGACCAGGCATACGTACTCGCCTTCGCGGAGGACAAAACAAACGTCGCGGAGTATCGCGCGTCCCCCCAGGGAAAGCGAGAGATGTTCAACGCGAAGGACCAGGGAATCGTCCGACATGTGCGAAAGTACCTCTCCTCTCCGATCGATGTGCGGACCGATTCTCGCTTAGCAGGACCTCGAGACGGGATTGACCCGCGAACGCTCGCATCCGGGCGTCCGAACGACGGCGGGGCGACCTCGGGGCAAGGTCGGTACCGGCGGCGACCGACACCGCCGAGCCATTCCCGCATTATAATAAGTAGGCGATGGTTCCGTCCCCGCCGCGATGACGCGCCGGCCGAACCACGTGCCGGGTTGTCGCCGTTACCAGCCCTCCCATGCGGCCTGATGCGCCGACCGTAGCATGCCATGAACCGGGAAACGCATCCGCAAGACGAATCGCCGTCCTTTGCGGAGATGGACTTTCAAGAGTTGGTTCGTCGCGCGGCGGCCGGGAGCGATGCCGCTCTCACCTGCTTGCTCCAGCGCTGCGAACCGAAATTCGAGATCGTCGCCCGGGTTTCCCTCGGCCCACTTCTCCGTTCCCAGGTCGATACGCTGGACCTGGTGCAATCGATGAAGCGGATGCTGATACCGGGTCTTCGGGCGGGCCGGTTCCAGTTTGATTCGCCTGAGCAATTGGTGGCTCTCGCCGCCACGGTCATCCGGCGCAAGGTCGCCCTTTATTGGCGACGGCAACGGCGAAAAAACGTGCCCTCCATTCCCGAAGCGGCACTCGCCGAGGTCGCCGGACTCCAGCACGATTCGGCCGTTCGGGAAATCGAGAACGAGGATTACTTGGCCCGATTGCTGGAAAGACTGACGCCGGAAGAGCGGCGCCTGTTCCAGCTCCAATTGGAAGGCATGACGATCGCCGAAATCGCGCGCGTACTCGGCCTTCCGGCCGGCCCCCTTCGCGCCAAACTGTGCCGCCTCCGAAAAAAGTTGCGCGATGCCGCCGACCTCCGCACGTGAGAAGCCGGCCGTTCGCCGCCAGCCCCGCTTTCACGGAGCGGACGCACTCGTGCCGGCGCCCAACGCCGAGAGGCTCTCGATCGCCTTGGCAATCGCCGCGCGCCGCGCGTGGATGGGGCGAGGATCGGTCGTGAAGGTAGTCATGTCGCGAGTAATATCCGGCGGCACCTCCAGCAGAGATTGCACCTCGCCGCGGCGCGCGGGAGGCAATCGGTCCCCGTGAGCCCGCAACAGTTCCCGCAAGAGGTACAGCATCTCATAATCCTCGATCCCCTCGCGGAGCATTTCCCAACGAATGCTGGAGACGGGCGGGTCTAGGATCGGTTGACCGTTGTTGCGGCCGGGGACTCGTGCCGAAAGCGGCGGATAGATAAATCGCCCGTCCCCGTTTCCCCAATGACGTTTCACGCCCTTGGGAGTCGAATAACCGCTGACGTAGCCCATGGGGTCTTCATAGGGGTCCTGATACCCGTCGGGAAAGGCTGTCGAGGATGTCCAATAATTCGCCGACCAGACCAACACGCCCTCGATCTTCCTTTGCCAGGTCTGCCACAACCAGACCCGCAATTCGGTGGCCGGATGGTCGATGAAAAGCGTGCAAAACGGAGCTTTGGGACCGGTGCATACGTACCACCAAAAATGCTCCCCCTCCGCCCGCCGACTTTCGGCAAGGTCGTGATCGTAGTTCGGCGTAACGGGACACCAGATATGCACGGCGCCGAAGAGTTCCTTCACCGGCTCCTCCGTCAACATGCGGCGGAGGCCCGGGGCGTATTGCTTCAATCGCTCCATTCCTTTTCGCACGAACTCATAGTCCTTGGGGTCCGGCTCGTCGAACCAATAAACGTAGGCCATGTCCAGCCAACCTTTTTCCCGCAAATGTTGCTCCAGTTGCCGCACTTGATCGGCAAACATGGCTTGGTATTTGGGAGAGTCCTCGCCCATTCCCGCGATGGACGGCTCGTAGCGGTCGTGGAACGTCCCTCCGCCCATACCCTGGATCGACAATCGGATTCCCGTGAAGCGGAACTCTTCGACGGCCCGGGTCATGGCCGAATCGAATCGAGAGAAATCCAAGACCGCGCGCGGTGGATCGGCCGCCGATTCGAACTTCACGCTGTAGCCGTCCAACGGGACGGGATCATACGGGGAGATGCGGTGCGCCGAAAAGCTGCGGAGATACATGTCCAAGACTTGCCGCCGATCTTCCTCGGTCTTGGCATTGTGATATTGAAAAGCCGTGCCCGGGCTGAAACCGAAGGCCGTTTCGATGTGATTCCGTTCGGGCAAGGCGAAATCCCAGACCTGCAATCGGATCGGCACGTCAAGCCTCCAGTCCTCGGCCGTCAGCCGCAGCGTAGCGTCATATTCACCGGCGGCGGCGTCGCGAGGAACGTGCACCAGAATCCACAGCGGTTGGTTCAACCCGGCCGTCAACGCGATAGGCGATTGCAGAGGCGGCAAGGCATCGGGCCACCAACCACGAACACCGGTAGCGTCCGTCGGCGAATGCACGAAGTGGTAATACACCCGCAAGACATCCACGCAACTTGCCGGAATAACCGCTTCGTCCGGTCCGTGGAAATCGGAAACCTCCGCGCGGACGTTTTGCATATCATGCTTCGGACGCAAGACGACTTGAACGGCCTCGTGGTCGCCTTTGGCTGCTTCCATTCGAACTCCGACGAACTTCTCGGAGGAAGCATTCGGAAGGGGGCGTTCGCGGGGCACTTTCCAGCCCGCCTCGCACCACCACACACTTGCCGCCGCCGTCTCGGCGACCATGCTGCCGTAATCCGTCCGCTCGAACTCGGCGACCGGTACTTCCAGTTCCAACCATCCCAAAACTTGATCACCGTCCGAGAACCGGATCTCGGCAAAGTGCGTGCCGGGCGACCCCAAGATCAGGGGCGCGTGGAATTCCGCGCGACCGGCCGTATCGAAAACCGCTTGGGATTGAGTCGGACCTGTCGTCCGCCCCAGGGGATCCGTAACGGCAACTGCAACGTTCACTTTCCGTTGAACAGTGCCGGCGCAGCGCAAAACGCCGTGCAAGGATCGCGATCCGGCCGGAGTTGCTTGGCACTCGAGCGATTCCAAGACTGCGGGCCGGTCCTCGTCGCCGCGCCACACGGCATACCAAGTTTCACCCTCGGCGTCCTCCGTGGGCCGATCCAAATCGGCTTCGAAGCGGACCTGGTACACCTGCGCGGAGGGCGATTCCCCCTCCGAGCTAAGTCGCACGTAGATGACATCGGCGGGAAGTAATGCGGCAGGAACGTCGCCTTCGGAAGTACCCAATCCGGAAAGAGACGCCACGCGAGTCCACCGATCACCGTCCGTGGAGCATTCCGCCGCGATCGCCCCGCGCTGGTGATAGCCGATCTCGAATTGCATTTTCGCGCCGGTGAACTTTCGTCCGGGCAACTGAAAGCGATAGATGACCTCGCCGTTGCCGAAAGTCCAGCGATGCGTGTTGAATCCCGCCGTGGCACGGAGCAAGACGCGGTGATGGTTCGTTCCCCGTCCTCCGAATTGGGTTTGGAAGACGTACTTGCCGTTGCGCACGGCCTCGTCGTTTCCAAGCGGTCCCACGGCCGTACTTCGATAGATCGGCACGACCGGCGTCACGGTGACCCAATCGAACTGGATGGTCCCGGCCGCCTGCCAATAACCCAACCGCAAGGGAACGCCGGGGAAAGAGGAATCGCCGGCTCGAAAGACGTGGCTGTACGTGCGCCACTGAGGGCCGAGGTCGTAATAGTCGCGATTGACGTCCGCCGGTCCCGACACGATGCACCCGCCCCCGCCTTGCAGCCGCCGGGCCGAGAATTGCAGCCGGTATAACCCTCCCGGCTTGATGATGTGCTGCCGCGTCATCCAGGACGCCGCCGACTGCGCATTCCCTTTCAGTTCCAGAACGTCGCGATCCACCCAGGCGCCGCCCTCACCGCTGAGCGTCCAACCCTGAGGTTGCGAGTCTCCCTCGCGAAACTGCCCGTTGACGACTCCGTCCGGCAACGATTGGGCCAGCGTCTTTTTCCCGATACCGGGGCCGGCCAAGATAGTGATGCTAACGATCACGGCCGTCGCCAAAGAGTGTGCCGACGGATGCGTCTTTCGGCGCCGCAAAGGATTCAACGAGGCGGGCTGCATTGGAATGTTCTCCCCTGGTTAAGGCGGGTCACGTATGAACCCATATTAGCGGACGAAACCGCCGATGGAAGGTCCCATTTGGAGGCGTCGAGGTATCGATCTCGACATGATACCCACGGACAGCCCGACACGCACCGCGACGGTTCGCCCCCCAGACCTTGCAACATGGCCAAAACACGGTCGGGGGTTCGCGGGGGTAGGTCAAGGTTGCTTCTTTCAGGATTTGGGAATCCGTTCGGTTCCGCGGGTATTCCCGGCTCTTGGGAAGATGACGTCCGTCTGCAAAAAAGCTAAGCTACGGGAAGAGCGTTGATTCGGCATTCAAGTCGGTTCGCGCGGCCTGTCGCAGGCCTTCCCGGTATCGCTCCGTCTTACCGGTTCTGCCGCGGGGTGCGCGTCGGTCCGTCGGAAGGTTCTCTCATGCCGGCTGCTATCAACTACGTTTTACTTGGGATCTTGCTCGGGGCCGTACAGCTTGCCGTGGGGATCGTATTGGGTCGACTGTTGGAGCGGTATTTTCGGGCGGACTCCCATGGCAGGGCTTCAAGCTCCGAGGGGCGCCGTGCCGTGCTGCGGCAGATTCGGGGGATTACGCGGCGCATCGAGAATGACGTGGCCGACTACCGCCGGTTTTTGGAGACCACCAGCCAAGACTTTCTCCAATTGCCGCAAGCCGACGCTTTGGATGAAGCCGTCTTGGACGCGGTGCGACGACTCGTGGCTGCCAATCAGATGCTTCAGGAACGCCTTGCCGGTGCGGAATCGCAACTCGCCGAGCAGGCCAAGCGGATCGAGGAACAATGGAGCCAGGCCCATTCCGACCCGCTGACGGGTCTGGCCAATCGCAGAGCTTTCGACGGCGAGCTATCGCGGCAATTCGCCGCTTGGCGTCGCACGCGCCAACCGTTCAGCGTGGTGCTGATGGATTTGGACCATTTCAAGCAAATCAACGACCGCTTCGGTCACCTTGTGGGAGATGAGGCGCTGATTCGCGTGGCACGAATACTGCAACGCACGGTGCGCGAGACCGATTTGCCGGCGCGAATCGGAGGCGAGGAATTCGCCGTTCTTTGTCCCGGTGCCGACTTGGAGGACGTCACCCGAACCGTCGAGCGGATCCGCCGGGCCGTGTCGGAGATCAGGGTCGGGAAAGATACCGAATGGGTGCGCGTGAGCGTCAGTTGCGGTTTCGCGAGTATTACCGACGACGAGCCGCCTGAGGCCCTGATTCGGCGGGCTGATGAGGCCCTCTACGCTGCCAAACATGGCGGCCGGAATTGCAGCTACCTGCACAACGGTCGGGAACCCGTACCCATCTCCGGGGAGGACTCCGAAGCGGCGGCGGATACGCGCGAATCCGGGGGCGATTCACCTCGCTGCGGCCGATTGGAGATGGACGCCGAATACCAAGTCCTAGCGGACAGCCTGCGTTCCGCCTTGGCTCGGCTTTCGTAAGAGTTTTTTTGAATTGCGGCCGGACTTCCGCCCGCGAAACCCCGGAATTGGGGGGGCGAAACGCGAGAGGCAAGGTTCGCCGACCCGATGCGAGACGACCGCCGGAGACATTCAATTCAGCGACGGATCCGGGGCGACATGGCGAGGCTGGATGACCTGCCGAAGAACCATCCGTCCCGCCGTGTGCAGCAATAGTTGCCACAGGGCCGGGCCTTCCACCGGGCCGAAGACCAGCTCCACATTCCCCGGCAGAACGAACCAGGCCCCTTGAGCCAACTCGTTTTCCAGTTGACCGCCTGCCCATCCGGAATGCCCGAGAAACAAGCGAACGTCCTGACTCTCCTCGGCCAGTAATTGCTCGAGCTTTTCTCGCTGGGCCGAGTAATATAGTCCGGGCAGAACCTCCGCGTCCGCACAATCGCTCCGCCGATGGAGCGCCAGGACCGGGCCGCTGACTGGGCCGCCCGAGTTCAAAGGACGATCCACCTTGCACGGGCGCTGCGAAACTTGTTCCCACAACTCTTTAACGGTTTTGGGATGCAAGCGATTCAACACCAAACCGAGCGCCCCTTGGGGAGTATGGGCCAACATCAGCACAACGGTGCGGATGAAGTTCGGATCCACTAGCTGCGGCGCGGCAATCAGGAATCGACCTTGAAGCGAATCCATAACGGGTCCCCTCCTCCTTCCGTATTTTATGGGGTTGGGTGTCGCAGAATTCAACCGGGCTTCGCCCGTTCGGAAATGTCGTGCCGTCAATGAGTTGTTTCCGTACACCAGGGCCGCCTTGCTAATTTCTAAACACAGCCTTCCGCCGACAGCCGCCCATGAAGGTAATTTCGCTCGGGCAATTCGAGAATTCTCTCACAAGGCTATATTTGACTTAGTTGACAAACTTAGTACAATATTGTGTCGTGGTTTTGACGATGAGGTAGTTGTGGAGTAGGTCGCGCAAGCCTTGCGAACCGGCGGTGCGCAAGCGTGCGAAGTCATTTTCGTCGTGCATCGCCCTGGCGATCATGATGGCGATCCTGATATGATTTGTTCGGCCATGCTTGATAAAATCGCTAAAGAAGCTGACAATTTACCTGAGGCTGCTTTGGAAAACCAATCGTCTCCGGATTCCTCGGTGCTCGAGTGGCGTTTTCCAAGCATCGAACCGGTACGGGCCCCCGGAGAGGTCGGCTGTCCCAGCGAAGACGATTTGAACCGCCTTGCGGAAGTGAGCCGGCTGCTGGAAGGGGCTTCTGCGGAAGAGATCTTAGCGTGGGCGGTGAAGATTTTTTTCCCGCAACTGACCATGGCCACGGCCTTCGGTCCCGAGGGTTGCGTCATCCTTTCGATCCTGGCCAAAATCGAGTCCCGGGTTCGGGTTTTCAATCTTGATACAGGTTATCAATTTCAGGAAACTCTGGATTTGCGAGATCGAATTGCACGGGAATTGGGTATCGAGGTCGAACTGGCGAAGCCCGAAACCTCGGTCGAGGAATATGAGCGATTGCACGGCGGGCCGCTCTACAAGACCAATCCGGACCGTTGCTGCTTCGACCGAAAAATCCAGGTGCTGCGGCGCGAGGTCGTCGGCTATCGGGCGTGGATCAGCGGAATTAGGCGCGATCAAAGTCCCCATCGTGCCAACGCCCCGATCGTCGGTTGGGACAAAAAGTTCGGCCTGGTCAAAATCAACCCCCTGGCCAATTGGAAGAAAGGGCAGGTGTGGCAACGCATTTTGGACGAAAAAATTCCCTATAATCCCTTGCACGATCAGGGGTACCCCAGCATTGGTTGTCGGCCTTGCACGCGGCCCGTCCTCCTGGGAGAGGACGAACGGGCCGGGAGGTGGAGCGGAACCGGCAAGACGGAGTGCGGGCTCCACCTTTCCGATGATCCGCCGCCGCCTCCGCCGACGCAATTCGGCAGCCTTTAAGCGACCGAACGAGGTCGGGTCCAAGAATCTCGGGTGAGGCCGTGATGAAGATTTCCGCGAAGACGGAATACGCTTGCGTCGCCCTGCTGGAACTTTCGGCACGCTACGAGTCCGGCGAACCCGTCCGCATTCGCAAGATCGCCGAGCGGCACAGCGTTCCTGCCCGTTTCTTGGTGCAGATTCTCCTGCAATTGAAGGGGGCGGGCATCGTGGAGAGCACGCGGGGCGCGGCCGGGGGATACCGCCTCGTCGTGCCCCCGAGTAACCTGAGCCTCGGTCGTGTGATGGACATCGTCGAGGGCAACCGGGATGACCAGGAAGCGATGGTCACCGGAGCCTCGCCCGAATCCCCTGCCGTCAAGGCACTGATCGATGCCTGGCGCGGCGTGTATCGCAAGGAGAGGGAACTGCTCGAATCCATCACGTTCGCCCAAC
>Ga0067045_1030488_pt1 | contig 15117 bp, 11 predicted proteins | sample TerdegcTABiofilm_FD_59184 | JGI IMG/M metagenome (GOLD analysis project Ga0067045, IMG submission 59184) | Combined Assembly of (Gp0054472, Gp0054536) Wastewater bioreactor microbial communities from Singapore -Terephthalate degrading...
CGCGGCAGGAGGAGGGTCTCGCCGCGGCCCGCCGGGTAGCGGCATCGGTGAGAACTATTGTTCTTAACTTGCACCCGTCTTTCGCCGGACCGGGTTGGAATGCAAACTGGATTCGACCGAACTACTTCGAAACTGAGGGAGGGCGCCGTCCGGCGGACGGAAGGCCGCTCACCTTGCCGCGCCATGACGGCGCGTTGCCGGGCAACAGGTATCGCCAAAGGGCACCTCCGTCTGTGCATGGCGGTCACGTTTTGGGCATGGGCTTTGAACTCGGTCGCGGCGGCGCAAAGCTGGATTTTCCAGCCGTCGTACTACAGCCATTCTCCCCAGGGCGAGCGGGTGGCGCAATTTCAGCCGGAAGTTTCCATCTCGTCGCCGACCGCACCCAACTACATCGTCAGCGGGTATCGCCACACGCGATCGACCATTCGCGGTGCTGAAAGCTACGATCACCTCCATGTGGTGAGGACTTGGGGGCTGGGCGAATTCCTTAGGCCCTATGAAGAATGGGAGTTTCCATTCCGGCCGGGCGCAACTCCATACGGCCCGTGGGGTAATCCTCAAGGCCCTTGGACGCTGCCCTTCGATTCCTGGAGGAATCCGTTCGGATTGGGACGGCTGCCGGGTCTTCCGTGGTGGCTCTGGCCGAGATGGTAGCGTTGCAATGCCCAGCGTCCGCAAGGCGCGGGCCCCCAGCGTCGGCCGGCTTCACCTCCTATACTGCGGCAACTACTGCGGTAACCCGTCGGCAATCTCTCGGCGAAACGGGTCAGCCTAACGCTCTTTTCCAATTTACGCCTGATAGCGATTGCCGCGACGAATCCGATTGTGCGGAAATGTAAGCCGTCCACGGCGGATCGGAATTGCGTTTCGCATTCGCCCTCCTGACGACCGTACCCGTTTTGCGGATTCCGAGCATCCTCCTCCATCACGCGGCCCCCCGCGGTCGAAGATTATTACGCACCACGGTTTTTCCTTGAAACCGCGGCAGGATCGGCGTGATGGGTCGATCCAGCCGAGAAAGCCCTCCAACTCGCGTGGAAGCCGCGAATTGCTTTCGCTCCGTCACGGGTGCATCCATGGCCGACAAAGACGATAAACAGCCCCCGCCTCCGCCGCCACCGCCCAGCCCCGTCCTCAACCGTTTCGTTCTGGCACTGGTCGGCATATTACTTGTGATGTCGCCGTTGGCCCTGCTGCCCGGTTCTCGCAAGCTCGGAGACTTGTTGGCCGGCGTCCTATCCGGCGAACCCCTCACGGCATTTCTGCCCGCGCTGCAAACCTCCCCTCAAGAGGCCCCCCCCACCGGTGCAGAGGAGCCTGCGCCCGAATATGTGATTCCCACGACGGACTTTGCCGAGGTGTTTCGCTTCGATTTGCGGCCCGACTATCTCGTCCAACGCTGGCCTCGAGTGACGGCGGCAACGGCAGGTATCCAATTGCAGGGTTACCGTGTGCCGCTGCTTACCGGGACGCGGGAGGATGACTTGGCCGGAGCGGTGACCTACTACTTCAATCCTCGGCAGGAGGTTCAAAGGATCACCTTTCGTGGGACGACGGGCAATGCCAATCGGCTGATCCAGTATCTGGCCGCTCAATTCGGGTTTTGTCATCGGCCTACCAACGATCCGGGATTGTTTCTTTATGTGGTGCCGGAGGAAGGCTCTCGCGGCGGCGTGAAGAGCTACCTATGGATCCGTCCGCAGCGTGTTTTGCGTGCCGCGGAGCCGCATGCACGATTCGAGCTGGACCTCGTCATCGAGCGCCCCACGGAAGAGCTGATGACCCGGTTGCGCGAAGCATTTCCGGAGCCTGTGGCTCCACAAGGCCCGTCGGCCGTCCCGTTGGCTTATCCGCAATGAATGGGGAGTGTCTTACGGCGGCGAAAGGAAGCCCCCGTATTGACGGCCGATATCGTCCCCCAACTTCAAGCCGGACCGTGCGGGAAACGGCGGCCGCACGAAACTCTCAGTCGTGAGTACTTTCACGCCAAAGCAAGGGTCGCCGCATCTGCGGCTCGATTCGGAAACGGCATTCCCCGTTCAAGAAGACCCTTACCGTGCCACTCGACTCACTTACGCAAACGGCGACGGCCTTGGTCTTGCGGGTAATAGCGGCGGCGGCCCAATGGCGGGCCCCCAAACCTTTCGATAGGACGATATCCGAAGCGGAGCAGTCGATGTGGCGGCACGCCGCGAGAATTGTCCCGTCTTCCGAAATAATGCAGGCTCCGTCAAGCTGCGCGATCTCCTTGACGCCCTCGCGGACACGGGCGTCAAAGAGATTCTTCTCGTGCTTGCTATAGCCGCGAACGGGATCGAATCCCAAAGGCCGCGTGTGAGACAAGACTTTGCGGGAATCGCCGACGACGAAAATCGCCCCAACGGGTTTGCCTTCGCGCCCCTCCTGGCCGATCTCCACCGCTAAATTGATCACCAGCTTGAGCGTTTCAATCGGGATCGCCGTATTGAGTTCTCGCAGGTCCCGCGTCGTCAGTCTCGCCAGATGGTCGGACAGGCGAATCACGCTCAGCGAATCCACACTGGAGGGTTCGAACAGTCCGTAGAGAGCGATCACTCGCTGACCGCGGGTCAACAGTTCTTCCGTCACCGACTCGAGGAGCGCCTCGGTAATGCGTTCATACGGCGAGGAGTGCGGCAAATTGACGGCTACGCTTGAAAACCCGACCTCGGCCGCTCCGGCCAAGTATGCCAATCGCTCGGATGCAATGATGACCCGCCGCTGGCCGACGATCGAGCGCAAACGCCCCCAATCCCCAGGACCGTTCACGAGGATAAGGATGGCCGCCGCCTCCAATTGATCGTGCAATCGCACGCCTCCCTCCAAGAGGGAGCGGAATTGCTCGGTAAAGCGAAAACTTTCGGGGGCGTCGGGGTTCGGCTTTTTTTCGTCGGCGGCTTTTTTCTCCGCAAGATTTCCTGGATTCTTGGAGTCTTCTGGCATCGCGATGGGACTTGCAAGGGGATGCGGGCGTTCGCCGATAGGCCTTGGCCGGGGCAACGCAAGCAGCGGCATTCTTCGGGCGACAGCTGTACGATTCTAGCCGACCCACCCTTTTTTGGCAATCAAACCGAGGGGGCAAATGCCCGCCGCTCGCCGACCCGTGGACACGCTGTGCCAACCGCCATGTTGTACGGCGCTCGGCCGGACACCCGCACGAGCTCGTCAGCGCGGCGGTGATGGCGGAGCGGTTTCCAAGCTCGCATAGCCGTGAAGCGGGGCTTGTTCCGGCTTCCGGGTATCCCGGCTGACGATCAAGCTGCCGCGATTCCGGCTCCGTGGTTCAGAAAATCGCGTCCTTCACCTTGCTCGCTATTGAAGCCGATGGTGCATCCGCGGGAATCTCGCCGCGGACGTATGCTTCCCAACGGCGGACATCATTGCCGAAATCCTTCCCTGTCACTTCACGAAGCGATTGCATGGCCAGGTACTGCGTCGCGGGATCGCGCTCATTCAGAAACTCGGCAAGGATGGGGACGGCACTCGCATCCTTGGCGTTTCCCAAGGCTTTGATAGCGGCCTGCTTGACGTCCGCCGAGGTTTCGCGTCTCAACACATCCGCTAGCACTGCCACCGATTCGGCCCCGCCCGCCTTTCCGAGCACCCCGCATGCCTCCAAACGTACGGATTCCGCGGGATCCTCGGCGGCCGACCTCGCCATCTCCGCCGCGAGGGAGATATCGAGCTTGGAAACCAGTCGCAGAACTTCTCGCCGCATAAAGGGATCCTGCTCCGCGTTAAACTCAGCTCGTAGCTGAGAAGCCAGCGCAGCGCGTTCCTCCGGGGTGCGGGCTTTCTTCACGGAATCCTGCCACCCCTTAAGGCGTTCCCGAGGAATGACGACCCCGGGCGGCAAACCTGCTTGCGAATTCTTCGCGGAAGTCTTGAACGGTTCAAACCCTTTCCAGAAACTGCATCCGGGAGCCGTGACGGCGAGGACCGATATCGGTCCGACCGCACAGACGACAGCGCAGAGAGTCCGCCACTTGCTCATGATCGGCCACCGAAACCATCCGGGCATTGGGAATGTGCCGCCACCGGCAGTTGCATCACCCCGCTCTTCAAGAACGCAATCGAGGAGGTTGTACCGAATCTGCAAGACGAGGCCAAGGCGAGTTCTCGCAACCGGTAACGTCGCGCGTGCCCTGCAAAATCGAGTCGCGACTCCGTCCCTTCTTGCCTGCAATCCCTTGCGGGCAGGGATAGAAACGGTTTTCACAGGAGTCTGCGCCAACTTGCCGCTTCCCAACCGCCTAGGTATCCTACAAACGTGTTATCCCAGACTCCGATCGCCACAGCTTGACCCCGAAGGTTCCGGGTGCGTCGCCTTCACTCGCATGGGGGGCAAGGGACTGAACTCATGGGCAATTCACAGACGGTCAACGAAGTTCGCTGGCTGGAAGTATTTCCCTGGCTACGTCTTTGGAACTGCCTGTGGATCGCCATCACTCCCGGGAATCTGGGCACTGCCCTCATCGGCGTTATTTTGACTTATCTGGGATGGGGCATCATCGACGCCGTCATACCCGTGCGTCCCACAGCTCGTATCTTTTCTCCCACTTCGCGGACTCCAACCGAGCGGGCAAACGAGGAGCCCCATGAGATGCGGACGTCGGAGCGCGGGCTGGAAGGCACGGGCTCTCCCTTCCCGGCGGGAGTTCTTTCCGTGGACGAACCTCCGCCGACCGGGGCCGTCGCAGGGCTTGCGGATTCCAAATCCCTTTTGGAAAACCTGGTGCCGCAAGCCTGGCGCATCAAGTCATCCTGGGGAGTCATGCCGGGCATCGATCGCTTGGAAGACCCGATGATCGGCACCTGGAGACGCATTAGTGCTCCCTTCGCGGCGCTGTTCTGCACCGCGGAGCTTTCCTGGCTCGATCGGATTCGCCTGGCCCTTCACGGGACGTGGATCGTTGCGGTCTGGGCCTTGTTCGGCTCCATGCTGACGCGACATGCCGCGCTCGAGCTTGCAGGGGGAGATCGACCGGCGTGGCGGGATTTGTGGCGGTTTGCCGCCTCCCATTGGCTTCACAACTTCTTGGCGCCCCTGAGCTTGGTCTTGGCCGTCTTGTTGTTGTGGGGGCTTTTGACGCTGGGAGGCATGTTGCTGCTGAGTTCCGAGGTCGGCCTGGCCCTGGCCGGGCTGCTCTGGCCGCTGGCTCTGGCGATCGGCCTGGGTGCAACGTTGACCCTGGTGGGATTGATGTTCGGTTGGCCGTTATTGTCGGCGTCCATCAGCGTTGACGGACAGGACGGCTTCGGAGCCGTGGGCACCGCCTTCTCCTACGTTTATCGGCGTCCCTTGCCGCTGGCATTCTTGGTGATCGTCGCGGCATTCCTGGGTTGGCTGGCGTGGGTCATCGTCTCAGCCTTGGCGGAGAGCCTCATCTCGCTCACCAACGCCGCCGCCATGGCCGGTTTATCGGATGCAAGAATCCGAAGCCTGACGCAAGGCAGTGAGGACTTGGGCCTGCTCGGCAGGTTCGGCGCGGGAGCCATTCGCAGTTGGCATTACCTCGTGCAATCCGTCGCCGTGTCGTTCCTGTTCTCTTTTTTTTGGGCGGCAACGACCATGATCTATCTACTTCTGAGAAGATCCGTCGATGGCACGGACCTGAACGAAGTCTTCATCGAGACCGCCGAAGAGGAACGCTACATCGCTTCGCCGCCGATCCGATCGGTTCAAGCGGCCGATTCTTCGGATTGATCGAATCCGACGAGCGGTCCAAGGAAGCTCCGCCGTTTCCGTCGGCTCAAAGATGCGATCCGCCTCCCTGTGTCCGACCAACCATCGATGCCGGATGCAGGAGCGCGGAAGCCGCAGACAACGCGTTTAGACCGCCCCAGGACCGACCGCACCGTCGCTGATGCGAATGGTCTGTTCGACCGCCACCACGAAGATCTTGCCATCCTCCGGGTGGCCGGTTCGGCCCGTCTTCGCCACCTGCGCGATCGTGCTGATGGTCCTCTCCGCGAAGTCGTCATTCACGACGATTTCGAGCAGCGATTTCCGCAATACTCTGCCGTCGCGGCGACGCGACGACTCATCACGGCCCAAGGGGGAGCCTCGCGCGAATCCCTGGGCATCCGTAATCGTCAACCGGCCGACCTCAATCCGATCCAGAGCACCCCGGACGCTTTCCAATTTCGGGGGTTGAATGACGGCCAAGACAAGCTTCACGCGTCGCACTCCATGGAATCGGCCGGTCGGCTGCGGTGAACGTTCGCCGATTCGGTACCGATCGCTGCCTTACACCGTCTCGGGAAGTTGATAGGGGGCTCGGCGGACTCGGTCCAAATGTCGGTTGGCTTCATCGTCATCCACGAATCGCTCGGAATCGGGATCCCAACGAAGCTTGCGATTGACCCAGCGGGCAATGTTACACAGATGGCAGATTGTGGCCGACCGATGCCCGATTTCGACGTCCGCCACCGGCTTCTCCCGCGAGCGAATGCAATCCAGCCAGTTCCGCATGTGATCGTCGCTGCGATACAAATGGACAGTGAAATCGTCGTAGGGCGGTTTTCCAAGCTCCGCGGGTTCCGTAGTGAACTTCCCACGGTCCAAGACCAGCTTTCCCTTGTCGCCGATGAAAATAGCTCCGCCGCCCGGTCCGTTGTCGAGATGCACGGTGACGCCGTTGGCATAACGGAAGGAGACCTTGGGCGAGGCACACAGCTTGTCACCCCGCTCGCGGGTTTCCGGTTCCGAGTACGTCGGGGGCGTGAAGGGGGCGCCGTCCGTCCAAATCTCCACCGGCCCCGTCTCGTCCATTCCCAACGCCCACTGAATTTGATCGAAGCCGTGCGATCCCCAACCCGTGATTTCTCCGCCCGAATATGGGCGAAACGAAATCCATCCCGGCATGGCCCGAGGCGTATACAAATCGACATGATAGGGAACGACCTCCGCGGGACCGCACCACATGTCCCAATCCAGTCCGGCCGGTACCGGCTGCGCGGGCAAGGCGCACTCCCACGGACTGGGGTAATTGGCGGCGATCACGGTATGGACTTTGCCGATCCGCCCGTTGCGAACCAATTCGCAGCCCAACCGATTGGCCGCCATCGACCGCTGCTGACTCCCGGTCTGGAAAACCCGGCCGTATTTGCGCACGGCCTCGACCATCTTGCGGCCTTCGTGGATGGTCAGCGACATCGGTTTTTCGGCGTAAATGTCCTTGCCCGCCTGGCAGGCATGAATGCAGACCAGCGCGCGCCAATGATCGGGCGTAGCGGTAATGACCGCATCGATATCCTTGCGATCCAAAAGCTCGCGGTAATCCTTATAGGCCACACCCTGGAATTTGCCCGCCGTTTCTTCCGCCCGAGGCAGATTGACGTCTGCGACGGCCACGATGCGGCCTAGGCTGGGGACTTCCGCAAAAACTTGCAGCCCTCGCCGGCCGATTCCGATCCCGCCGATCCCGATCCGTTCATTGGCGGCGGGGGTTTCCGCCGTTCCCAAAACGGCGCGCGGAATCAGGACCGGCACGCCCGTTGCGACCGCAGCGGAAAGTTTCAAGAAGGAACGACGCCCAAGGAAACGGCGATGACTCACGTCGGCTTCCTCCCAAATCAGGGACCATTTGACTTGGCGATTCCTTTGCATTGCGATTGCGAACGAGTCGCGATGCAAGTCCGCTTTCGCCGCGCAGAGATCACCGACACGGACTGCGTTCAGTTTCATGAGAACCTCCGGCCGTGTCAAGAACCTCAGCCTCGACAAATTCACCACCGCGAACAGGAAGAAACCGCTTGCCGTCGGAACCGCGAATCCGTCAGTCGGCGAGCCACATCGTCGTCCCTCCATACGAAATGCCGGTACGCGGATTCGCCGCCCCCGCGGAGCCGGACAAGGCCGCTCCTCGTGGGACCGATTGACACGCGGTGGTTTTTGCGTTGCGATAGAGAGTATTGCGCCGGGTTCGCGCTTGCCCTTCATCCCGCGCGCGAAAGCACCAAAACGCACCGCGAATCGCTTGAATCCAAACGGCTCTACCTGGCGTCCTATCGAACCGTCTATTAGAAGCAAGGAAAACACCACCGTGCCGCGACGAGACGACATCGACAAGGTCTTGATCATCGGTTCCGGCCCCATCGTGATCGGCCAAGCTTGCGAATTCGACTACTCGGGTACGCAGGCCTGCAAAGCGCTGCGCAGCCTCGGATACCGAATCATCCTGGTCAATTCCAATCCCGCCACGATTATGACCGATCCCGGAATGGCGGATGTGACCTATGTCGAGCCTCTCAACGTGGCTTCGTTGACGGAGATCATCGAAAAGGAACGTCCGGATGCGCTGCTACCGAATTTGGGTGGCCAAACGGGGTTGAATTTGTCGTCCGAACTCGCCCGCGCCGGTGTATTGGAGAAGTACGGCGTGAAGGTCATCGGCGTCAATCTGGACGCCATCCAACGCGGCGAGGATCGCCAAGCGTTTAAAGAGACCATGAATCGCTTGGGCATCGAAATGCCTCGCAGTCGCATAGCGAGCAGCCTGAAAGAGGCGGAAGAGGTGGTCGGCGAGATAGGGTTGCCGTGCGTCATCCGCCCCGCCTACACTCTCGGCGGCACCGGCGGCGGCCTGGTCTACAACATGGAGGAGTTCCTCGCCGTCGCCGCACGCGGACTTGCGGCCAGCATGGTCGGCCAAATCCTTATCGAGGAATCGGTGGAGGGCTGGGAGGAGTTGGAGCTGGAGGTAGTGCGAGACGCGAAGAATCAGCGCGTCACGGTCTGTTTCATCGAGAACGTTGACGCCATGGGAGTCCACACAGGGGACTCGTTCTGCACCGCCCCCATGCTCACGATCGACGAGCAACTGCAACGCCGGCTGCAAAAACACTCCTACGACATCGTCGAGGCGATCGGTGTGATCGGCGGCACGAATATCCAGTTCGCCCATGACCCCAAGACCGGCCGCGTCGTCGTCATCGAAATCAACCCTCGCACTTCACGCTCTTCGGCCCTGGCTTCCAAGGCGACGGGCTTTCCGATCGCCTTCGTCTCGGCGCTGCTGGCGGGAGGGTTGACTCTCGACGAGATCCCGTATTGGCGCGACGGCACCTTGGATCGCTATACCCCTTCCGGGGACTACGTGGTTGTGAAATTCGCGCGGTGGGCCTTCGAGAAGTTCGAGGGATTGCGGGATAAGCTCGGTACTCAAATGAAGGCCGTCGGTGAAGTGATGAGCCTGGGCAAGACTTACAAGGAAGCCCTGCAAAAGGCCGTTCGCTCGCTGGAGATCGGCCGTTACGGCCTGGGATTCGCAAAAGATTTCCACCAACGCTCTCTTGATGAACTGCTGACCATGCTGGTCGAACCGTCCTCCGAACGCCAGTTCATCATGTACGAGGCACTGCGCAAAGGTGCGGACGTTCAAAAGCTGTATGAGCTGACGCACATCAAACCGTGGTTCATTCGTCAAATGAAGGAACTGGTGGAATTGGAAGAGGAGATTCTTCGATATCGAGGGACGGCCCTTCCGGATGACCTGCTGGCCCGAGCCAAAAAGGACGGCTTCGCCGATCAGTACCTCGCCCAACTCTTGAATTGCGAGGAAAAGGACATCCGCGAGCAACGGCTTCGGCTGGGCGTAGTGCACGGCTGGCATGCGGTGCCGGTCAGCGGTGTCGAAAATGCCGCGTATTATTACTCCACGTACAACGCCCCCGACGCAACCGAAACCTCACCCAACCGCAAAGTGATGATCCTCGGCGGCGGCCCGAACCGCATCGGACAAGGGATCGAGTTCGACTATTGCTGCGTTCACGCCGCGTTCGCCTTGCGCGACGAAGGCGTCGAATCGATTATGGTCAACTGCAACCCCGAGACCGTTTCCACCGATTACGACACCTCGACCAAGCTGTATTTCGAACCGCTGACGGTCGAGGATGTGCTCGCCATCTATCAAAAGGAAAAACCCGAGGGCGTGGTAGTTCAATTCGGCGGCCAGACTCCCCTGAACATCGCCGCGGAACTCGCCGAAGCGGGCGTGAAAATCCTCGGCACGTCGCCGGAAATGATCGAACTGGCCGAGGATCGCGATCGCTTTCGGCAGGTCATGCGGAAGCTGGGCATCCCACAACCCGAGTCGGGGATGGCCGGCAGCCTGGAAGAGGCCTTGGAGATCGCGAAACAAATCGGCTATCCCCTCATGGTTCGCCCGTCCTTCGTGCTGGGCGGCCGGGCTATGGAAGTGGTCTACGATGAGCAGATGCTCCGCCGCTACGTCAAACGCGCGGTCGAAGTCTCTCCCAAACGGCCCATCTTGATCGACAAGTTCCTAGAAAACGCCGTCGAAGTGGAGGCGGACGCCATCGCCGACGGCGAAGATGCGTTCGTGCCCGCCATCATGGAGCATATCGAATTGGCCGGCATCCACTCCGGTGATTCCGCCTGTGTCATACCGCCCATCAGCCTGCCGCCCAAACACATCGACACGATCTACCAATACAACCGCAAGATCGCGATCGAGCTGAATGTAGTCGGGTTGATGAATATCCAATACGCAATCTGCAACGACACGGTCTATATCCTGGAGGCCAACCCTCGAGCCAGCCGCACCGTGCCCCTGGTCTCCAAGGTGTGCAACATTCCCATGGCGCGTATTGCCATGCAGCTCATGTTGGGTAAGAAGCTCTCGGATTTCGGCCTGACCCGCAAAACCTTTTCCCACTTTGGGGTCAAGGAGGCCGTCTTCCCGTTCAACATGTACCACGAGGTCGACCCCGTCCTTGGGCCGGAAATGCGCAGCACCGGCGAGGTGCTCGGCATGGCGGACTCTTTTGGCCTGGCCTATTACAAGGCTCAGGAAGGGACCGGCACGCCGCTGCCGCTGGAAGGAACCGTCCTGATTACCGTCGCCGACCGCGACAAACCTGCGGCGCGCGAGGTTGCGAGAAGATTTGCCGAGCTAGGGTTCAAGATCAAGGCCACGGCGGGCACGCACCGGTTTCTCTCGGAGGTCGGCATCGAAAGCGAACCGATCGCCAAGATTTACGAGGGCCGCCCCAACATCGTCGATGCCATCATCGACGGGCGCATCCAACTAGTCATCAACACACCGCGCGGCAAGGCCGGTACAACGGATGACGCCTACATTCGGCAAACGGCCATCCGCTGCAAGGTGCCGTACATCACCACGCTGGCCGCCGCCGTCGCCGCCGCCAAAGGCATCCAAGCGTGCCGAAAAGGACACGGCTCCGTGAAAAGCTTGCAAGAGTACCATCGCGAGATTCAGTAGCGAGGCCTCTTGGGGTGCAAACATGCCGACCCGGCCCCGCAAAGATACGCCCCGGTCGGACCGTCCCCGTTGCGAAGATACAAGCCGGGCGCCGCGCGAAGATACACGGCATCAGCGGCGCCGCTCCCCAGCGCTGAAGAATTTCGCCGCGGTTCCAAGAACCGACGGACTACCGTACCGACAAGCGGGACGGAATTGCGATCGGCCCCTCGGCGAAGTCGCAAGATTCGCCGACCTTTAAAGCCGACTTATAAAGCCGTACAAATCGGGGCGACCGGATTTGAACCGGTGACCTCTTGCACCCCAAGCAAGCGCGCTAATCCAGGCTGCGCCACGCCCCGATCACTCCAACAGTTTAGCCGAGGTTGCCGGTTGACACAATGCCGGGCACCCGGCGGTTCAGCCCGGGCTTAGTGCGCAAAGCAGCCGGCTCTTCGGGCCGCGACTTCGACGGTGCTCGAGGGATCGTACCTGAAAACACCAGAAGTCTGGCGGAGCGTTTTTCCTCGGACCTGCAAGACTTGGGGCATGTGGCCGGAGGGGTGGATTGACGGGAAAACATCCAACCCCATAATGTATTGAGTTGGCGATGATGCAGCTCGCGGACGGCGTCGCTCAGTGCCCGTTTAGCTTCCAGGAATGGGTCGGCACGATTAGCGGTTCGATTCGCGGCGTCACGTTTTGTTGGGTGTCGTAGCGTGCCGTGTGCTTCCACGCGGTCTGAAACGGGGCTAATCTACGAGATTAGACAAGATTGAGTGGTTTATTGCGTCAAATCGGAGGCGTCACGTAGCGGCTCTCCAACCAATTTAAGAACATGCCACGCCCCCTTCGTCTAGTGGCCCAGGACGTCGGATTCTCAGTCCGAAAACAGGGGTTCGACTCCCCTAGGGGGTACTTGAGAAACGGCCGGGTGGTGAACGACGCCCGGTCGTTTTTCATTGCGCGTCTCTCGCAAGAGGCCGCATGCAAGCTTCCATCCGCAGCAAGATTCCAATTCCAGTAAGCTCCCATTCCGGAAAGCCGGCGCTTTATGCTATAGCCAAGAAGGAGGAGCGTGCGCGAGTCTGTTTCGTTCCTGAGCCAAAGCGCCGACTCTCACTACGGGCATTACGGAAGGCCCATCTTCGACCGCTAGCCATTGGCAAAAGGCCTCCCATGCGACGATTCATCCTCCCATTCGCGGCCGCAACAACGGTTTTCTTATGTGCCGTTGCCGGAACGCTCGGCATCGCCGCCATCGATCTCGCAACGGTCCAAGCGGCCGAATCGTTTCGCCTTTGGTACGAGCGACCGGCCGAAAAGTGGACCGAGGCCTTGCCGATCGGGAACGGCCGTTTGGGGGCCATGGTCTTCGGCAAGACTGACCGGGAACGGATCCAGGTGAACGAGGACACCGTTTGGGTCGGTTCGCCGCACGATTACTCGCACCCGGGTGCCGCGGAATACCTCCCCGAGATTCGACGTCTGCTCTTCGAGGGGAAGCAAGCGGAGGCCACCGCCTTGGCGGCCGAACATTTCATGAGCATCCCTCTCCGTCAGATGCCGTATCAACCATGTTGCGACCTCTTTCTGGATTTTGGAGATGACATCGAAGCCGCGTCGTATCGGCGAGAGTTGGACCTCTCTTCCGCTTTAGCGGTAACCGCTTACCGCGTCGGCGACGTCTCTTTTACCCGAACCGTCTTCGCCAGTTACCCCGACCAAGTCATCGTGGTCCGCATCGCGGGCGACAAGCCCGGTTCCGTCGCGTTCGCGGCATCGCTCACCACGCCTCACGCCCGGCACGAGATTCGGGCCGCCGCTGATCGCATCGTTTTGAGCGGCAAGCCGGCGGATTACTTCAACGCAGCCACGGACGAACGTTTGCCAAGCGTCATCCGTTTCGAGGCTCAGGTGCTTATCCGCTCCGAAGGCGGCACTGTTGCCGTCGACGGTACTGCGGTTCGGGTAACGGGGGCCGACGCCGTCACACTTTTGTTGACGGCGGCTACGAACTATCGCGCCTTCGGCGACGTCAGCGGCGACCCCTCCGCCCGTTGCAACGAAATCCTGGAAAAAGCAGCGGCATTGTCGTTCGATCAGCTTCTGGCGCGACACTTGGAGGATTACCGAAGTTTGTTCGACCGAGTGCGTTTTTCGTTACCCCAGACCGATGCCGCCGAGCGGCCGACCGATCAGCGTATCCGCGATTTCACCAGGCAGGCGGATCCGCAACTAGCCGCTTTGTATTTCCAATTCGGACGCTATTTGCTTATCTCGGCCAGTCGCCCCGGCAGCCAGCCCGCGAACCTCCAAGGGATTTGGAACGAGAGCCTCAGGCCGCCGTGGGACTCCAAATACACGACGAACATCAACCTGGAAATGAACTATTGGCCCGCCGAGGTTTGCAATCTGTCGGAGTGCTCGGAACCGCTATTCGCCGCCCTTGAGGATTTGGCCCTCTCCGGGGCCCGGACCGCCGAGGTCCACTACGGCGCCCCCGGCTGGGTGCTGCATCACAACTTCGATCTTTGGCGGGGAACCGCTCCGATCAACGCGGCGAATCACGGCATTTGGCCGACCGGCGGAGCCTGGTTGTGCCAGCATCTGTGGTGGCACTATGAGTTCACCCAGGATCGTGAATTCTTGGCTCGGCGGGCCTATCCGCTGATGAAGGGGGCTTGCGAATTTTTCCTGCACTATCTGATCGAGGACCCTCGCTCCCCCGAGCATTGGCTGATTTCCGGCCCGTCCAACTCGCCGGAACAAGGCGGCCTGGTGATGGGCCCGACGATGGACCACCAGATTATTCGTTATTTGTTCGCGTCGACCGCGAAGGCCGCCGAGATCCTCGACGTCGACCCCGAATTCCGAAAACGTCTCTTGGAATCGCATGCCCGCATTGCTCCGAATCAAATCGGCCGACACGGACAACTCCAAGAATGGCTCGAAGACAAAGATGACCCCAACAACAAACACCGGCACGTTTCCCACCTTTGGGGCGTTTTTCCGGGCGAGGAAATCACCCTACAAGGCTCGCCGGAGTTATTCCGCGCGGCTCGCTGCTCACTGGAATTCCGCGGCGATGGCGGAACCGGTTGGAGCAAGGCCTGGAAAATCAGTCTTTGGGCGCGATTCGCGGACGGAAACCGTGCGCATAAACTTTTCGGCGAACTGATTACGGAAAGCACCCTGCCCAACATGTTCGACAGTTGCCCGCCCTTTCAAATCGACGGCAATTTCGGCGGCACGATGGGCATTGCCGAAATGCTCTTACAATCCCACGGCGGCGAAATCTCCCTGTTGCCCGCCTTGCCGGATGCTTGGCGATCGGGCAGCGTGGAGGGTCTGCGCGCTCGCGGCAAGGTAGCGGTTTCGATCCGATGGGATGACGGGTCCATCCGAGCGGAGGTGACTCCCGAGCTGGCTCAGCCGATGCGATTGCGCGTTCCCTCCAAGTTCGGAGTGCCGGAAATCCGCGACATCCACGGCGTGCCGGTGGAGCTCACGCGAACGCCGGACGGAGCTTATGCCTTCTCGGCCCAGCCGCAGCTCTACATCGTACAAGCAGGCCTGGATTAGCCTCCCGATTGCGTTCCTTGCCGAGGCGAAGACGGGACAAAATCCATTGACTCCCCCCCTAGGATTGAGAGACAATAGACGTTAGAGCCTGGTGACGGCGCTCCGTCCTAATCTTGCCCTTTTCCGGAACAGAAAGGGAATGCCATGTCGCCCGCCGCCGAAAGCGTGGTTCGCAGATTGGATGCTCTTCGCCAGCAGTGGTGGATTTTCACCTTGCTGAGCAGTCTGGCGGCGGCCGCCTCGCTGTCTCTCGGCCTGTTTCTGATCTTCATGCTGGCGGACG
>Ga0067045_1030487_pt1 | contig 15115 bp, 10 predicted proteins | sample TerdegcTABiofilm_FD_59184 | JGI IMG/M metagenome (GOLD analysis project Ga0067045, IMG submission 59184) | Combined Assembly of (Gp0054472, Gp0054536) Wastewater bioreactor microbial communities from Singapore -Terephthalate degrading...
ATCCATCTGTACCATCCGTTTGCAAAAGCGCAGAAGTAAATAATGTCCTTGTCAGATGGACAAATTTTTTACCCATGGTGGTAAACTTTTTGATGATCATGGTGGTAAACTTTTCGGTTGACAAAAACAGATGATACTGTCGCGTGGCTGAAGAGCCGGGGATTACATACGATACGCGAAGTGTGTCAAATAAATCAAACGCACCTAAGACAATTAACAAGAACGGAACGCTTACGTCTGAAAATGGTGGGCGTCTCACTTAAGAATTTGACAGTTGATTTGGCAGAAACGTTTTGGTGTTCTTTCCGAGATGTTTTTACTAAGGACGAACGGGCGTGCAACATCATGGTCTTGAGGTCACAAGGAGAAACGCTGGAGCAAGTAGGTGGGTATTACGGCGTCTCTCGGGAAAGAGTACGACAGATCGAGGCCAAAACAATTAAGCGAATTGTATGGTTTCTAACACAGCAGATAGACTACATCATTTCCAGAGCAGAGAACGATAAGATTTTATCTTTAAATGATTTACTTAATATGCCAGGGGATGGCAATGAGATTCAAGTAGTTGTTTATATATTTAAAAATGCAGAGTTTTCGCGCTTAAAATACTTTGAAGAACTTGATATCTTTTTGATTGAGACAGACACGGACCAAATCCGGTGGAAGCTAAATACCATTATTGAAGAGCATATTCCGGACATTTGGAAGCCAGACGAAGACCAAGAAAAGATCGAGGGATTGCTGGCTGAAGAAGGCATAGCGTTTGGTTTTGACTTGTTTATTAAATATCTTGTTGCGACAGGATTTAGAACATATGGAAACCTAATCTGCCGTAAAGGGCTGACGAGGTCGGATATCTACCGTTACGTTATTGCTAAGTACTTTAGGGACGGAATCAGGGTATATGACGAAAGCGCTATACAAAAGCTTAGGGAACTCACCACAGAGGATTTTGGCGAGATAGAGCTGCCTGAAAATGACCGCGCAATTGCCGCCAGAATTACCGATTTCTGTATCCTTAGTGGCAGAGGGACGTACATCCTCCCGGAAAATGTATGCATTTCGGATGAACTGCTGCAAGAAATGCGGCAATATATCGTTGATACCCCGAGGGAGAACATTTTCGTCGCCGATATCTTTGAGCGCTTCAAGGAGAAACTGTCTGCTTGCGGGAATGTGGATAACGAATATTTCCTTTATGGTGTTCTGAAATACCATTTTGAAGGCGAGTTTACGTTTATTCGCGATACCGTCAGCAAGTCCGGGGGTGTCGTCGGCAACACTTACAGGGATTTGGAAGATTACCTGTATGATAAAGGCGAGCCGGTCACCAAATCCGAACTCCGTGAGGCGTTCCCGGGGATTTCGGATATTAAAATTGTTAATGCAATATTGTACAGTAAGGATATTGTCTATTGGGACACGAACTGTTACGCGAATATTCGGATTTTTGAGCTGTCTACGGCAGTCAAGCGAAACCTGCAGGCCATACTGGAACGGTTGTTTGACGAACATGACGGTTATACAAATATGAATTTCGCTTTTGGGAAGATCCGTAGAGCAATGCCCGATTTCGTGCGGGATAACGGTATCCGTACCCCGGCGAATCTTTATTGTCTCCTTGAATATCTCTTTAAAAGGACCTATGTGTTTAACCGTCCGCATATCTGGCGTGAACTGCCGGAAGGAGGCATTACGACGGCAGGTATGATTTTGCGGTTCATCCGTCAACGTGGCGGTATGATCACGGATGCTGCTCTAAATGAATGGATTAGTCGCTATTGCCTTTCTATTAGCACGATTAAAATGGTCTTAACCGGTTTAATCGGCGATCAGCTACTGCAGCTGGACGTGGATGAGTACATTGTGGCAGACGACCCGCGTTTCGATGAGGCGCTTGTCGAGGGTGTAAAACGGGAATTAGAAATTCAGATGACTGGCAAGGAGTTTCTTGTTCTGCGCGATATAGATGACTTCGATTATTTTCCGCAAATCCAGGGAATTCCATGGACCCAATACTTGGTACAGTCAATGGTACGCAAGTTCATCAAGGATTTCCGTATCATCGACAAGGGGTTCCAGGACAAGCGGTTCGTAGACGCGGCCATAGTGTATAACGATTCGCCTATCCACAATTTTGCCGAACTGGTGGAACATATCGTCAGACAGGAATTTGCAGGCATCCCGGACCTGACGGTAGAGCGCTTGGCGGAGCACCTGAAGAACAGGAAGCTGATCTATAAAGAGATCCCGCAAGCAGTGTTTGCCACTTCCAGGCTATGTATAGATGAATGTGGACGAGTGGTACTGAACGACTGGCTGTAGGGTGTTGATTCTATACCAGGGTGGTGAATTCGATGCGAAACCCCGCCTGGACACGGGACGAGATCATCTTGGGCATGGATGTATATTTGCGGAATATTCGCACCCGTCCGATTACGGCAACGAACGAAGACGTGCTTTTCTTGAGCAGGCTGTTGAATGAACTGCCTATTCACCCGATGGAAAAGCGCGGCGCGGAGTTCAGAAACCCTGCTGGGGTTGATCTCCAAATTAGAAGTTTTAAGACCCTTGATCCTAAATATATCCTGAAGAGTTCTCTTAATTACGGGAGATTGTTTAAGATAGTATGGAATGATTTTATACACCAAAGGGATTACCTACACCGTGTGGCTATGGCCATAGTGGCTTGCCAGCCGTTGCCCTTCGATTATTGTCATAGGCTGGATTTGGAAGAGCAGAGCTTCTTTGAGGGCAGCATCCTGTACCAGTACCACCGCTACATCGAGACGAATGTGGAACGGTTGGAACGCCTTAAGAAGGAGGTGGCGGGCAACGGGTGGTTGTCCTGTTCTGTATGTGGTTTCGATTACGAAGAGGCCTATGGCCGGATAGGCGAAGGTTATATGGAATTTCATTTTTTTTGTCCGCCGGTGGAGTACGCCAACAGTATGGAAATACATGACGAGGATTTCGGTCCCGTTTGTTCCAATTGCCACCGTATGCTGCACCGCCATCGCCCCTGGCTGGGAAAGGCAGAGCGGGTACTAATACTAAAATGATCACATTATGCAACCCGGAGGACATGTAATTATGCCAAATTACACATATGAATGGGACCTGGATACGGGAGGGTATCTCATAGTACCGTCCGCAAGCCTAGTTCGGAAGGAAATACGTCCTGTATTTCATGAGGAGTTGGATCTTTTTGGCCTGGATGAATACTGGCAGTACCCGAAGGTGAAGGAACCGCTGATGTGGGCTGAAGGGGCACGCCGGTATTTCTATGAAGGTGAGTTGGTTGCCGAGGCGCAAGGGGGAGGGTTTTTCACCAAACCGACTTTCAAAATTCACAAGTCAGGCCTACGACTGAATCCTGTGGATGTACAACAGATGGTAGAGAAGAACAAAGCATTGATGGAAGGGTTCGTACAGGCCTCACTTGAGTTCATAGATAAGACCTTTCGTAGATATAGGAGAAAGAGTTTTGACCAATTTGTGGTAGCATTCAGTGGTGGGAAAGACTCCCTGGTGTTGCTGGACTTGGTTCAGCGTGCGTTGCCGCCGCAAGACTTCATCGTCATTTTTGGCGATACGAGCATGGAGCTTTCTAGCACCTACGAATCGGTCGAAAGAGCGAAGCAACGCTGGACAAGCCTTAGGTTTCATTTCGCCACAAGTCGTAAGGAACCTGAGGTAACTTGGCAGCAATTTGGTCCTCCAAGTAGATTACAACGTTGGTGCTGTAGTGTACATAAATCAGCACCGACATTATTGTTGTTACGCGATTTGGTACATAGGGAATCAATTCAAGTACTTATTTTTGACGGCATAAGAAGAGGAGAAAGTGAAGCTCGTTCTGGCTATCTGGATATAGCGGAAGGTGGTAAGCATATTAATCAAGTGAATGCCCGCCCGATTTTTGAGTGGAGCTCTGCCGAGTTGTTTCTTTACATTCTTGAAAGGGATATTTTGTTAAATGATGCATATCGTCATGGTATGACAAGAGTTGGTTGTGCAGTATGTCCTATGTCATCTAAGTGGAGGGACTATATTGGGTACAGGATTTATCAAGAGGATATAAGACCGTTTATAGAACATTTGAAGAATTACGCTAAATATACGGGTGTACCAGATGGTGAGCTGGAAGAATTTATCGAAAAAGGTAACTGGGCGATAAGAGCAGGTGGGAGAGGCTTGCCACATGCTGGATTAAGGATTATTGAGCAAATAGATAGTAAACATATTTCGTTCATCATTCGTGATTGTAAGATAGAATGGGATGAAATTGTTAAGCTATTGGGTACGTATGTTGTTGATAAGAATGGTATTGGAGAACTTAAGATTTCTAATAAGTTCTTCCCTATAAGCATTACTCGTTATCCAAAGCGAGGTTTGCGTATTGATTTTCATAATATAGATTTACACGTCGATCGAATGGAAGTTTATTATGTTCGTTCGGCAGTAAACAAAATGGCATATTGCGAAAAATGTCAAGCATGTGAAGTAGAATGTCCAACAGGAGCTTTAAAAACGTCAGATGGTTTTAGGATAGATGTAAATAAGTGTACTCATTGTTATAATTGTTTAACTTCCATAGACAGAGGTTGCTTGATGGCCAAATCGTTAGCTGTGGACAAAGGAGGAACAGCGGTGAACAATAAAATGAAAGGTATGGATAGATACGCGACTTTTGGTTTACGACAAGAATGGCTTGTCTCGTTTTTTGCCAAGCAGGATGAATTTTGGCTTTCGGGTGAGTTAGGAAACAAGCAGTATAAAGCCATGAATGCTTGGCTAAAAGAAGCAGGGTTAACGGAAAACAATAAGGCTTCGGTACTGTGTAAAAAAATGATAAGAATTAGTCTTGATCAGCGTATAACATGGGCTGCTATTTGGACGAACCTGGCTTATCATTCCACAATAGTGCGTTGGTATGTTGCGAAAGTTCCGGTTGGCGCCGTAAATACCAAGGACGATTTGATTGTGCAAATTGGTGAGGAATACTCTCGGAAAACACGAAAAAACGCCATCGATGCGCTAGTAGGATTGTTCCGGTATACACCTCTGGGCAATGATTTGGGCTTTGGAGTTCTTGAAATGGCCGGTAACAAAGTTAAAACTATTGAAAAAGCCGGTTGGCCCGAACCTGATGCTTTGGCAGTCATCTATGCTTTATATCGTTATGCGGAGAAGATGGACGGGCATTACCGATTCACTATGTCCGAGCTTGAGAACCGCCACGAAGAGACACTGGGTATCGACCCTATGACGATTTTTGGGACCAAACGCCAACAGATCGAACGCATCCTCCGCGGCCTAGCGGAAACATATCCTGAGCTTATCAAGGTGGACTTTATGCGCGACCTGGACAGCATCTACTTAAACCGGGATAAGAGATCCGAAGATGTTTTTGATTTGCTGTGATGCTGAAATCAAAAGGGAAGGAGAGACTGTACGTGCCCCTCTATAAAAATTACCTGGAAGTAAAGAGCGATTATATCCCCGTATTTTCCAGCGAAGCGGATGAAAAAGAGCCTGCCACATGGAAACACTTCATCCCGCACGTATCGATGCGCCAGATTATCCTCAGCGTCATACGTATGATCAACCGTGGAAAAAGCGAGGATCTGAAATCTATTTATGTCACTGGTGGCTACGGTACAGGTAAAACCTTTGGTTCTTTTGTCATCAAGCATTTGCTGGAGGAGGACATCGCTGAAGCCCAGGATTATTTTGAAAAATACCCGATTCTTAGACCATTGTGGCCTCAGTTTGATTCAGTCCGCGATGGCGGGAAATTTCTTGTTGTCTACCGGTCGGGATCTGGGGAGATTACAACTTCCGAAAGACTGCTGATGGAAGTCCAGTATTCTATCCGCGAAGCGCTCAAGAAAAACAAGTACGAGTATCTTGGCGCCGCTTCCCTTCAGGAAGCGGTGTACAACCGCATTGCTGACGCCGATAGCACATTCGACTGGCCCAAAGCCTTTGCAAAATACCGAGAATACTTTATGGAGTTCAATTCGGCGGGAGAAGTCGTTGATAGGTTGCCGGACAACACTAAACTGACCGAGCGTGTCCTGCGAGTGCTGGAACAAGAAGGTGTAGGTTACTTAAATACCGTTGAAGAAACCAAGAAATGGATCGAGGACATTATCCAGGAAAACCGTATCAAAGCCATTGTTTTTATCTGGGACGAGTTCGCCGATTATTTTAAGCAGAACCAGACTGTCACCACGCTTCAGGAACTGGCTCACGCGGCAGCGAAGATGCCATTCTACCTTTTCCTCATTACGCACCTGTCGGTCGAGCAGTTTGATTCCATCGATAACGAAACACGCAAGAAATTGATGGACCGCTTTTTCGACATTCGTTTCGAGATGAATTCAGTAACGGCTTACCAGCTAATTGCCAATGCCATCGTTGTCAATCCTGTGCTTCGCGATGAATGGGAGAGCAAGAGCAATACCTTGTGCAGCATGGTGGAAAAGGCGGCCGCCAGGTTGCAGGCCATTGACGAGTCAGCGCGCAAGGAGGATATCATGAGGCTGGCGCCCATCCACCCTTTTTCGGCGTACCTGCTTTCATCTATCTCCCGCCAGTTCACCTCCAGCCAGCGGACACTTTTCCGTTTCCTTAAAGAGGCGCCTGAGGCTGCTGGTGAGGTGAGATATAATTTCAACTGGTTTATCGAGAATCACTCAACCGAAGACTGGTGCTGGTTAACGCCGGACATCCTCTGGGATTATTTTTTCACTTCGGAAAATCAGGAATTTGATCAGGAGATCCGTAATTATATTCTCCATTATGAAACCACGAAGCTACGGCTGGAAAACGAGGACGAACACCGAGCCCTCAAATGCGTGTTGCTGTTCATGGCGATGTTCAGCAAGGTTAAGGCTGACGTTCTCAGGCCGCTCCGCTCCAACATTGAGTTGGCCTTCATCGGTACACCCGTACGTGAGAAACTGCAGCTTATTCTGTACCGTCTTGTCAAGGCGGAGGTCCTCAGCGAAGCGAATGTGGGAATTAACGACGCCATGTATATGATTCCTATGGTCTTCGAGGATAAAGAAAAGTTTGACAAAGTCCTGGCGGAAATTAAGCAGGAATACACTTTTGAAAAGGTGACGGAAGCAAAAAAGGAGAAACGGGAGGCGGCCAAAGGCGGTGAATTTGGTGCGAAAGTATTGGACTTTTTTAAACCTACGCCTATTCAGGAGGTACGTATCCTGACTTGGTCTACCGCGCTGCCTAACTTACGCGCCGCTGTGGCCAAAGCTCAAAAAGATTTGAGGCCATACCAGATAGCTGTGATTTTTACCCTGTTACAGACGGAAGCGCAGCGGGCCAACCTGGAGAGACAAATCATGGATTGCGGCGCGATGAATAAGCGCATTGCAGTAGTAGCCGTGGAAACCCCTTTCGCAGGAGACCGTTTTGAAAAATGGCAACATGACAAAGCCAAGCAGAAATACGCCTCTCTCCCGGAAATCAGGAATAGCAACGCCAAGGTATTTGCTGAACATGCTGCCGGGCATATTGATGATTGGCTCAAGCAAATCCGGGCGGTAAAAACAAAAGCTTACTACAAGAATAGGAAATACGAGTTTGTCGGAGCTGGGGGTTTCACCGATTGCATGCAGCAGGTCATTTCCGGTGAGTATCCGCTGGGGCCAGAGTCGGTTTGCCTTGTCGAACCGCTATATACGGCCGGTTACGGCAAGGACGCGGCGGTTCAAGGCATGGGCCTCAAGCAATCAAAAAATCCTTACACCAACCTTGTTAATGCTTTAACTGAGGCCGGATTTTGGGGAAAGGACAGCAAGGCGTTTTCTGTTAATCCTAACCATGCTATCAGCCGTATTCATGCTGAAATTACGAAGTTGTTTGAAAAAGAATCTTCAGTTAGCCTGGTACAAATTTGGGAGAAAATGATGGAGCCACCGTTTGGGCTGATGCCAGCCCCCATTTCTCTCTTCCTGTGGGCGTTCCTGATGCGCGATTTAATAAATGGCGGTTACTATTTAAAGGATGGTTTCAATACCCAGCCGGTGTATGGTGAAAAGCTGGCCGAGTACCTGGACGTGGTAATAAAAGGTGTCGCTAAGGATCTTTATTTGTATGAAATAAGCAAAATGCGGCAGGATGATGAGGATTTTTGTGAAATGATGAGATCCATCTTCAGGTTAACTAATGAACAGGCCGGTCATCCTGCTGAGGTGAAAAAGAACGTTCGCCGTTGTATCAACGAAGTAAAATATCCTCTCTGGGCCTTAAAATACCTTGATATCCCCCCAGGAGAAGCTGGTTTCGGCGAGGGCGGACTGCAGGAGTTTAACAAGATTCAGGACGTGGTTAATCTTATTTGCCAGTTCATCGCCACAGAGTCCGAAACTAATGAACTTGAACTTGTTACCAAGATTGCCGATGCGCTTAGGGAATTTAAGAGTAATGGCAGAGAATTGCTTACCATATTAATCCAAAACCGCCTTTCGGATGGCATGAGGAAATATATCCAGCAGAATGCGCCGGATATTCTCACATGTGCCTCAAGAGCAAACATTCCGTTTAACTCGCTGATTGATTATTTCCGTTCCAGTATGAACGAGGATAAATGGCTCTGGCTGGAGGAAAGTGTTCGGGAGAAGCTGGCATATCTAGAAGACGAACTTGTGCTCCTGGACGCCCTCAATACTTTCTTAATGTCAGAAAATAAAAGCCTGGATGACGCCCGCAAGAAATGTAAAAGTATTTTTTCTGCAAGTAAACTACCGTGGCCAGTCTTGAAAGATAAAGCAGGTGATTCCTCGAAGGCTTTCGAAAAATTGATGGAATTTCTGGAAGTGGAACCAAAGTATTTTGCGGATAAAAAGATGCTTGCCAGCCTTTTGAAAACGCATGCGCATGTTATGCGAGAACTGCTTAAGGCGCAGAAAGATGCGCTGGTATATTATATCACCAGAATCATGAAGCTTAGTGTCTCTCCCGAAGATATTGATGTGGTTTACCGGGAACTGGATATTTACGGCTTGCAGGGAAACCTGGAAAACTTTGTTTTTAATGTAAGGCGAGAGGTGGGAAAACTTCAAACGCAGTTGATGTTGGGACGCCTTAAAAGAGCATGGCTGGAGATGACAGGCAGCAAATCGCCCGCCGAGTGGAGCAAGGACAACAAAATGCCCATTCTCTGGCTGCCGGAAATGAAGGATGATAAGCTACTTGAGATTTTTGATATCCTAAACGGGAAGCCGGTCCGCTATGATGCGCAGAGTCTGGAAAAGTCGCTGGCGCACCTTGAAAGTATAAAAAATAGGTTTGCTGTACTAAACAACGTTGGCAGACTTGATGAAGTTTTCTTGCAGTCGACAGGTGTTGATGAATACGCGTTTGCGTTTTGCATAAATGAACTGAAGGATTATGTGGCCAAGCGCCTGGGTGCTGATGCATATGCCTGGGCGATGCGCACGGCGGATGCGGCCAGATTGGCGAAAGATTTCCTGGCTGAACTGTATCAGACAACTCTATCTGCGGAAGTATTTAAGAAGATTGACGAAATGCCCGGTGAGCGAGCGAAGGAATATTTAAAGGAATTGATTAAGAAGAATGCCATTGTTGGTTTAAACATTCTGAAGAACGATCGTGGCTGATAGTACCAGAATAACCATATTACAGGGAGGTGTGGTGGTTGGTTTATAGGCGAGTGGAGGAACTGATACGGGCGCTGAAGGAAGACAGCACTGAGGCGGACCGTTTTCCTGTCAGGTACATCCTGGTCGATGATATTGAAACCTGGAGGGAATTACTTAACAATATCAAGAAATTTGTTCAAAGAACAATTAACCTTTCAGAACTGTGCAATGGGCCGGATCTTCTTCCAGATATTGACCGCCTAACCTCCGTATTGCGACAGGATAAAGAACATAATTTCCTCATATTGCCGCTAGCGGAATACCTGCGGTTCTATGAAGATGGATGGAGCTGTCTTGCAGAATTCTCGGCTATTGAGGAGCCAGGCACTAAAAGGCGTATTTACATTCCTCTCTTTGATGTATCGCATGTATTTTCTCTCGTGATGAGCAAAGTAAGTAGGTTTGTAGACAATGAATCATGCAAACAGTACGTTCTACAAACAGACGACTCTAAAAAGCAAAAGGGCGTACACGTCACTATTGTGACGGACAAAGTAAATCTTTCGGCTTTGGAAAGCGATATTTGTCAGGGTCTTAAGGCTTATTTCAGGCTCTGGGAGAACGGCGGCAAAGATAAAATCGTCTTAATGACGCAGTTTGCCACGATTTTTAAGGGCGTTTATGGAGCTTTCTCTATGTCCGTGCTCAAAAATAGCTTCGAAGTGCTCATGTATTACCTGCCGGGGACGAAGTTATTGCGCAGGGAAGACGGTACTGAGGACATGTGGGACGAGCTTTTACGCGCGCTGAGGAGTGGGGATACGCTCCAGGATATTTTCCAGCGAGTTTTCAAAGTGATGGAATTGGAACCAAGTCTTCTATTCCCGCATTGGAGAACTTACAGTACGTTTCAACGCTGGCTGTTGTGGATTTGGTGCCGGCTTGATCTGCATGCCGGATACCTGTGGTATGTCCTTTCCCGCAATAAGAGTTTTTTATCTTTGGAGGAAGATATAATCAATAGCGTATTCGAGATGCCAACTATGCCGGTGGAAAAAGAACTTGCCTGGCTAAGCGAAAGGAAAAAGGTTATGTTGGACTTAAGTATTGTCAGTATGCCAGCTTCCTTTTGGTACAACGCAAATACTATAACCGACCCCCTTGAACTTTTGAAAACCCTTAGTGGTATTACACATGAGGAAAAACGCCAGGTGGTAATTGCTGTCCATAAATTGTTATTAGAGGAGGTACCGTCTGAAAAATGGCTGAACTATCTGGAAATTGTGTACCCTGAACTTGCGTGGTATCTTAACAACGTGTTCGTTGATGACGAGACGCTTTATCGTTATTTTGGGGAATACTACCGTGCTAAACTGATGAACAAGGTTACTGATGAAATTGTTGAATTAGCGCATCAAGCTTGTAAAAACGGAGGCCACTATTTGTGGAAGATACCTGCACGAAAGAACGTACTGGAACAGATGAGACCAAACACTAACAAAATCTACTGGGTTGACGGGCTTGGTGTAGAATGGTTGGGGCTAATTATCGGGTTACTCCAAAACCTGCATCACGATGTGGCAGTGGATTACAAGATCGCGCGGTCTAATTTACCGACTACTACGGAATACAACCGCGGATGGGAAGATGATGAAAATTATCAAGAATTTAAAGGATTGGACGAACTGGTCCACAGCTATACTTGTGACTATCCTGACTATATTATCAAGGAAATTGAAACTGTCGAAAAAATTGTTCAGGATGCCGTTGCACTTTTGACCTACACCGATTCTATTATTATTACGTCGGACCATGGGACAAGCCGCCTGGCAGCCATTTATCATGGAGAAAGCATCCCGCTTCCAAGTGAAGCGGTTGCAGAGAAATTCGGCAGGTATTGCATTTGCGCCGATGCGTTCGATATAGTGAATAAATACGATGAATGCCTGCCTTTTGACGATAAGCTTGTCTTCGCAACGTATCGCCGATTTAAGATGAGCGGCAACGTACAGGGTGAAATCCACGGCGGAGCTACATTGGAAGAGGTTTTGGTCCCTGTCATATTGCTAAGAAAAGTGGATGCTCAGGAAAGGCAAACAAAGATAACATATGAAATACTAACGCCGTGCATTAAGCTGGATGCACGTAGGGTAGGTATACTAAAGGTTGCCATTAGCAAGCAGGTAGAGAAGCTTGTACTAGCGGTATTCGGCAAGATTTTTGAAGGAAAACTGGTGGAGGATTTGTGGGAGTTCGGTATTTCCGGTCTGAGCCCGGCAAAGTATAAGGGGAAACTTTACGCAAAGAGACAGTTGCTTGGAGAAGTAGAATTTGAATTGCAATTGCGCGGGCTAGTTGAGAACATGATGGAAATATGAGGTGGCAGGTATGGAAGAGAAACTTAAAAAGTGTTTTGAAGGCATGGTGGTAAAAAAAGTCCCTGGAAGAAGTAAATTTTTTTCCGCTTCATTAAGCCTGCCGTCCTTCATGCGAGACTGGCTGGTCATGCGTTTTGCGAACGAGAATGGCGATATAAATACGGACGATGTGGTGGAATACGTGCGCAGGTATATCCCCCGTAGGGAGGAATGGCACGGAATTCTTAAAGACTTGATGGATGGCATCCGGGCTAAATTCTTGGCGAAAGTCCGTGTCAAGGCAGATATGGCTAGGGGAGAATGGCTCTTTTCGCTTCCTGACTTCAGCTATCCTTCTCGTGCGCGCGAGGCGGTTATTGATGCTCAGGTCATTGAGAGAAGTAGTAAATACCTCTTCGGAGAAACGGAAGCATGGGGGATTGTGGAACTGGTTTGGTATAAAGAGAATTTTGACGACGAGGATTCCGGCCGCGTTCATATGGTTGACTTTAAGCCTTTCTGCCCATATCAGGTTGAGCTTGATTACTTTCAGGAAGCTCGTAAGGAGTTTACGGTCGAGGAATGGACGGATCTCATACTCTCGGCTATCGATTATAATCCTTATGGATTTCTCAATACATTGCAGAAAACTACTCTGATTAACAGGCTATTGCCGTTTGTTGAGAAACGCGTTAACCTGATTGAGCTTGCTCCCAAGGAAACAGGCAAATCTTATCTTTTTTCACAGATTAGCAAATACGGCTGGCTTGTCAGTGGTGGCAGCGTGACGAGGGCAAAACTGTTCTACGATAACAGCAAAAGGACAGAGGGGCTTATCAAGCGCTATGATTATGTTGCGCTCGATGAAATCCAATCCATTAAGTTTAACACGCCGGAAGAGATACAGGGTGCTTTAAAAGGTTATCTTGAAAGCGATGCAGGGGAATTCAGGGTTGGTGATTATCATGGATACGCGGATGCCGGTTTTGTCTTACTTGGAAACATCGATGATGAACTTATGGATGAAAAAAGGAACATGTTTAGGGATTTGCCGTTAATTTTCCATGAAGCAGCATTACTTGATAGGTTCCACGGCTTTATCAGAGGTTGGGATATCCCTAAGATGAAGGGAAACATGGTGGCTAACGGGTGGGCCTTAAACGTGGAATACTTCTCGGAAATCATGCATGCACTCCGCTCGGAAATTCTCTATGGGGCCATTGTTGATGAAGTACTTGACGTTCCCAAGTCCGCGGGTGCGCGCGATACCAAATCTATTAAAAGAATTTGCTCGGCTTTGCTCAAACTATATTTTCCCCATGTACGTGATACCAGTGACCTGAACAAGGATGAATTCAATCGGTATTGCCTAGAACCAGCCAAACAAATGCGCAGAATCATCCGAAAACAGCTTCACATTATTAACCCTGGGGAATATGTCGATAATATCCCTGATATTCAATACAAGTATTGATTGGAGTAACAGTATGGCGAAACAGGATTGTTATCAATGTAAGGCTAACCTTGAAAAGGATATTGTTGCACTTAACAAGAAACTACTCGGCCGGAAGATTAGAAGGTTTATGTGTCTTGCCTGTTTGGCGGAATACTTATCTTGCACTGAAGATGATTTGATAATACTGATAGAGGAGTTTAAGGAACAGGGATGCACGTTGTTTATATAGTACTTTAAAATAGCGGTTCGAATCCCTCTCTCTCCGCCAGATGAAAGCTACATTTTATCTCTTTTTTAAGGGATAAAATGTCAGACTGAAGACAAACACCACTTTCAGGCCGAATAACATTACCCCGGTTTGATGGACACGGGGAATGGCTGGTACAATAAAACCAGTGGAGGTGTCCATCATGAGCGGCAATCTGATGCCGGAAGACAAAGAAATCAAGCGATTAAAGAAAATGATAGCCGATTTACAGGAGGAAAACGCAATTCTAAAAAAAGCCACGGCCATCTTCGCAATACACCAGAAATAGCTTACCAGTTTATAAGTCGGCACCGCTTCGAATTTCGGGTGGAGAAGATGTGCCAAGTGTATAGAGTATCACGAAGCGGGTACTATGCCTGGCTAAAACGGCCGGAAAAGAGCCGGAAAAGCCGGAACAGGGAACTTCTCAAGGAAATCCGTAAGGTCCACAAAGTTTCACGGGGGACTTACGGTAGCCCCAGGATAACTAAAGCTTTGAAGAAACAAGGTATTACTTGTGGCAAGAACCGGGTGGCCCGCCTGATGCGGGAAAATGGCATTGCCACCAAAACAAGAAGGAAATACAAGGCTACGACTAACTCAAAGCACAATTATCCTGTTGCTGAAAACCTGGTTAACCAGAACTTTAGGGTCACCCAGCCAAATCGGGTTTGGGTAGCCGATATTACTTATATCCCAACGGATGAAGGGTGGCTTTACCTTGCCGCTATTGAGGATCTGTTCCAAAGGAAGATCGTGGGCTGGGCTATGGATAGCACCATGACCCGCCGATTGGCACTGGATGCTCTTAGACAGGCAGTATGGCGATATCGGCCGTCAGCAGGTCTGATTCACCACTCAGACCGTGGGAGCCAATATGCTAGCCATGAAATATCAACAGTCGTTAAAGGACTACGAAATGGTTGCAAGCATGAGCCGCAAAGGTAACTGTTATGATAATGCCTGTATGGAGTCATTCTTTGGGACATTAAAACGGGAACTGATATATGGTAACCGTTTCAGGACAAGGGCTGAAGCCCGCCAAGCTATCTTTGAATATATTGAGGTATTTTACAACCGTATACGTTTGCACTGGGCACTTGGTTACATGTCGCCGGTGGAATATGAACAAATGAAAGCAGCAGCATAATAGAGATTTTATATTTATACGTTTAGCAACAAAACCAAGTGGCCGTTCATCGGAGCGAAGCGGAGACCCTTGACATGGAGAATGCCCGTGTTAGCCTTTTGGGCAAGGGGCAGTATGCGAAGCTTAGCTGCCCTTGGCCCTTGGTGTTTCTACCCAGCCTTAATGCCATATAATTGCTCATATTGCATGACCATTTGTAATTGTGGTAATATCCCCCTAAGTAAGAACGGGGAGAATGAGAAAGGCTTTGAGTATTCCGTTAAATGTAGC
>Ga0067045_1000645_pt1 | contig 15113 bp, 14 predicted proteins | sample TerdegcTABiofilm_FD_59184 | JGI IMG/M metagenome (GOLD analysis project Ga0067045, IMG submission 59184) | Combined Assembly of (Gp0054472, Gp0054536) Wastewater bioreactor microbial communities from Singapore -Terephthalate degrading...
CGCAAATTGAGGGGGTTACCTTTTGCCTGATAAGTATTTGGTAAATTTCGACTCCCGGGAACTGCACCAGGAAGAAGATGAATATATCATCCTGGGAAGCGGTATTGCCGGGTTGTATACCGCCCTGGCGGCTTCCGGAGCGGGTGGTTCCGTTACTGTGTTGACCAAGTGCAACATGATGGATACCAGCACGGACAAGGCTCAGGGTGGAATTGCCGCCGCCCTCGGTGACAGTGACTCACCGGCTTTACACCGGGAAGATACCATTGTGGCAGGCGCCGGTCTGTGTGACGATGAGGCTGTGTCGGCGCTGGTTAACGAAGGACCGAAGCGAGTCAAAGAGTTGATCGATCTGGGCGCTATTTTTGACTATGACAGCCACGGGTTGGCCCTGACTAGAGAGGGCGCGCACAGCCAGAGACGCATCCTGCATGCCAGCGGTGACGCCACAGGCGCTGAAATCCAGCGGGTGTTGACCGAGCGGATCATGGAAAAAAAAATACGGGTGCGGGAAAACCATTACGTGGTGGACCTGTTGGTCCGGGATAACACTTGCTATGGTGTGCTGGCGTTTGACCGGGACGAGAACAGCTTGAAGGTTTTTCGCGGCAAAGTGGTTGTTCTTGCCACCGGTGGTCTTGGCCGTATTTTTTGAATATAACACCAATCCCGAAATAGCTACCGGTGACGGCATAGCCATTGCCTTTCGTGCCGGGGCTGAAGTGATGGATATGGAGTTTATCCAATTCCACCCCACCGTGCTTAACCTCCCCGGAGCGCCGCAGTTCTTGATTTCGGAAGCGGTGCGCGGCGAGGGAGCCTACCTGCGCAACAGCGAGGGTTTGCGTTTTATGCCCCGCTACCATGACCTGCTGGAACTGGCGCCGCGGGATATCGTTGTACGGGCGATCTTGAAAGAAATGGCCCGGACTGGCTCGAATAAAGTTTTCCTTGACTTGACGCACCTCGATCCGGAAGTGGTCAAAAAACGCTTTCCCAATATCACCAGGACCTGCGCGATGTACGGTTTGGATATATCTGTCGACCCGATCCCGGTAGCACCCGCCGCCCATTACATGATGGGCGGGGTGAAAACCAACCTGATGGGGGAAACCAGCGTCAAAGGACTTTATGCCTGTGGCGAGGTCGCCTGCCAGGGAGTGCACGGAGCCAACCGCCTGGCAAGCAACTCTTTGCTGGACGGGCTGGTGTTCGGCGGCCGGATTGTGGATGAAACCAGGCAGTTCCTGAAAACCTACCACCCACGCCGCCCGGAATTTGCCTGCGACTGGCTGCTGGAGCCGGCGAAGATAGATTTTGCGGAACTGCGCAAAAAACTGGAAGTCCTGATGGGCAATAAGGTTGGCCCGGTGAGGAGCGGGCAGGGGTTAAAGGATTCGCTGGACTTTTTTGATTCCTGGGGTTACCTGGGACGGCACAGGGCGGAAAACATCGAACAAATGGAAGTAAAAAACATGCTGCAGGTCGGCGAACTGGTGGCCGAAGCGGCCCTGGCGCGGCGGGAAAGCCGTGGCGGCCATTACCGGGTGGATTATCCCGACAACAGCCGGCGCTGGCAGAAACATATTATCTTCAGACGGTAAAATGCGGTGGGAGAGGGGCAGACTTTTGAGTCAGCCCCTTGTTACTATCCAGGTGGTCAGAATTCAGACGCCCATGAAGCTTCGCTTCACCATCATATGGATGAAAATGGTAAAGATTTATTTTCAGGGCAGTAGGGATTTCTTGCATTCCTTTAAGGTTAAGCATTCAGTAAGCTGGCCCAAGGGGGCACGGCGTTGTCTATACAAGCGACTTGCGGAGCGTCGATAATAGCAGTAGATTATTTACTGCCAACCGAAGGATAAGCGGCTTTTGAGTCGAAGTATATAATAAATATAGTAGTCAGTAGTCAGTAGTCAGACACCCGTGAAGCTTTGCTTCACCAACAGATGGATGAAAATAGAGTTCGGAATACTTCGAGACGATAAACTGTTCTCTCATTTTGACTACTGACTACTGACTACTGACCCCTGAGTAGTTACTATAGATTAAAATTGATTGGTTGAATAGGTAAGGAGTAAGATCAATGGTTAAAAGCGGTAATATTGCCAGTGCGCAGGAGTGAGTCTGAGTATTTGATGGGGAGGGGTTTATTTTGTTCAAAAGCATCAAGTCAAAGATTCTGGCTTTACTATTACTGGCAGTTGTAGTGTTGATAGCCACCAATCTGGTTGCTGTAGTTGCTGCCAGGCGAGATCAGGCTGAGCAACTGCATATAGCCCTTCACGATAGTGCTGTTGCCAACAGCAAGATGATTGATGAAAGAATCCGGCGTCATATTGACAGGTTAAGTGTGCTGGCAAATACTGCCACGGTAAAGGGCGATGATAAGGATGCGGCACAGGCTTATTTGCTGGCTGAACTATATCGTGATTTGAACCAGGAAGGGTATTATTTTGACTTAATATCACTTGCTGAGTTAGATGGTACGGCGTTTGCCATAGACGGCAGCAAGGTAAATGCGTCCGACCGGGCATACTTTCAGGCGGTTCTCAGCGGGCAGGATATTGTTGTTTCTGAACCGATTTTTTCGAAAAGTGGCGGCAAAATATCAGTGGCTATCGGGATGGCGGTGAAAAAGGACGGCCAGTTGTTTCGCGTCCTGATTGGCCTGATGGGCTTGGAAAAACTGTCTGATGAGGTTGTAACCATGAAACACGGGGAAAATGGGCGTGCTTATATGATTGATGCCAGGGGCACTTGTATTGCTCACTCGGACAAAGAATTGCTTGGCGTGGATTTCACCAAAGTTGGCGGGCATGTAACGCAAGAAATGGCTGATATGATTCAAATGATGACGGCAACGAAAGCGGGCATGGCGGAATATGGCTTTATGGGAGTCAACTCCATTCTAAATTACCAGCCTGTTCCGGTTACCGGCTGGATCCTGGCCGTCGTCGCAGACCGCAACGAAGTTTTTTCTACAGTTGACAACCTGACCAGGCAGCTGACTGTAATAATTGTAATTACCACATTGCTCTTACTGGTATTGGGCTGGTATTTTACCAGCAAAACAGTCCAGCCGATCAGCGACCTGATTACCGCGACCACCCGGGTGGCCCAAGGAGACCTGGATACGGAGATAGCGGTGAATACCGGCGATGAAATCGGATACCTGGCCCGGTCTTTTGACCGGATGCGTCTGGATACAAAGGAGTTGATTAACAATATTGCTGTTGCCGGCAACCGGGTATCTGACATTGCTAAATCGCTGGCTGCCAAGGCCGACCAGACAGCGGCTGCGGTTCAAATCACAGCTTCTCCTGCAGGTGGAATGCTTGCTGCCGGAGCGGGTAAAGAAGGAAAAGGGGTCTGCGGACAGGCGGGCGCAGCTCCTCTCCAGACGGAACAGGATCGTCAGGGTATTGATAACGTTGTAAATACAATGCGGGAAATAGAACAGTCGGCGAATCAGGTGACATTGTCACTGAACACTTTGAACCGGGCAATTGATGATGTGGGGCAGTTTGTGGAAGCGATCAACGCCATAGCCGGACAAACCGACAAGCTGGCTTTAGACGCCGCTGTGGAAGCAGCCCGGGCCGGTGAGGCAGGTAAAGGTTTCGCGGTTGTTGCGGATGAAGTGCGCAAGCTGGCCGAAAGTTCCGCTGAATCAGCCGCGGAAATCAGCCGGCTGATCAGCCGGATCGTCAGCGAAGTGAAGCAGCAATCGGCTGCTGCGATTGCTTCAGAGGGCGGAAAGAAAAAGATGCCGCGGAATGAACGGGTGATGCAGCATGTCAACCAGTCGTTGGTTGCCATCATCGGGCTGGTGCAAGATTTAAGCGAGAAGGCCAGAGATGTGGCCGCGGCCGCCGAACAGGTGGGCGGGGCCGTGCGTGACGCGGATGATGCCGGGGATGAATAATATAATTGACAATGTAAAAATACAAGCAGTATACTTTCGTAACAGTGCAATAAAATTTGCACTTTTTGGGAGTGGAGCATTCATTGAAAAATAAAATAATTAACGTGTTAAGGTTTTGCGCATATTTATTGGTAGTGGCAGTTATGGTTTTATCGTCAGGCTGTTCATTATGGCCTGCCAAGGAAAATGCACCCGCCAAACCGCTGGTAATAAAAGTCGAAGATTTTAGCGTTTTTCTTTTTGAATCTTCGGAAGAAATTTACCGGGCGAACGTGAAGGATCAGGCAATGTGGGCCGGCCTGCGGGAGAAAGCTATCGGCGACACGGAATATGCTGTACACTATAATTGGCTGTATGACTCCTACAGCGGTTGGGATGAACACCGCCGCGCCCAATTGAAAGCAATACTAACCGAATACGACCCGCAATACATGACCGAGTGTTTGATCCAGAATGGGAAACAGGGAGCGGGACTTGATGAGATCATCAAGTTTATCCGGGAGGAACGTTGCTTTAGAAATCAAAGGGATTTGCTGCTGGACTTTTATTCTTGGTACGGCGCTAATTACGCTTTACCCCATTATGAGCAAGTCAAGCCGCTGCTGCAGCGAAAGGTTGATAAAACGATGTCTTTGGTCGAGAAAGATTTTGACATTGTCGGCTTTATTGAAAAGGAAACCGGCATCCGCCGGAAGAAAAAACCGCAGACCGTTGAACTTCAGCTAAACATGCGAATTATCGGCATGTCGGTTTATTCCCGGAAGAAGGACATAATAAATACCATCCAGTGGAACAGGACTCCGGAAAAAATTTGGGCTGCCGTCTTTAATGAATTCAGCGGGCCATTTTACCAAACTTTTACTGATAGCTGGTCTTTCAAATACCTGGCCCGAAAGCTGAAAAAAGATGAGAAACTGGCAGCCAGGTTTAAAGAGGATATCCCATATACTTGGGAGGGGTGGATAGAAGAAAATTTGGCCGAGGGCTTTGCCAGGTATCTGAATGTTCGCAAAGGGATAACCAGGGATCTTGGAGAAGGATCTTATGTGATAGACAGGGAGTACGCCCGGGCGTTGACCAATGGTTTTGATCTGCAGAAAACCTCGTTGAAAGAGTTTACGGTAAATTTTTTAAAGAAAACTTATGATATCTAACTGGTGGAGCGGGGGAGGTCATTGGATTTTAACGTATTTGAGTTGCATAAACTGATCATGAATTGCTTGAATGAAGATATCGGTACCGGTGATTTGACCACAAACAGTATCGTTCCCGGCAACGCTGTTTCCACTGGCTATATTACCGTTAAAGAAAACGGGGTATTAGCGGGAATGCCGGTGGCGGCGGAGGTTTTTCGCTGTCTTGACCCGGCGCTGCAATTTCAAGCGCGAGCCTTTGACGGTGATTTTGTGGAACGGGGCAAGGTGCTGGCGGAGATCAGCGGCAACGCGCGGGCAATCCTGACCGGTGAACGTCTCGCGCTGAATTTTCTCCAGCGCATGTCGGGTATTGCCACAAAAACAGCTCAATTTGTGAAATTAATAGCCGGCGAAAAGCCACACATTATTGACACCAGGAAAACTACACCTGGTTTGAGAATGCTGGAAAAATACGCCGTCAGAGTGGGGGGTGGACACAATCACCGCTTTGGTCTATACGATGCCGTGCTGATCAAGGACAACCATATAATAATAGCCGGCGGTATTACCAAAGCTGTGGAAGCGGTCAGGCGGGCCAGTCCCCATACCGCTAAAATTGAGGTGGAAGTGGAGAGTTTGGCACAGTTGCAGGAGGCGTTGGATGCTAAGGTTGATATTATAATGCTGGACAACATGGCTCCGGAAATGATGCGTGAAGCCGTAGCTCTTGTGGCGGGCCGGGCGCTGGTAGAGGCCTCCGGCGGCATAACTGAGGAAAATATCCGGGCGGTCGCGGCGGCCGGAGTGGACTTGATCTCAATAGGAGCGCTGACACACTCGGTCAAGTCGCTTGATATCAGCCTGGATTTGGTAGAGATAAATGCCGGGGGTGGTAATGGTTAACCGCGACATCAGTAGATGTTGACGTTTTTATGGTAAACAGGTAGAATTACTAACAGGAGTGGTTTTTTTGAAAAATGCTATTCTCCGGCTTCTCAAAGAGCGCCGGTCCGAATACGTTTCCGGTGAAGATATATGCAAAAGCCTTGATGTGACCCGGACCGCTATCTGGAAGCACATACAGGCCCTGCGGGAGGATGGGTACGATATTGAAGCGCGGCCGCGCGCGGGCTATTCACTGGTTGGTATTCCTGACAGACTTTATGCCGGGGAGATTCAGGACGGGCTGAACAGTAAATTTTTCGGCCGCCAGGTTTATTATTGCGATAGTGTTTCTTCCACGAATGACCTGGCGAAGGAGTTAGTCCGTGAAGGAGCGCGTGATGGCTCGATTGTGGTTGCCGAGGAGCAGACTGGCGGCAAGGGCCGGTTGGGCAGGCAATGGCATTCGCCGAAGTACAAAGGGATCTGTTTTTCCGTGATTCTTTATCCGCCCGTCAATCCTTCCGAGGCATCGCAAGTGACCATGGTAACGGCGGTAGCCCTGGCGCTGGCGGTTAGAAAGAAGACAGGAGTGCCTGTGGGCATCAAGTGGCCGAACGATCTGCTTGTGGGAGGCAGGAAAATATGCGGTATTCTCACTGAAATGGGCGCTGAATTGGATAGAATTGATTATCTGGTGGTGGGTGCCGGTCTGAACGTCAACCAGGAACTTGTTGATTTTCCTCAAGAAGTGCGTGATATTGCTACTTCTCTGAAGGTGGAAACGGGGGTTGATGTGGACCGGATCAGGTTGTTGCAGGCTATGCTGGAGGAGTATGAACAATGGTACCAGCTCTGGCTGGCGCAGGGTTTTACCGTAATCCTGGCAAAATGGAAGGAGTTGTCCGTTTCTTTGCATTGCCCGGTACGTATCCATACCTTGAATAAATCTTGGGAAGGCTGGGCTGAAGATGTTGATGAAGACGGAGCATTGCTGCTCAGGCTCCCGGACGGCGGATTGCAGCGGTTGATGGCGGGAGATGTTTCATTGCGAGTGTAATTTTTTTACTTTAAATAGTCAACTGTATTGTGGGTAATGGTTTACACATCCTTTTTCATCCATCCGTTAGTGAAGCGAAGCTTCATGATCGTCTAACTACTGACTACTGAATACTGACTACTGAATACTTATTTTTAGGAGGTAAGATTAATGTCCAGATTTTCAGCGCGTGATATCACTATGACCGCGATTTTTGCCGCCATGGCGGTAGTTGCCGCCATATTGGTCCGTTACGCCGGTTCTGTTGTGCCCTTTAGCTTAATGCCTTTTGTAGTAATGCTTGCGGGCGGTTTGTTAGGCCCCCGCCTGGGGGCGCTGAGCATTGTTGTTTACATTTTGCTGGGTTTGATGGGGGTACCGGTATTTGCCACCCCCCCCTTTGGAGGACCTTCATATGTATTTCAACCAACCTTTGGTTTCCTGTTGGGATTTATTGGTAGCGCTTATGTTATCGGCGCATTGCTTAAAGACCGGGAGAAGAGCGGCTACGCGCGCTATTTTCTTTCCATGCTGGCCGGCGTGGTAGTTTATTATGCGGTTGGGTTACCTTATCTTTACGCTATTTTAAATTTTTATCTGGGTAAAGCGGTTTCTGTAGCGCAGGTGCTGAAAATCGGTTTCATCCCGTTTATTGCCCTTGATCTGGTTAAGGCTGCTGCGGCTACGGTACTGGCCAGGGCGGTCTGCCGGAGGTTGGATGCGTACGGTATTGATAAAGGTCCGGTTGCATAGAGGCCGAACATGAGCCGCGTTGTATGCCCAAGTTAGCAAGGAGACCTTTGGGCATACATAAGCGGTGATTTTGAGGCCTAATTCAGAGAGCGAGTGAGCCCGAGGAAAAGTGAGGGAACTGTTTGAGGCGCTTTAGCGCCGAGTTTGACCGAACCCGAGGGTGAAAGAGCTCATATGCAAGGTATGGGGACACACCTCCCTAACGGGCTTGTCGCTGAGGTCGGAGGAATGTCCCCAATTATGAGGGGCGAACATGAACCGCGTTGTATGCCCAAAGGTCTTTATAGGTGAATTAGTTGCTTTTTCTTCTTAATAAAAGGAATAATTTAATATATGAAGAATTAATTTACCAGACTGAGAAGAGGGGTTGATTATAGATGCTCCGTCTGGTTAATGTGATGGAAATACAAGTACAGGAAACCATTGAGGACATTCTGAAAAATTATCAGGAAATATGCAGGTGTGAACGCTGCAAGCTTGACATAGCGGCTATTGCGCTGAACAAACTGTCTCCTTCTTACGTGGTTACGGCGGAAGGCGAGGTTTTGTTGAGGGTGAGTTCATTAAAACAACAGAACAAAGTGGATATTATCCGGGCTGTGACTGAAGCGATTGATATTGTAGGTAAAAAACCGCATCATTTAAGAGAAGAACGCTAAATTTGGGGAATCCTTGCGGCGGGTTGCGCCTTACCAGGCTCTTTGGTAAAATTGTATAGTAGCATTTTACATGAAAGCGGGGACGGGAATGATCCTGGTCTTTGATGTCGGCAATACAAATATTGTTTTGGGAGTCTACAAGGACAGCGAATTGGTAGCGGACTGGCGCATATCCACAAGCCGTGAAAGGACGGCTGACGAATACGGGATCATGCTAAAAGAGTTGTTTGCCATTTCCCGCATTGAGATGAGTGCGATTAAAGCAACGGTTATATCCACAGTTGTTCCGCCGCTTACGTTCACCTTGGAAAGAACCTGTCAAAAGTATTTTAATCTTACTCCGCTGATCGTAGGCCCCGGCATTAAAACAGGGCTTCCGGTTAATTATGAGAATCCCAGGGAGGTCGGAGCGGATCGTATCGTCAATGCCGTTGCTGGTATTGAACTATACGGTTGTCCACTGATCATAGTTGATTTTGGAACAGCCACAACCTTTTGCGCCATTAANGCCAGGGGAGAATACCTGGGCGGAGCTATCGCGCCGGGTATCGGCATTTCCACTGAGGCGCTTTTTGCGCGGGCGGCTAAGCTGCCCAGAGTTGAACTGGTTAAGCCGCCCTCTGTAATCGGGAAAAACACCATAACCAGTATGCAGTCTGGTATTTTTTACGGGTTTGTNGGTCAAGTTGATGAAATTGTCATGCGGATGAAAAAAGAACTGGGTGAAAATACTAAAGCTGTTGCTACTGGCGGACTGGCCAGACTGATTGCCCAGGAGAGCTCGGAAATTGATAAGGTGGATCCTTTCCTGACTTTGACTGGGTTGCGTTTGATTTACGAGAGGAATTTACCGAGATGAAGATCGGACAAGTTACACTGGCAAATCCGGTAATATCCGCTCCCATGGCAGGTATTACCGATAAGGCCTACCGTATATTGGCTAAAGAGGCGGGATGCGGCCTGGTCTGCACCGAAATGGTGAGTGACCAGGCTCTTTTATATGGCAATCCGAAGACCTGCGGTATGCTTAACCTGGCTGGTGAAAGTAGCCCGTTAAGTGTTCAAATTTTCGGTTCAAACCCGGTTTATATGGCTATGGCGGCGGAAATCGCGGAGAGTCGCGGCGCGGATATTATTGACATTAATATGGGGTGCCCAACGCCAAAGATTGTAAAAAACGGTGAAGGAGCAGCCCTGATGAAGAATCCGGGATTAGCCGCTGAAATTGTCAGGATGGTGGTTGAGCGGGTTAAGATTCCGGTGACGGTTAAGATGCGCAAGGGTTGGGATGAAGAGTCAGTAAACGCCGTGGAACTGGCGAAGCTGTTAACCGATTCGGGCGCTGTCGCATTAACTGTGCACGGCCGCACGCGGTCCCAGTTTTATGCCGGGAAAGCAGATTGGGAAATAATCGCGGCGGTGAAAAAAGCTGTAAACGTGCCGGTGATCGGCAACGGTGACATCCGGCATCCCAAAGACGCTTTATTGATGATGGAGCAAACCGGCTGTGACGGGGTTATGATTGGCCGGGCTGCTCTGGGCAACCCCTGGATATTTACCCGAACGGCATATTTCTTGGAAACCGGTGAACTTTTGCCTGAACCTGCGCCCGAAGAACGGATAAACGTAGCCCTGCGGCACCTGAACCTGCTTATTGAAAACAAGGGTGAGAAGGTGGCAGTGCGGGAGATGCGCAAGCACGCCGCCTGGTACACCAGGGGACTGCGGGGGGCGGCGAAGTTGAGGGACAGAATAAACAAGGCCGGGTGTAAAGAGGATCTGCAAAAAATATTAACTTTGAGTCTATATGGTACTTGCGGAGAGTGGTAGGCTTTGTTAATATTTCTATGTACACAAATATGTGCACATAATCATTTAGCTGATGTAGAATAATATTTTATGGTTATAAAATTTACTCGGGTAGATTTGGAATGGCGCTTACCAACGGGCTCATATTCGCCCCCAAAAAATGTCCGAGCTCCTTCGCTTCGGGCTCGGTCAAACTCGGCGCTTTGCGCCTCAAACAGTTCCCTCGCTTATCCTCAGGCTCACTCGCTCTTTGAATTAGGGCTCAAAATCGCCCTTACGGTAAGCGCCACTCCATCCTGAGCAAACTTTATTGTCAATTAATATTTTTTAAAGGGTGTGTGTCTTGGAATTAATCCGTCTTGGGGAAAAGATCATAAGCAGGCGTAAAATTAATCAGATTATCAACAATATATTGAATTTAAGGCGAAAAGGTCTTTCTCAGACTGAAGTAGCCTCACGGCTGGGCATTGACCGGACCTTGGTCTGCCGTCTGGAAAATTTGGGTGAGATCAGGAAAGGACGCAAGCTGGCGGTCTTCGGTTTTCCTATTTTAAATAAACAAGAGATCAAAGAGGTTCTGGAACGGGAAGGCGTTGAATTTATTTTCCTGATGTCAGAAAATGAGCGCTGGGAGTTTGTTAAACAAAAGAGCGGTGTTGATCTGTTTGACTCGATCATGGACTTGATCGCCAGAGCGCATTCTTTCGATCAGGTGCTTGTGATTGGTTCAAATCAGCGGATCAAAATAATTGAGGCGGTGTTGGACAAGGAAGTGGTGGGGTTTGAGATCGGAGAGTCGCCTATTCAGGAAGATAAATACGTTGACCCCGGCGCCATTGTGGAACTGGTCAGGGCGGTAAGATTATAGGAGGGTGTTGATTTGCAAAGGTTTGCCTTTATGATTCACCCCATGCATGCCGGGGATGTGGCCAGAAAATTTAAGGTTGCGAAATTTATTCCGGATAGAGTGCTTGAACGGGCGTTTGCCCTGCTGCCCTCGATGAAAGTGTCCAAAATCACCGGGATTCGCTCTCCATACGGGGAAACGGAAGGAATGTTTATTGCTTGTCCGGTTACAACCAGGCTAATGATGAGCATGCCGACGTCGTATGTTTTAAATAAAATTATTCAGGGCGGCCGCCTGGCTGAGAAACAAGGCGCCAGGATACTTGGTCTGGGTGCTTTTACCAAAATTGTGGGAGATGCAGGTATTACAGTCGCCAAGAACTTAAAAATACCTGTTACCACGGGGAACAGTTATACAGTTGCCACAGCTGTCGAGTCGGCCAGGGAGGCCGCGCGGGTGATGGGGCATGATCTGAAACAGGCCGCGGTGGTGATCCTGGGAGCTACAGGTTCCATCGGCCGGGTTTGCGCGATGATCCTGGCCAGGGAAGTGCGCAGCATGACCCTGGTGGCCAGGGACGAACGCAAATTGGAAGAACTGGCCGCTAAATTGCTTTATGACACCGGATTGGCTGTAAAGGTTACATCCGACAGTAAGAAAGCGCTTCGTTCCGGTGACATCGTAATCACTGTGACCAGTTCCCTGGACACACTTATTGAGCCTGAGGATCTCCGGCCCGGCGCGGTTGTATGTGATGTGGCCCGGCCGCGTGATGTGTCCAAGCGAGTCGCTGAAGCGCGTGATGATGTCCTTGTTATTGAGGGAGGAGTTGTGGAAATTCCCGGCGATGTCGAATTCAATCTAAACTTCGGGTTTCCACCGAAGACAGCCTATGCCTGTATGGCTGAAACAATGGTGCTGGCGCTGGAGAAACGGTTTGAAAGCTTTACTCTTGGCCGGGAGTTGCGTATTGAAAAAGTTGAAGAAATTGCCGCGCTGGCTAAAAAACATGGTTTTAAACTGGCCGGCTTCCGCAGCTTCGGCAGAGCAATTCCCATGCAGGAAATCGAAATGATCAAACAACGCGCCAGGGGTGGCGATATTTTGCCGACATTGGCAAAATAGTGCCGCAGTAAATAGCCTTGACAAATTAAAGTCATCTTCTTATAATGTCACTAAAGTCCTGGCTGTAATAAATAAATTCATAAAACCATCAAGCACTGCGGAGGGATCGCTTTTTGCAGTGCTTTAAGTGTAGTATGGGGCTTTTTCTACATGAATGAATAAATGAATATATGAAGGCATAATACATATATTGTTTAAAAGGTCATTCCAGAGATAAGGAGACTGTGTTAATGAAAGAAAAAGAAGTAATCTTGACAGTTGACGGGCTTAAGAAATTAGAAGATGAGCTTGAGCAGCTTAAGTCGGTGCGGCGGCGGGAAGTGGCTGAGAGGATCAGGCAGGCCATTGCTTTTGGCGACATAAGTGAGAATTCTGAGTATGAAGACGCAAAAAACGAGCAGGCCTTTATTGAAGGCCGTATTTTAACTTTAGAAAAGATGCTTCGCAATGCCAGAATCATAGACGATGAAAACCTCGGCACCGAAGTTGTTTCAATCGGCTCGGTAGTTGTGCTAAAGGATCTGGAAATCGGTGACGAATTTAAGTATACTATAGTAGGTTCTGCTGAGGCTGACCCAGGGGCGAATAGAATTTCGAATGAGTCGCCGGTAGGCAAGGCTATTCTTGGGATGTCCAAGGGCAGTGTGGTGGAGGTTCAGGTGCCGGTGGGAGTGTTGAAATATGAGATTGTGGATATTTTGAGATGAGGAGAGTTTACCGGAGGTAATTTCATGTCTGATCAGAAAAAAGACTTAGCCGTCCCGACGGATAAATCACAATTTATACCTGAAGAAGAACTGAATGAATTGATGCGAGTGCGCAGGGAAAAACTTGNTGANCTAAGGGACAAGGGTATAGAACCATATGGCGGCCGTTATGAACGCACTCACATGGCAAATGATATTTTGGCTAATTTTGAGGATTTGGAGAATAAGACTGTTGTTGTGGCGGGTAGAATTATGTCCAGGCGGGGGATGGGCAAAGCGTCGTTCGCTCACATTCAGGACGCCACCGGCCAAATTCAAATATACGCCCGGTTGAATGATATAGGCCGGCAGGAATATGAATTGTTCGGCAAACTGGACATAGGCGACATTATTGGGGTAACCGGTAAGGTTTTTAAGACCCGTATGGGCGAGATAACTGTGTCAGCGGAAAATTTTAAATTACTGTCAAAATCGTTGCGCCCCTTGCCTGAAAAATGGCACGGGTTGAAGGATGTTGAACTCCGTTACCGGCAGCGTTATGTGGACCTCATCGTGAATCCGGAGGTAAAAAAAGTTTTCGAGGCTAGAAGTAAAATTGTCCGTGCTGTACGCAGTTACCTGGACAACCATGGTTTCCTGGAAGTGGAAACGCCGATGATGCATAGTATTGCCGGTGGCGCCGCGGCCAGGCCATTTATCACTTACCATAACACTTTGGATATGAACCTGTTTTTAAGAATTGCCCCGGAGCTTTATTTAAAAAGGCTAATTGTGGGTGGTTTTGAAAAAGTATATGAGATAAACCGTAATTTCCNCAACGAAGGGATTTCCACAAAACACAACCCTGAGTTTACCATGCTGGAATTATACCAGGCTTACGCTGATTATAATGATATGATGGATTTGACCGAGGAACTGGTTTCTTATGTTGCTTTCGAAGTGTTTGGAACCAAAAAGATAGAATACCAGGGAACTCAGATTGATCTGTCGCCAAAGTGGACAAGACTTCCCATGCTCGAGGCGGTCAAGATGTACTCCGGACTTGATTTCAGTACGATAAAAACCGCTGAAGAAGCTAAAANCGNAGTGAAACAGGCGGGAATTGCTTTGGAAATTGAGCCTGCCGAATCATGGGGTTCCATTTTAAATAAAGTTTTTGAAGAAATAGTGGAACCCAGGTTAATTCAGCCTACTTTTATAATGGACTACCCGGTGGAAATATCGCCGCTGGCCAAGCGTAAAGTTGAAAATCCTGAATTGACTTACCGGTTTGAATTATTTATTTACGGACGTGAGATGGCTAACGCTTTCTCGGAGTTGAACGATCCCATTGATCAAAGGGGGCGTTTCTTGAAACAGGTTGAAAAAAGGAGCGCCGGGGATGAAGAGGCGCACATGATGGACGAAGATTATATTACTGCCCTGGAATACGGTATGCCTCCGGCAGGCGGGTTAGGCATCGGGATTGACCGGCTGGTGATGCTGTTGACGAACTCACCCTCAATCCGGGATGTCATCTTGTTCCCGTTAATGAGGCCGCGTGATTGATTATTAATAGTATGGCATGGCGCTTACCTACGGGCTCATATTCGCCCCACCTAATCGGGGACATTCCTCCGGCCCCAAAGATAGGCCCGTTAGGGAGGTGTGTCCCCTTTCCTCAGCCATGAACTCTTTCACCCCCGGGCTCGGTCAAACTCGCTCGCTTCTCTCGCTCAAACAGTTTCCTCGCTACTCCGAGGGTTCACTCGTTCTTTGAATAAAGGCTCAAAATCGCCCTTAAGGTAAGCGCCACGCCATCCTGAGTATATTTATGTAGATATAAAAATAAAGGCTAAGATATGTTGACATGATTATTGCTTTATGGTAATATAATCACCCGGAGCTTATTTAACGGTAATGCTCCGGTGATAAAAAAGGTCTTGACAAGAGATTTTGAAAATGGTAAAGTAGCAAATGTGTTGCGGAAAATTCGCGACAACAAACGGCAACAGGTCTTTGAAAACTAAACAGTGGATGGATGGAATAAAGCACAAGACTCTCGTCGAAGCGAAAGCTAAAGCGAGCAGTACATTCCGAAACAACGAAGAGAGCTAAGACAAATTTTTCAATATTAATTGGAGAGTTTGATCCTGGCTCAGGACGAACGCTGGCGGCGTGCTTAACACATGCAAGTCGAACGGAGGTTACGAGGAAGCTTGCGAATTGTGACCTTAGTGGCGGAC
>Ga0067045_1030490_pt1 | contig 15111 bp, 17 predicted proteins | sample TerdegcTABiofilm_FD_59184 | JGI IMG/M metagenome (GOLD analysis project Ga0067045, IMG submission 59184) | Combined Assembly of (Gp0054472, Gp0054536) Wastewater bioreactor microbial communities from Singapore -Terephthalate degrading...
AAGACGGCTGATTATTCATGGCATTTTACATTTGATTGGATACGATGATTCCACTGATGCGCAAAGGAAACTTATGAGGGCTAAAGAAAATAAAATACTTTTAAAACTTAACGGAATCGGAAGAATTACGATTCAATAACATGAAATCAAAGGTAGTTGAAGTAATAACACATATACTTGAAGCATTAAATAATAATGTTTCCCTCGAAGAACTGAATCAATCTTTATTGAAAAGTAAAGATTATGACCAGCAGACTATTGGAATTGCATTCAGTCTTATTTACGATAAAATATTTTTAAAAAAGAAAAAAGAATCAAAAGAAAAAAACAGGAACAGGAGCATTAGAATATTAAGCGAAGAGGAAATTGAAATTCTTGGTGTGGATAATTATAACTATTTGTTACATCTATCTAATCTAGGTTTAATCGATACGGAAAATTTCGAAAACTTGTTAGAACAAATAAATTATTTTCCGGAAAATAAATTAACACGCAAAGAAATTAACTGGATGATATTGGCATCACTTATCGATTTTGATTCCGATATTCCCCCTGGAAGTAGATTACACTTATATTCCTCCGATTCCGTCAACTAATGGTGAATTAATGAGCAAAGATCTTATTCTTGTGGAGTCGCCCTCCAAAGCAAAAACAATTAATAAATATGTTGGTAGTAAATATGTTGTTGAAGCTACTGTCGGACATATTAAAAACTTACCCAAAACTAAACTTGGCATTGATATAGAAAATAATTTTCAACCAAGTCTGGTTACTATTCGCGGTAAAAGTGATATCGTTAAAAAAATTAAAAGTCTTGCCAGCAAATCAAAAAAAATATTTATAGCGACTGACCCCGATAGAGAAGGGGAAGCCATTGCACAGGACGTTGTCGATATTCTCGATAGCAAACAAAAAGAAAAAATTGAACGGGTTCTATTCAATGAAATAACTAAGAATGCTGTAAACAATGCATTGAAAAATCCGATTAAGATTGATGAAAATCTTGTAATTTCTCAACGTGCAAGACGCATTATGGATAGAATTATTGGCTATAAAGTCAGTCCGTTTTTATGGCGTGCAGTTTTAGATCAATACGGAAGTTCATTATCTGCCGGACGTGTTCAATCTGTTGCATTAAGATTAATATGCGAACGCGAAGAGGAAATCGATAAGTTTATTCCTACAGAACACTGGTCATTGGTTGCTGTATTCATTACAGATAAAAATGAAGAAATAAAAGCTAAACTATACGAAGTGGATGGTAAGCAAGTAAAAATTCCTCCTAAACCTAATATGACTTCCGAGGAGATGGATCAATTTTTATTAGAAAATTTTGCAATTACTTCCGAACAATTAGCTAATGATATTTTGCAAAAAATAAAAAGTTTTAATGACTTCATAATTTCCGATTTATCCAAAAAGGAAATGAAAAGAAATCCATTCCCGCCATTCATTACAAGTTCGCTTCAGGCAGAAGCATCCAGAAAACTTAGATTTAGGGCAAGACGAACTATGATGATTGCTCAAAATCTATATGAAGGTATTGAACTCGGTTCAGAAGGTGTTACAGGTTTAATTACATATATGAGAACTGATTCTACAAGAGTTAGCGAAGAACTTATAAATGATGCAAGAAACTTTATAAGTTCTACATTTGGCGATAATTATTTGCCGGAAAAAGCGAGAGTATTCGATCAGAAGAAGAAAAATGTTCAGGATGCTCACGAAGCAATCAGACCTACATCTTTAAAATATACTCCGGAATTTGTAAAACCATTTCTAGATGATGCCCAGCTCAAACTATATGATCTAATCTGGAAAAGATTTATTGCTTCGCAAATGGAACCTGCTAAACTCGAAACTACTACTGTTAGCATAAAAGCAGATAAATATTTGTTCAGAGCAAGTGGAACCGCGATTATATTCGATGGCTTCCTGAAAATATACGATGAGGATTCCGAGGATTTATCTGATGAAAATGGCAACGGACTAAAAATACCGGCTGGATTAGAGGTTAATCAGAAATTAAAATTAACCGAGATAATTCCGAATCAACATTTTACTAAACCACCACCACGTTATACCGAAAGCTCATTAATAAAAGAACTGGAGTCTAATGGTATAGGAAGACCCAGTACTTATGCTATGATTGTTGGAACTATTGTTGACCGCAAATATGTAGAACAAATCGATCGTAAATTGATCCCTACTAAACTTGGCAAGACGGTAAGTGCCATTCTTGTTAAAAATTTTCCAGATATTTTTAACGTAAATTTCACCGCTAAGATGGAAGGAGAGCTTGATCTTATTGCCGACGGCGAGATTGAATATTTACAGGTATTGAATGATTTTTATATCCCTTTCGCAGAATCTCTGAGCCACGTTGAATCAAACTTGGAGAAAATTAAATGTGATAAATGTGGTTCGGATATGGATATTAAAATTGGTCGTTACGGAAAATTTCTTGCATGTACCAATTATCCGGCTTGCAGTAACATCAAATCCCTTAAAGAAATTAGTGGCGGATCTAATGAACCTGAATTTACTGGTGAGACTTGTCCAAAATGTAATTCCCGGACAGTCTATCGAGAAGGGAAATTAGGCAGATTTATCGGTTGCGAAAAATATCCTGATTGTGATTTTACAAAAACTATTTCTACCGGAATTAAATGTCCTAAATGTGCAGAAGGGGATATTGTTCCTAAGAGAACTAAAAGACGTAAAATATTTTTTGGCTGCAGCCGATATCCCGATTGTGATTATGCTGCCTGGAAACTTCCTAAACCGGACGAAGAACCTGTTGTAAATGAAGAAGATTATTAAGAATAACTTCAGAGTAAATTGAAAAATAAAACTAAAAATTTGGAAGAAGTTATTGCTTTTATGGTATCTGAACTTTCCGGCGTAAGTAGAGCTTCTGAGAATACAATTGAAGCATATTCAAGGGATCTTAAAGAGTTCTCGGAATTTTGTTTTATTCACGATATCAAATCAATTGATACGATTACCGAAAAATTTATTCGCCGGTATTCCATTTTTCTAAATGAAAAGCGATTATCCAAAAATTCAGTCTCAAGAAAATTATCTGCTCTAAGAAGGTTGTTTAATTATGCTCTCAGAAATGAAATTATTGATAAATCTCCTCTTAGGAAAATTCCCAATCCTAAAGTAAAAAGAAAATTACCTGGAATAATAAATCTTGATTCTTTTCTAGAAATTTATAGATTGATAGATGAAGATATTGAAAATGTTGACAAATTAAAGTATAAAGCAATTTTTGAATTATTATATGGCTCTGCTTTACGTGTTTCCGAGCTTTGTAATTTAAATGTCGGAGATATCGACTTTAAAAAGATGATTGTGCGTGTAACTGGAAAAGGTTCTAAAACAAGAATTGTTCCGTTAGGAGAAAAATCATCAGAAATTTTAACTCAATATTACAATTCATTAAAATCTCAAAATTTATCTTCGCCATTATTTCTTAAAAACGATGAACAAAGGATTGATCGTTTTACGGTTTATAATATTGTTAACAAATTATTAAGTAAAGTAACGGACATGGATAAAAAAAGTCCTCACATTTTAAGACATAGTGCTGCGACTCATATGCTTGATAATGAAGCCGATATTATGGCTGTAAAAGAAATACTTGGTCACGAAAATTTATCTACGACACAGATTTATACTCATGTTAGTATTGAGCGATTAAAAAAATCTTATAAAAAAGCACATCCAAAATCATAAGGGAGTCGTTATGAACATTCAAATTACATCAAGAAAATTTAGAGCTAAAGATTCCTTAAAGGATTACATCAAAGATGAAATCAGTAGAATGGAGCGGTATTATGATCAAGTTCTGGATGTAAATGTGGTACTCAGCTTTACACATGTTACAGACTCAATCAAGACGGCTGAATTGACTGTTAAAGTTCCTGGCAAAGTTATTTCTGTTTCAAGCGATAGTGATGAATTCGAAAAATCCGTTAATGCTTCAATTGAAAAAGTTATTAGACAGCTTAAAAAAATTAAAACAAAAAGGATTACCAGGAAAAAATTATGAAGGTTAGCGAGAAGAATATTTCAAAAAAAGAATCAATTACTGTAGAATTCTTCTACAATAACATTAAGGACCGATTCAAAATCAAATTGTTGAATGATCAGGTTGGTTTTAATCGTTTAATTAAAGATCAGAATCTTCATAGACCCGGTTTACCTCTTGCTGGCTTTCTGGAATTATTTTCATTTAGTCGTGTTCAGGTTTTTGGAAATACTGAAATGCGTTATCTTAAAAATCTCAGTACCAAAGATAGAAACAAATCACTTGAAAATATTTTTAAGTATGATATCCCTTGTTTAATTATTACTAACGACAATAAACCATTTAGTGAAATGGTTGAGTTAGCTAATAAATACAATATTCCTATATTCGGTTCAGTTTATTCTACCACAAAACTATTTAACCTTATTAGTGATTTTCTGGATGATCAATTTGCACCAAGACTTTCTATACATGGTTCATTTGTAGATGTTTACGGTGTCGGGATGATTTTTGTTGGTAAGTCCGGAATTGGCAAAAGTGAAGTTGCTCTCGATTTAGTTGAAAGGGGACATCGACTTGTTGCCGATGATGTTGTAATACTTACTAAGAAGGGTGAAGGGATTATTATGGGTTCCGGTACCGAATTAGTTAAACATTTTATGGAGCTACGTGGTATAGGAATAATTGATATCCGGAGTATGTTTGGTGTTAGAGCTATTAGATTTCAAAAAAGATTAGAGGTAATTATCGAGTTAGAAATCTGGAATGAGAAATCCGACTATACTAGGACCGGTCTCGATGATTCAACATTCAATTTACTTGATGTTGAAATTCCATATATAAAACTACCAATTCTGCCCGGAAAGAATATAACGGTAGTTTCAGAAATAATTGCATTAAATTATTTGCTTAAACATTATGGATATGATGCTGCTAAAGTTTTGCAACAAAGAATTACTGATAGAATTAATTCAAAAACCAATAAAATGGACCGGTCAGTGGAGTATTTTGAGCATGATTTTGAATAAAATTATATTATCCCATATTCTTGACACCATTGTAATGATTTATTATTTTCGCAACCTCAAAACGCTATGAAAAAATTTTACTACTTTTCAAAATCGAAGCTTAAATTCGTCGAAATACGGAACTTTTATAAGAAATTCGTATTTCTCGTCCTATTTTTCTCTATTCTAATTTCGTTTTTCTTATTTGGTTCATACCTTGTATTCGATGGATTTATGAATCCTGACTCCGAAGTTAAAGCTCTCAAACGTACCAATACTCAATTAAAAGAAAAATTTAATGCACTTCTAGAACAGTATAAAACCCTGGACCAGCGAATTTCTTCCTTAACAGAGAAAGATAAAGATTTAAGGCTAGCTGCTAATCTTGAACCTATTGATAGAGAAAATGACATTTATGGAACAGGTGGTTCTATATTTACCCCTTTAGAATCATCTAATCCAAGTACTATGTTTAATTTTGTTGAAGAATTGGAATCGTATGTAAATAAAGTTTCACTACGCGTTAAATTAGAATCGAATAATTATAGCGAAATTGAAAACACACTTAAAGAAAATGATAAATTATATTCAGCTATTCCGGCAATTAAACCAGCCGAAGGTTCAATAATGGATGATTTTGGAATGCGTTTTCATCCTATATTGAAAATTAAAAGGATGCATAATGGTATTGATATAATTAATGATATCGGTACAAAAGTATATGCACCGGGCGGTGGTATTGCTGAATTTGTTGGAAGAAGAGGGGGACTTGGTATAACTCTCGAAATTGATCATGGTTATGGATATAAAACTATCTATGGCCATTTAAGTCAGATACTTGTTAAACAAGGGCAAACTATTCAAAGAGGAGATTTAATTGCCCTTACAGGAAATTCTGGTTCACTTACTGTCGGACCCCATCTTCACTATGAAGTAAGACATAATGGAATTCCGCTTAATCCGCGCAATTTTATTTATGACGATGTAGAACTTTTTGAAATAGTCAAAAAATAAAATCACTCAGGAGAATGAAATATGATTTGGACCGTCGAATTAGCTTCCTATTTGGATGACGCTCCTTGGCCAGCTACAAAAGAAGAATTAATAGATTATGCAGAAAGAATCGGTGCACCTCTGGAAGTTGTAGAAAATCTGCAAGAGTTAGAAGATTCCGATGAGCCATATGAATCAATTGAAGATATATGGCCGGATTACCCCAGTGATGAAGATTTCTTTTATAATGATGATGAAGAATTTAAATCCTAATTAACGGATTAATTTAATGGAATTTTGGGAATCAGTACCCGAACAAAAAAAAGCCAAGGAAATATTAAATATACTTTTTCAAAATAGGCGTGTCCCACACGCCTTTATTTTTTCTGGCCCTGATGGTGTAGGTAAATTTAATACTGCTTTACAATTTTGTAAAAATTTTTATTCTACAAGTGATAAAGACATTTTTGATAACGCAATCCGGAAAATAAACTCATTACAAGAACCTCTTGTAAAATACATTTGTGCATTACCAAGAGGCAAAGGTGAAGAAGCCGAATTTTCTTCATTCGAAAAACTAACTTCAGATCAACTTGAAGCCTACCAAAACGAAATACAAAAAAAAATTAATAACCCTTACTACAAAATAGAAATTGAAAATGCTAACACTATTAAGATTAGCAGCATTCGTGATATCAAAAAATTCATGAGCACTACCTATGATGAATATCCATATCAATTTATCATTATAGATAATGCTGATTTAATGAATGAACAATCACAAAACGCTCTTCTTAAAAGCTTAGAAGAACCTCCGGAAGGTTATTTTTTCTTTTTACTTACAAGTAAAAAAGAAAAATTATTGCAGACTATTATTTCTCGTTGCTGGAATATTGAATTTGATCCTCTTACTAATGAAACCATAAAAAATATTTTAATAAATAAATTTAATATCGAACCGGTTATCGCTGAAAAAGCAGCTCTATTCTCCGAAGGTTCAATTCATACAGCAATATTTTTAATTGACCATGATATTTCTAGAATACTTGAAAATGTAATTTCTATTTTAAGATATTCGTTTGGTAGGCGATTTTATTCTGCTTATAAAGAATTAAATGATTGTTTAAGTAATCAATCTGAGGATGATCTAAAACTAATCATACGACTTATCAAAATTTGGTTGAATGATATTCTTAAGAAACGTTTTTCAATATCCAATTATTATTTTAATGAATTCAAAGATACTATTGAGAAATTTGATAATAAATATGGTGATAGTAGAGTAGACGTCCTTTTTATGAAGCTTTCGAACCTGGAAGAAAAATGCGATATGAATCTCAACTTGAATGTGTTGATCTTGAACCTTATATTTGAACTACGCGGATTGACATTAAGGAATTAAATTGTGTACCATATAGATGTTTCCTTTTTCAAGAACAATTCTGTAAAAACTACTGATAGTAATACAGATTCCAATCATATCACACCTCCATTTGAAGCTTTAATCGTAAGTAAAATTTATCAGCAAATCTGTAATAAAAGCGGTTGCTTTTATTGCTATTCAGAAATTGAACATACAATACCAATTGACTTTAGAGAAATTGCTGAGGTCGATTGTAATGGTTTGCTAAATTGTAACTTTTGTCTAATTGATGAAAGTCTAAGCAAGAACATTTATCCTGAGGACTTAGTAATTGTAAACAATGATGATTCATTTGAAATTGCACAGGTGAAATTAGTAGGTGAAATAGTAAGATTAAAAAGACATTCTTTAGGATTGTATTCGGAGAATCTCCCTGTAATTGTCAGAAAAGCCACATCTGAAGATTTAGAAAGAATACGAAAAAATATTCAAGACGAAGAACGTGCAATCCCGTTTTTTAGAGACGCAATTAATAAATTTAACCTCTGCATGAAATTGGTTAAAGTCCATTTTCAATTTGATAGAAAGAAACTCTTTTTCTTCTATACTGCTGATGGTAGAGTTGATTTTAGAGAATTAGCAAAGCAACTTGCATCAGAGTTCAAAACAAGAATTGAATTAAGGCAAATTGGAGTTAGAGACGAAGCCAAACAAGTCGGGGGATTAGGAACTTGCGGTAGGGAATACTGTTGCAATTCATTTCTGTCGAATTTCAAAAAGATTTCTACACATTTGGCTAATGAACAAAACCTTCTTTCTTCAATGGGTAAATTGAGTGGCCCATGTAATAAATTAAAATGCTGTCTTTCATTTGAAGGTGATTGTAAACTTGATTGACATATTTATTCTTGCTCCCAACTACTATTTCTAGTTATTCAAAATTTTAAAATCAAACTGAGGCAAACATGGAAATAAAAAGGATTGCAGTAATTGGCAGTGGAACCATGGGTAATGGCATAGCTCAGGTATTTGCAATGAATGATTATACTGTCTATTTAGTTGATATAAATAATGAATTAGTTGATAGAGGTATTTCTTTTATTAGTAATAGTTTAGATAGGTTGATTAAAAAAGAAATTATAGATATGGATAAGAAAAGTTCTACCTTGGCAAATATTACAAAAGTAATTAACCATAATAACATACCTCCGGATGTAGATCTTATTATTGAAGCTATTTATGAAAATAAAGATGCTAAAATAAATGTATTTGAAGATTTAAAGAAAATAGCTAATTCCAATTGTATATTTGCTTCAAATACTTCCTCAATTTCCATTACTGAACTTGCACACCATTCTGAACCTGAAAGGTTTATTGGAATGCATTTCATGAATCCTGTGCCAATAATGAAATTAGTTGAAGTAATCCGCGGATATTTGACTTCAGATAAAACTCTCAATGCCATAACAGAATTAACTAAAAAGATAGATAAAATTCCCGTTGAGGTAAATGATTATCCAGGATTTATATCCAACCGGATCTTAATGCCTATGATTAATGAAGCAATATATGCTTATTATGAAGGTGTTGCCGGAATTGAAGAGATAGATAATATAATGAAACTGGGGATGAATCATCCAATGGGACCTTTAACACTCGCAGACTTTATTGGTCTTGATGTTTGTTTGAATATAATGGAAGTACTCTATAATGGTTTTAATGATTCGAAGTACAGACCTTGTCCATTATTAAAGAAGATGGTAGCAGCTGGAAGACTTGGTCGTAAAAGTGGTGTCGGTTTCTATGAATATAAAAAGTGAACACATAATGTATATTATGTAAACTTATTTTTTCTTAAAAATTAGCAAATTTGAGGAATAAATAAAGTATTATAATAAAAATTATTGCCAGATAAATTATACTTCCCCTTTTTCTCTTGATAGTAGTAGATCTCCTGAATCCTAATCTACGTTTTCTACGTTCTTCTTGATCATTTTCAGGATTATAATATCTTGGTTGGTAATCAAATGATCTTGGTTTTATTCTTTTGAAAAACATAACAGCACCCAATTAATTTTAAATAATAGAGTCAACGAACATATCGGCATTGAATTCCATAAAATCATCAATTTTCTCACCAACTCCTATAAATTTGATTGGTCTTTTCAGTTCTTTACAAATTTGGAAAATGATTCCGCCTTTTGCAGTCCCATCTAATTTTGTAACTATAAAACCAGATATATTCACATATTTAGAAAATTCCTTCGCCTGGAGCAAGCCGTTTTGACCAGTACTTCCATCAATTACTAAATAGGTAAAATCAGGACCAGTACTTTTAAAATTCGTAATTACTTTGTTAATCTTTTGTAATTCTTCCATCAAATTCTTATGTGTATGTAAACGTCCGGCAGTATCAATAATTACTATATCATATTCTTTGCTCTGAGCATGTTTAATGGAATCAAAAACAACCGCGGATGGATCTTTAGAAGATGCATTAAATACAGGAACATCTACCCTTTTTGCCCATACTTCAAGTTGTTCATTTGCTGCTGCACGAAACTTATCAGCTGAAACAATTAACACATTATGATTCATTGACTTATATAAGTTAGCTAACTTGGCAATCGAAGTAGTTTTACCGGTGCCATTTATTCCAACGACTAAAATAATATATGGTTTTACGTCAAGTACACTTTTTACAGATTCCGGATTACTATACTCGTTTAATGTGGCTTTCAACTCCAGTTTTAAAAGTTGTTTTATTTGCTCAAAGGACTTATCTTTAACTGAGGTAAGGTCTTTTCTAATTTTGTTGACAATCTCTTCTGCTATATTGCTCCCCATATCGGCCGAAATTAAAATTTCTTCTAATTGCTCCAGAGTATTTTCATCAATTACTGCTTTGCCGGTAAAAGTTTCAGTTAATTTGTTTATTAAACTATTACGGGTTTTTTCTAGGCCAGATTTTATTTTTTCTATACTGAAATTTTTAAGAAATTTCATTCCCTTTCCATTTTATTGCTTCATATGCTCTCAATATATAGGCAATTACTGATACAAAACTTAATATTATACTTAAGTAAAAGAATGAATTGTAGAAAAAATTAAATTTTGAAATACCTGATACGGTTATTATAATAAATATTCCGATAGTTATAACAGTAATTTTCCCTATAATATTAGATGGCAGTACTTTACCCAGTTTTTTTGTTACCAAAATTCCGCCTAAAAATATCAAAATGTCTCTTCCTACTATTATAAAAAAATATAACGGAATGATTTCACCTATCATATAAAGTTTAGTGACAATTAAAATTATAAGTACTTTGTCCGCTAATGGATCAATAATTTTTCCGAATTCAGATATTTGATTACTTCTTCTTGCAATGAACCCATCAAGTATATCACTTAATGAAGCAATGAAAATTATTCCGAGAATATAATATCTTAACGAAAAATTGTTTTGAAAATCATTCAACAAAAAATAGAATGGAATGGCCAACAATAATCTAAAGATACTTATATAGTTTGGTAATGTATTATAACCTTCGAAAATATTTTTTAGTTTTTCACTCATGATAAATTATTTAATTGTCATAGAATTCTTTAGTTATATTTTCTATTACAGAAACGGGATAATTACCAGAAAAACAAGCAGTGCAAAAATGATCCTTATTATGATCGATCATTGCTTCTAACATTTCATCAATGGTTAGATATTCAAGACTATCTACCTCGAGATATTCTCTAATTTTTTCTATTTCAGTATTGAATTTATTGGCAATAAGTTCCTTTTTACTTGGAAAATCCATTCCATAAAAGCACGGAAATTTTATTGGAGGAGAAGAAATTCTTAGATGTATTTCTTTTGGATTTGCCTCTCTCAAAAGTCTAACCAGCTGTTTTGATGTTGTTCCTCTTACAATTGAATCATCAATCAGGACAAGGGTTTTATTTTCAAGAACACCTTTTACAGTATTAAATTTAATTCTGACACCGCTTTCTCTTTCCCTCTGGCCGGGTAAGATAAATGTTCTACCAATATAGTGACTCCTGATAAGTCCTATATCCAGTCTTGAAGGTATCCCCTGCTTACTAAGTTGCGACTGATAACCAATTGCAGCTGTGTTTGAACTGTCAGGAACACTTATCACAATAACTTTATCGCCATCTTTATCTTTAACCGGATGTTTTTCGGCTAATACTTTACCAAGCTTTCTGCGAATTTTGTCTACATTAGAATTAAAAACTTTGCTATCTGGACGAGAGAAATAGATAAATTCAAAGACACAATGTTTCGGTGTAACTTTATCCTGAGTTATTTCATATGAACTTATAATTTGCTTACCATTTGAATCTTTTTCGATTACTACTAATTCACCAGGGTTTACTTCACGAATATAAGTAGCATAATTAATATCGAAGGCTACTGATTCAGATGCAATAATATATGAATCGTTAATTTTTCCAATGCAGAGTGGTCTGAAACCATGTGGATCTCTGGCTGCAATTAATTTATCATCAGTCAATAATAAAATGCTATAAGCACCTTCAACTTGATTCAAAGCTTCGATAATCTGGTCATTTTGATTTTCAAGTTTACTCTTTGCTATAAGATGAAGAATTAATTCTGAATCACTTGTTGTTTGAAAGATTGATCCTTCATTAACCAATCGTTCTCTAATTTCTTTAGCATTGGTTAAGTTTCCGTTATGAGCAATGGCAAGATTACCAAGTCTATAATTAACAACAAATGGTTGAATATTTTTTGCTGAATCAGATGAACCGGTAGTGGAATATCTATTATGACCAATTGCGGAATGACCTGTTAATACATTTTCAAATAATTTTTCTGAATTAAAAACTTCAGAAACTAATCCGAAATCCTTATGGAGATTAAATACTTTTTTACCTTTATTATTAATGGAAGATGTTACAATTCCAGCAGCTTCTTGTCCCCTGTGTTGTAAAGTATGTAATCCATAATATGTTTTGATAGCGGCGTCATCAACATTAAAAATGCCAAATACTCCGCAAAAGCATTTTGGTTTGTCTCTCATAAGGTCAAATTTTTTGGGTGATAATATAAAATATGAAAGGCACATATCAAATGTGCCTTTTCATTTAAGTCGGAACGGCGGGATTTGAACCCGCGACCCCTTGAACCCCATTCAAGTACGCTACCGGGCTGCGCTACGTTCCGTTATAAAATTGAATGTAATTGTGTTAATATATTTTTTATATCTTCCAAATCTTTTTTAAGTGATCTTGGTCCACTAACTTGAGGGCTATCGTACTTAATTTCTTCATTAGGGATTTGTGCAGGAGTTTCAGCAAGAAATCCTTCAATTATTTTTTTGGCTCCTTCAATGGTATACTTTTCTTCCCTTAATAGTCTCTTTATTTGTAAAATCAATTTAATATCTTTATTAGTATAGATTCTGTTACCTGCCCTATTTTTACCAGGTTTAAGCTGTTCAAATTCTGTTTCCCAGTAGCGAAGTATGTATTGTTCCAAACCAGTTAGCTTACTAACTTCGCTAATTGAATAGTATAACTTCTTTAATCCAAAATCTTTCATAGCTTTACCTTAGATTTACTTTAGGTAAAATAATTTAAATGAATTAAAATATCAAGAAAATGATATTATGGAAAGCAATCAAATAATCTTTTATGATCTTTCTAATTTTAGTCTGATTATTGTGTAAACAGCACTAAGATAACTAATATGTTTCAAACCGGAAATATAACCATCACAAACAGAAGCAGTTATTGAAGTTCTACGAAATGTTTCTCTGGATGATATATTAGATAAGTGGACTTCAACTTTAGGTATGGTACAGATTTCTAATGCATCTCGAATTGCAATACTTGAATGTGAAAAACCACCGGGATTAATTATTAATCCGTCAAAATAGTTAGGAGCATGGTGGATTTTATCAATTATTGTCCCTTCATCATCGGATTGAAAAAACTCAATTTTAATCTGGTCAAATTCTTTTGTAATTAGCTCTTCAATTTTAGGCAAATCAAAACCACCATAAATTTGGTGATTTCTCTTATTGAGGAAATTTAAGTTAGGTCCATTAATTATAACTATTTTCATAAATTATCATTCAATTCTTCAATTATTTCTCGAAGCTTGGGTGGAAGATAAATTTCTTCAATACCCAATTCTTTAAGAGCTGATGTTAAAGTTATTACTTTCCTCTGCAAGTTTGATAACTTGTTTATAACAATTATCTTGTCTTTTTTAATAATACAATAACCACCTTTGAAATCACCTCTTTCAAATCTTACCTTTGCTCCCATCTGCGTTGCAAGGACTTTCAAATCATCTAGAATATTTTCAAATTCTTTCTCTTTAATTTTCATTTGTCTTGCGTAAAGGTTTAAAGATAAACAAAAATACTATGCCTATGTATGAAAAGATTTCTATTAAAGCAAAGCTGCTTAATGATTGCATCCTTTCCTTTAGCAGAGCTATTAAATCTAAACTGGGAGTAGATATTGCAAAATAAACCTGATCAACAATCTTATAATCCTTGTATAAAAGATAAAGTTCAAACGGAGCAGTAATAAAAATTACTAAAATAGTTATTAAGAACCACCCCTCTTCTTTCAGCTTTATTTTTGATACAAATAGAAAAATTAGAAAAAAAACTAAATAGAATAGGTATAATATTATATTACTTACTAAAATCGGTGCTATTGTTTTTATCACAGCATCAAGATTTAGTTGATTATAATAAGATCTTAACGCTAACCCTTCTGGTTCAAAGAATTGGTAAACAACAAGTTGACGTATCAGGTAACTACCGAGCCAAAGGCTGCCGAAAACAATTGTAAGAAATAGAAATAATTTCGATAATTTGTTTAGCTTAGTCATATGTCTTAATATTTTTTGTAAATAATATAATTAAAATATGCTTATTTCCTCAATTGATATAGGTTCTAATACTATTCTACTCCTAATTGTGGAATACGATACAAAAAGTCATGCAATACGGACCATAAGAAATGAATATAGAGTTCCCAGAATTTCTCAAAACCTTAAGACTAATTTAATCATTTCAAATGAAAAAATTACCGAAATGTGGAACGTATTAGAGGAATACGACTCGATATTAAATGAACTTAATGTTGATTTAAGATTAGCAGTCGCTACTAACGCTTTTAGAATTGCGAAGAATGGTGTGGAATTAGCAGATAAAATTAGATATCATTTCAAATACGGGTTGAAAATATTAAATGGTGATGAGGAAGCACGATTATCATTTCTTGGTTCATTACCAGATAGTAAGCTGGATAAGAATTTTTTAGTTCTAGATATTGGTGGAGGAAGTACAGAAATAATATTGGGATCGAAAAAGAAAATATTATTTAAGAAAAGTTTTAATGTAGGTGTAGTTTCGTTATTTGAAAAATATTTATCGAGCGAACCACCAACTTTATACGAAATAAGAATGATTGAGGAAAAATTAGATAAAGAATTTAAATTATTACAGCAAAATGAGTTTAGTTTCGAAAGTATAATAGCAGTTGCCGGTACTCCCACTACCCTTTCCTGTATGCTACAAGGCAAAAAAACTTATGATGAAAAATCCGTCGATAATTCAATAATATCAGTGAACGAAATTAAATCCATCATAGAAACATTGACTAAAATAACAACCACACAGGTTCGGGATATTTATGGTGAAGTT
>Ga0067045_1030489_pt1 | contig 15106 bp, 14 predicted proteins | sample TerdegcTABiofilm_FD_59184 | JGI IMG/M metagenome (GOLD analysis project Ga0067045, IMG submission 59184) | Combined Assembly of (Gp0054472, Gp0054536) Wastewater bioreactor microbial communities from Singapore -Terephthalate degrading...
GGTCCCCACCACCACCTGCCCCGCACCGACACGGTCCACCAGATGGCGCAGTGCGGTGGTGTCGTACACCACGGTGTCGAACCAGATCCGCTTGAGCAGGTCGCTCGGCCGCGTGCTGCAATCGACCGCAGCCTCAGGCCGCACCTCGAAGGCGTGGTCAGAGCGACCGATGTACGTGGGCAAGTAGCCACCACCATGAGCCGCCACAATCCGCAAGCCGGGGTAAGCATCGAGCACGCCGCCGAAGATCAGATGCGACAACGCGATGGTGGTCTCCAGCGGCTGCCCGATGGTGTTGACCATGTAGTGCGTGTTCGTGCGCTCACCCAGTGTGGTGCCGAACGGATGGATGAAGACCAGTGCGTTCAGTGCCTCCGCCTTGTCCCAGATGGGACGAAGGGAGGGGTCGGAGAGCTCCTTGCCGTTCACCGAGGTGGAGATCTCGATACCCTTCAGGCCCAGCGTGCGCACGGCATATTCGAGTTGCTCGCAAGCGAGGTCGGGATGCTGCAGGGCGACAGTTCCCAGTCCCGCGAGCCGTTTCGGATGCTGCGCGCAAAGCTGCGCGATGTGTTCGTTCTGAATCCGAACGAGTTCCGCCGCCCGGTCGCGGTCTGCCCAGTAGTAGTACTGCGTGGGCGATGGGCTCACCACCTGCACATCCACCCCCATGCGGTCCATGTCGGCCAGCCGCTGCTCCACATGGGTGAGCTTCGGGCCAGCCTGAGGGAGCATGACGGCGTTGTTGTGCGCCACCGATGCGGCACCCATGGTCCGGAGCATCATCTCGGCCTCGCCCGACTTTTGCGGCGTGCCGGCCACCACCGCTTCTGCGGCAGGCGTGAGCACGTGGCAGTGCAGGTCAATGGTGAAGGCGCGGCGACGGGGTGCAGCGCCACCGCCCGACGCTGAACCAAAGTCGCCCGCGGCCGCGCACGCGGGGTGGTTGCAGAAGTGAAGCCACATGATCAGGAAATGCCCGAGGCCTGCTTGACGGCCTCACCAGCCGGCGCATTCACCGCCACTGGCGCTCCCTGACCCGGCGGCACCGCATGCGGCTTGGCCTCCGGCGTGTAGCCCGGTGCGTAGTCCCATTCCCAGGGTGCGGCGTCCATCATGAACGGGGCCATGTTCTGGATGAAGCTGAAGAAGCCGAACATGGGATTCCACACGCGTGGCACCCAGCTGTCGTCGATGTAGTCGGAGTCGGCTCCGTACTCCGCCTGCCCGCCGGTGGGACAAGGCAGGTACATGAAGACAGAAGAGGCGATGCGGTGGCGGCCAAGACCCCATTCAGATTTCGGCCATCCCTGACGCTGCATGTAGTTCGCGCCGATCATGCATTCGTCCATGTCCTCTACACCGTAGTTCACGTGGTCGAAGCGAAGGTTTCCATCCATGCCGGGGAATGGCAGGTTGGCATTGATGAAGTAGATGTTGTGGTGGTCGTTGGCACCATCGGCACGGCCGAAGATGCCGAAACCTTTCTGCACGTCGGACAGCTTGAAGCCCAGTCGATCGCGGTAAAACGCCCAGGACGACTCCACATCCGGCGTATGGAAAACCACATGCTGGATGGTCTTCGGGCGTGCCTTGACCTTCCACTTTCGCTGGGTGTTCACACGGTTGACATTGCCCGGCGAGTTGATTGGATCCGGCGCCGAATACACCGGGTTCTTGCGGTACACACGAAAGCCGATCGCCAGTCCGTTGTCGGTCAAGGTGTGGGCCGTGCCATCCTTGTCGAAGCGGATCTCCCGATCCCGACCCAGGTCCTTCAACAGCAGGTCCAGACTGTCCTGGCGGTCTACGCCCCAGATCACTTCGCACACTCCGGTGCCCATCAGCCTGGACTTCGGAATCTCGGGATCTGCAATGTGCCTCACGACCACGTTGCTGCCCTCGTCGAGCCGGAAGTGGGCGTGTGTATCGCTCTTCTCCAGCAGGGGCAGACCGAAGTCGGTGAAATAGCGGGTGCACTCGGCGACGTCGTTGACGCCATAGAGAACGGTTTCAATGCCGATGATGGCCATGATGTGTCAGCTCCTCTCTGAAATAACGGGGGTCCGCTGACTGCCCAGGCCTGTGATGGCGCCTTCGACGACATCGCCTGGCTGCAGGTAGCGGTTGTAGTGGGTGCCGTTGCCGGCAGGGGATCCGGTGCAAATGACATCGCCGGGTAGAAGTTGCACCACGCTGGAGATGTGCTCGATCAAGCGAGGGATATCGAAAATCATGTCCGAGGTGCTTTCGTCCTGCTTGGTATCACCGTTGAGCTTCAACTCGATGCGCAAGTCCTTCGGATCGGCAACGTGACCTGCGGGCACGATGTACGGTCCAATGGGCAGGTAGGTCGGGCAGCTCTTGGCCGTGAGCCAGTCGGTGCCCAATGCCTTCATCTCGGCGCGTGCGTAGACCCAGTCGCGGTTGGTGATGTCGTTGGCGATCGTGTAGCCGGCCACATACTTCATCGCTTCTTCTCGCTTCACGTGTCGGGCCGGTGCAGCCATCACGAGCGCCAGCTCCAGCTCCCAGTCCGGCTGCTGTGCAAAAGCCGGAATCACGATGGGGTCGAAGGCCCCGCTCATGGTGGTCACCGGCTTGTTGAACACATAGGGCGATCCCTCGCGTTGGCGCTTGCGCATCAAGTCCTCGGCATAGGCGCGCAGCTGGGTCGGGTTCATGCCTTCGGTTCCCGGGTTCTTGCCAGGACCCAGGTCAACGATGATGTCCACCACATGCTTGAAATAGTTGGCGCCGCTCATGAAAATCTGGCGCGCCGCCACCGGCGGATGCACCTTGAGCGAACTCAGCGGCACCATCGACTCGACGGCGGCGCGCGCTTCGTCACCGCTGCGGGCAGACAACGCATCTGCGGCAGCCTGCAAGGCCGGCAACGATGCATGCCAGCTTTCAAACAGCGCCAGCGTCGAATGCGCTGGCGGCAGGGTATGGCCTTCAGCAACAGCAACGCTGCGCAACGCCTCGACAGCGATCACGCGATCGCCATTGAGCACGAGGCCTGCGAAGGGGGGACATCCCGCAAGGGAGAACGTGCCGAGCGCAAAGTGCGTTCGGCCGGAAGAGATCGAAGAGGTGGTGTTCATGACGAGCGAGAGCGTACGAGCGACGCATCGCTGCGTAAAATGGTTTGCAACCATTCGACGAATCGATATGCGCCATACATCGGGGGTTAACCCGTAGGGCCAGGAGACAAAGACATGCGCTTCAACAGGCTCGACCTGAACTTGCTCGTGGCGCTGGATGCGCTGCTCACCGAGCGCAATATCAGCCGTGCCGCAGAGAAGGTGCATCTGAGTCAGTCCACGATGAGTCACGCGCTCTCGCGACTGCGCGAACACTGCAAGGACGAGCTCCTTGTACAAGTGGGCCGCAAGATGGAATTGACGCCGCGCGCCGAGGCGCTGCGTGATCCGATTCGCGACGTGCTGGTTCGCATCAGCGCCACGATGGACGCGGACTCGGAATTTGATCCTGCACAAAGTGACCGCGAGTTTGTGCTCCACGTATCCGATTACTCAATGGATTTGCTGTTTCCGCACGTGCTTGCGTTGGCACATCAGCAGGGGAGCCGTGTCCGATTCAAGTTGCTGCCCCAGGTGGGTAGCCCCTCTCGTTCACTCGAACGCGGCGAAGTCGACCTGCTGCTGATTCCGGCGACCTATTGCTCGCCAGACCATCCCACCGAGGCGGTGTTTGAAGAAGAGTTTCTGTGCGTGGTTTGGCAGGGAAGCCAGTTGGCGCATGGGGAGCTCTCCATCGACCGGTATGTGAACGCCCGTCATGTCGTGATGGAGCCACCAGGCACCGGGCAACCCGCCTACGAAAACTGGTTGATGCAGCGCTACGGCATCACACGCCAGATCGAGGTGAGCACGTACAGCTTCTCGACCATACCGTCGATGATCGTGGGTACAGAGCTGATCGCGACGGTGCACGCGCGCCTGGCACGGAAGGCGGCACGCGCGTTGCCGTTGGAGATTCTCCCGCTGCCCCTCGCGATGCCCCCCCTCGTGCAGTCCATGCAATGGCATCAACACCGCACCCACGATGCGGGGTTGGCCTGGGTGCGCTCGCTGCTCAAGCTCGGCGCCGCCCGCATGGATGCGGAAGCACCGGCAAAGAAGTCCTCTTAAGCCGGCCGTCATCCCCGCCTGGGTTCGGATCCGACAGGCTCGGGTCCGTTGGCTCAACGCACGTTCTTCATGGTCCCCAGACGCACCTCTGGATGGTCTGTACGGGCAAACCCTTATTTTGTTGATATTGCAACTAGTTGGTAGTTCAACCATAATTCAGCTCCACCACATCGCAGCTGCATCCCCCGAGCGGCACGACAAACCAGGAGACAACCATGTCCATCTCACGACGCGTTCTTTGCAGCGCGGCTATGGCGCTTTCGGTCCTTTCCGCTACCGGCGCTCACGCACAAGATCAAGCCATCAAGGTGGGCATCATTGGCCCGTTCTCTGGTCCCTTTGCGCACTACGGAACCTTGTTCAAGGCCGGCGCCGAGGCCTATGTGGCCAGCCAGGGCGGCAAGCTCGCAGGCAAGTCCGTGGAATTCATCTACCGCGATACGGGTGGCCCGAACCCCGCACAAACGCGCGTGCTGGCACAAGAACTCATCGTCAAGGACAAGGTCGACTACCTGGGCGGATTCGTCTTCACGCCCAACGCACTCGCCGTGGCGCCGCTGATCCAGCAGTCGCAAACGCCCACTGTCATCTTCAACGCCGCCACGTCGTCGATCACGGAGAAGTCCGAGTACTTCATCCGAAGCAGCTACACGCTCTGGCAGGTCACGGTGCCTCTGGCTCAATGGGCCGCGAAGCAGGGTCTCAAGAAGGTGGTGACCGCAGTGACAGACTACGGCCCGGGTCTGGATGCAGAAGCCGCGTTCAAGAGCGAGTTCGCCAAACAGGGTGGCACGGTGGTCGAGACCATCCGCATGCCCATCGCCACCACGGACTTCGGACCGTTTGCCCAGCGCATCCGCGCCAGTGGCGCGCAGGCCGTTTACACGTTCCTCCCCGGCGGCCCTCCCAACCTCGGTTTCGTGAAGGCCTACAACGAGAACGGCTTGGCCAAGGCTGGCATCCAGTTCCTCGGCACCGCCGAAACCGATGAATTCGATCTGCAGAAGTTCGGCGACTCGGCGTTGGGCCTCACCACGGCGTTCCACTACTCCGGCGCCCACGATTCACCGCAAAACAAGGCGTTTGTCGCGGCACTGAAGAAGCAGGACCCATCGGCTGTCGCCAACTACGCCTCGGTCGGCGCATGGGATGGCATGTATGTCATCCACAAGATGATCGAAGCGACGGGCGGGAAGAAAGACGGAGCGAAGGCACTCGCGGCCGCACGCGAACTGCAATGGGAGAGCCCGCGCGGTCCGGTTCGCATCGACTCCAGGTCGCGGCACATCACCCAGAACGTCTATCTGCGCAAGGTTGAAAAATCCGGCGGCATCCTGGTCAACAAAGAAATCCAGAGCTTTGGACCACAGGTCGACTTCGGTCTGACTCCGTAAGCATCCATGCAGTCGGGCGAAGCGACGTGAATACGCTCTCCAACATTTTGATTGACGGTCTCGCGTACGGCATGGTGCTGTTCGTGATTGCCGTCGGACTGTCGGTCACGCTCGGGCTCATGCGCTTCGTGAACCTGAGCCATGGCGCATTCGCCATGGTGGGTGGCTACTGTGCGGCACTGTTGACCCGGGAGCTCCAATGGAGCTTCTGGGTGGCAGTCCCGCTGGCCCTCCTTGCCACGGGTCTTCTGGGTGCGGTGTTGGAGGCGCTCGTGCTGCGGCACTTGTACCAACGCAAGGAGTTGGACCAGGTGCTGTTCACCATCGGTCTGACGTTTGTGCTCATCGCCGCCACCAACGCGCTGGTCGGGCCCCAAGTCCAGATGATCCAGCTACCGCCTTCACTGACGGGTTCGATCGACCTGGGCTTCAGAACCATGCCGGCACAACGCCTGTTGGTGATTGGCGTGGGCCTTGCCGTTGCCTTGGGGGCGGCGCTGACGGTGACAAGAACGCGCTTCGGTATCTGGCTTCGGGCTGCGGTGGACCATGCAGGCACAGCCTCTTCGCTGGGTATTCCCATTCGCGTCGTGCAGTGCGTGACGTTCGCAGCCGGTGCCGCAATGGCCGGACTCGGCGGGGTCCTCGGCGCAGAGGTGATGCCGCTGGAGCCGTACTACGCATTGAAGTACCTGGTGCTGGTGCTGGTGGTTGTCGCGGTCGGCGGCATGGGAAGCATCGCCGGCTCACTGTGCGCAGCCATCGTGCTGGGTTTGATTGAGACGGCCAGCAAATACCTGGCATCGGACTGGGGAAGCCTGTTCTTCTTTGCAGCCATGGCGGTGTTCCTGGCATGGCGACCCAACGGGATTCTGAAGCGATGAACACCATGACCCTATTCAAGGCGCGGGCCCGGAACCTCAACGACGATGCCGGCGGCAGTTCGCCGAAATGCGCACCTGCATGGCGCGCGCCATTCATCACACTCGCGATGGGACTCGCCGCCTGTCTGCTCCTGCCGGATCAGTTGGGATTGCTTACGCGACTCTTTGTCATCGGACTGCTTGTGCTGTCTTTGGACCTGGTGGTAGGTATCGCAGGTCTGGCCACGCTTGGCCATGCCGCCATGTTCGGTGTGGGGGCCTATGCCGCAGGCATATTCGCTCTCCGCGTGATGCCGGACCCTCTGGTGGGTCTTGCCGTTGGCGTGCTTGCAGGAGGCCTGCTCGCAGGACTGTCGGGCGCATTCCTTCTGCGCTATCAAGGGTTCACCTTCTTGATGCTCACGGTGGCGGTCGCACAAATGGTGCTTGCTCTGGCCCACAAGGCGCGCGACTGGACGGGCGGGGATGATGGCCTGTCGGGTTACATCATGGGTCCGCTGTTCGGCTACTTCGAGTTCGATTTCGTGGGCAAGCTCGCGGCCTTTTATTCACTCGGAGTTCTGGTCGTCTTTTTCTATGTCGCTCGCCGCCTGGTGGATTCACCCTTTGGTCTGTCGGTGCGAGGCATTCACGAGAACCGCGCGCGCATGGCTGCATTGGGTGCGCCGGTGTACCGACGCTTGTTGACGATGTATGCCATCGCCGGGGCGTTTGCCGGGGCTGCCGGCGCACTGTCGGCGCAAACCACGGCCGTGGTCGGGTTGGACAGCTTGTCGTTCTCCTTGTCCGCCGAAGTGCTGGTGATGTTGATTCTGGGCGGCGTGGGACGCCTGAGCGGCGCGCTGATGGGCGCGGCCGTGTTCCTTGTCTTGCACCACACGGCCTCCTCCATCAACCCATACCACTGGTTGTTCGTCGTGGGTGGCTTGCTGATGCTGGTGGTTCTGGCCCCACCGGCCAGGTGCCTTGCGCAGCTTCGCGCTCGCCTGGGGATGACGCGATGAGCCATCTCCTGGAACTCCGTCACCTGGACAAACGCTTTGGCGGCATTCATGTCACCCGAGACGTGTCGTTTCAACTCTCTCCCGGCGATCGACTGGCGTTGATCGGACCGAACGGTGCCGGGAAGACCACCCTGGTCAACCAGATCAGCGGCGTCCTTCCTGCGGACAGTGGCGAAGTGTGGTTGCGAGGGGATAACGTCTCCCGCATGACACAGGCGCAGCGCGTGCGAAGTGGCCTCGCAAGAACGTTCCAGATCACCACGCTCGCACCGCACTTCCCTGTGCAAAGGCAGATTGAACTCGCGCTGTTCGAGCGCGAGCAACTCGGTGGCCGTGCATGGAGAAGCATCGACAGCTTTCCTGCGATCAAGACAGAAGCGCATGAGCTCCTGAGCCGATTCGGCTTGCGCGCCCACGCGTCGACGCCAACCCAGGACCTGGCGTACGGGGAACAACGGCTCATCGAGATGGCGCTGGCGATGGCGTTGCGGCCGAAGGTGCTGCTGCTGGATGAGCCGATGGCGGGTGTTCCCAAGGGGGACGGCGGCCGGCTGCTGACCGCGCTGGACTCGCTGCCGAAAGACCTCGCGGTGCTGCTCATCGAGCACGACATGGACCTGGTGTTTCGATATGCCAGCCGAATCCTCGTCCTATCCGAGGGTGCGGTTCTGGCCGATGGAACGCCGGACGAAATTCGACGCGACCCGCTGGTGCGGGCAGCGTACCTGGGGAACTGACATGTCGAAATGGATGCTGGAGGTTGAAGGCGCCACGACGGGCTACGGCCCCACGACCGTGCTCGACGGGCTGTCTTTCCAGGTCGCGCCGGGTGAGCGCCTCGCCATGATCGGCCGCAACGGTGTGGGAAAGACCACGGCACTTCGCGCCGTGATGGGGTTGATTCCACTGCGCGGCGGACGCATCACCTTTGCGGGCAAAGACGTCACGAAACTATCGGCCCATCAGCGCGCCGAGCTCGGGTTCGGCTATGTCCCTCAAACACGCGATGTGTTTCCCTCCTTGACGGTGGAAGAGAACCTGCTGGCAGGGCTCAAGCGGCGACCGAAAGCAGCGCTCAGCGAGGCGTACGACCTGTTCCCTCGCCTCGCGGAACGGCGAAACAACGGCGGCACCCAGTTGTCTGGCGGAGAGCAGCAGATGCTGTCGGTCGCAAGGGCGCTGCTGGGGCAGCCCAAGCTGATTCTTCTGGACGAACCGCTGGAAGGCCTGGCTCCGCTGATCCGTCTGGAGCTGCTCCGCGCATTTGGCGAAATGAGCCGCAAGGGCGGCATCAGTGTGGTGATCGTCGAGCAGCAAGTGGACGAGGCACTGGCCTATGCAAACTGCGCCGTCATTCTGGATCATGGCGTGGTGGTGCACGGTGCGCCCGCAGCAGCGCTGGCGAAAGACACGGGCACGCTTGAGCGCTGGGTCGGCATGGCCGTGCACTGAGCGGCGCGCGAGAAGCAACATGGATTCAGCCAAACCCGATGCCGCGAGCACGTCAGTCCGACAGGTTGACCTGGACACCTATGTCCCGGCCTACCTGACCTGGACGTCCAACAAGCTGTCTCGGGGTGCATCGCAGTGCTACATCAAGCACTTTGACATTGGCATCGAAACCTGGCGGTGCCTGGTGCTCCTTGCCATCAACGGCTCGGTCTCCGCGCCTCACGTCTCACGCGTGACCGGAATGGACAAGTCTTCGGTCAGCCGCTGCTTCAAGTCCATGCAGACGCGGGGATTGATCTGGATTGCGCAAGGCCCACACCTGGGACGTGCCCGGTTGGCCGTTCTTACAGAACGAGGTCGGGACTTGCACGACGAAATTCGGGAAATCGCAATGGAACGGGAGCGCGCCTTTCTCAAGGTCTTGTCCCCGGACGAAGTGAACGTGTTGCTGGCCATGTTCAGAAAACTGCACGAGAACCTGCCCGCAGTCGAGGTGGCCACGCAGCACTACATCGAGAAGCGCCATGTGAGGTCCAAGGCCACTCGCCACGATGTGTCTTTTGAGAGTGAATAGATATGTCTGAACTGATCCTCAGGGTTCGCGCGCGGAAGCACGAAGCCGAAAGCATCTGCAGCTTTGAACTGGAGCACGTCGACGCACAAGAGTTGCCCCCGTTTGCCGCCGGTGCACACATCGACGTGCATGTCGCTCCCGGTCTGGTTCGACAGTACTCGCTGTGCGGCGACCCGGCGGAGCGAAGCTTCTGGCGGATTGGGGTGCTTCTTGAACCAGCGTCGCGCGGGGGCTCGTCCGGAATGCACGAGACAGTCACCGCAGGCACTGTGCTCAGAGTCAGTCCGCCGAAGAACCTGTTCAAACTGGTGGACGACGCCGCGCACAGCGTTTTGATAGCCGGAGGAATTGGCGTCACGCCGATCCTGGCGATGGCCCGGCAGCTTCAGCGACAGGGACGGTCATTCGAGCTTCACTACTGCGCGCGCTCGCCCGAACGCATGGCCTTCCGCGAAGAAATACGGACAAGCGCGTTTGCAGACAGGACCCGAACGTATTTCAACGATGCCACTTCAGCACCATTCGACGCGGTGGCAGCCCTGCGCGGCGCACCGCCCGGTGCGCATCTCTACGTGTGCGGGCCAGCGGGATTCATGGACCATGTGCTGACATCCGCCCGCTCATCGGGTTGGTCGGAGGAGCGTCTTCATCGAGAACACTTTGCCGCAGCTGCGGTGATGGATCCGGCGGCTGACCTCCCCTTTCGACTCCATCTGCATCGCACGGGCATCACGCTCGACGTGCCCGCTGGGGTCAGCGCGCTTCAGGTCTTGCTGGACCACGGTGTCGACGTCAACTACTCGTGCGAGGCCGGCATCTGCGGCAGTTGCATGACAGGCGTCCTTGAAGGCACCCCCGACCACCGCGACACCTGCCTGATGGACACGGAGCGCGCTGCAAACAACGTGTTCACGCCCTGCTGCTCCCGCTCTAAAACCCCCACGCTCGTCCTCGATCTCTGAGGACTTTTCCGACCGCCTCTCAAGGAGATACTCATGAACGACCAATGCATCCCCATCCAACCCGCCAACGACCAGGTGAGCGCGGGAAAATTTCCCCTCAACCAGTGGTACATGGCGGGGTTCTCGACGGACTTGAGCGACAAGCCCGTTGGCCGCATGTTTCTGAACCAAAAGGTCGTTCTCTTTCGAACGGGTGACGGTCAGGTCGCCGCGCTGGAAGACCGTTGCTGCCACCGTTCGCTGCCGCTGTCGTGCGGCACGGTTGAAGCGTCGGGCGTGCGATGCGGGTACCACGGCTTGCTCTACGCCCCCAATGGCGCGTGTATCGAAATTCCCGGGCAGGAGCGAATTCCGGGCAAGGCCAAGGTGAGGGCTTACCACGTGGTCGAGAAAAACCACATCATCTGGATCTGGATGCCCAAGGAAAGCGGCGGCGCACCGACCTGTGAAGCACCGGAGTACCCGTGGCACAACGATCCCCGGTACAAGTTCGGCACGGGTCAGTACCACTACAACGCACCCTGGCAGCTGATTCACGACAACCTGCTGGACCTCAGCCACCTGGGCTATGTTCACTTGAAGACCATCGGAGGCAACGCCAGGCTCCACATGAACGCCGAGATGAAAGTCACCCAGGAGGGCGACAAGGTGAGGGTCGTTCGTTTGATGCCGGGTTCCACGCCACCGCCCACCTACAAGGCTGCCTGGCCGTTCGAGGACACCTGCGATCGCTGGCAAGAGATCGAGTTCGAGTTGTCACACCTGCGCATCTGGACCGGGGCCGTCGAACCAGGCACCGATGCGATTGACGACCCCGAGCGCGGCGGTTTTCACATGCGTGGCCTGCATGGCATCACGCCCGAAACGGAAGAGACCTGCCACTACTTCTGGAGCATGTCGAGCACCAAGCATCCCGAAAAACCCGAGAACATCGATGCGGTCATCGAGCAGACAGCCTTCACGTTCGATGAAGACCGGGTCGTGATCGAAGACCAGTACCGGAACATGAAGAACTTCGGTGGCAAGCCGGAATGGATCGACATCCATGTCGACGTGGGTGGAAATCGCGCCCGTCGAATCGTTCAACGACTGATCACGGAGTCTGCTGGGACCACGCCAGCGAGCACATAACCAGGCGCGTCTGCGATTCGCCTCGCCCGTGGCTCGAATCCCGGATAGATAGATCAATCGCCGCTGCTTGACTTGCTTGATCCGCGAGGTCGGCGACCTTTGGCTTTTGGGTAGCGCTCGTCAAGGAACGCACTCGTGACCTCCTCGACCCTGGGGAGGTTGTCGTGCAACCGATGCAACAGGTCCAGCAACGTACGGCTCTCATCCTCGGTCAAAACGGAAAGGAAGGCGCGCTCTCGCTCCTTGGCGAGTTCAAGGATCTTGTCGTGAAGTGCGCGCCCCTTCTCGGTGATGGTCGCAACTCTGAATCTGCCATCGGCCGGGTCAAGCTCTATGGCGATCAGGCCTCGGGCTTGCATGCTTTTGAAAACACGGCTCACGGACGACTTGTCCATGCCTATGGTGCGCGAGATGGACTGCGCAGCGAGCGAGCGCTCTATCGCCAGCAGCACCAGAATCCGCCAAGTCTCAATTCCGACGTCAAAGGCCCTCAGGTACGCGTTGGATGCACCGCCAGACAACTTGTTCGCGATCCATGTCAAGTACGCTGGAGCGTAATGGTCCAGGTCGATCTTGGGGCGAGCTTCGGCGGGCGGCGTGGTTTTCTTCTGGCCAGATTTGGCGGCTGCAGATTTGGTCATTCTCATGTTCAGACAGTCTCGAGCGCCACAATTGTTGCCGATTCGCAGACCGGTATGTTGAATTGCTCCGATCTCTGATCCCAGGGCCAGAGATCGGTGCAATTCAACACTTACCAGGCGTCTTCGCGTCCGTAAAGCGCCTGACTGCTGCGAGCATAGGGGTCGGTCTCAGCGTTGAAGAGCGTTTTGATCTGAGACCTCAGCCACTGGAATGCCGGCCCTTGGTGCGTGCGCCGATGCCAGTACTGGTAAATGGTGAAGGCCGGAGGCCTGAAGGGCAGTGCCGTCATGACAACCGCACCTGAGCGCGCCATATCGGCCGCAGTGCCCAGGGGAACTGTTGCGATAAGGTCCGAATTGGCGACCGTCGAGGCCAAGGCCAGGTGATGAGGCGAGCTGAGTGCCACATGCCGCCGAATTCGTTGACGAACCAGTGCTTTTTCCAACAGCGAGTTGGAACGGGCAGGGGTGGACACCACCGCATGGCTCAAGGACCGATAGGCCGCTCGTGTCATGCCCGTTGACAGCACCGGGTGTCCCTTGCGAACGATGCAGGCGTACGTGTGACTGTAGAGCGCCTGCCGGAAGAAGCGGTCGCGTTCGAGGTCAGGGAAATAGCCAATGGCGACGTCGACATCGCCAGACGAAAGCGCTTCGGCCAAAGGCATGCTGGCCGGAGAGACGATGTGCAAGGATGCAAATGGGGCATGTTCGGCCAGGTGCCGAACGAGCGGGGGAGCAAACACAACCTCGCCCACGTCGGACGCAGCCACTCGAAATGCCACAGCTGCCTCACTCGGAATGAAAGACGCACGTCCGAACATCTTTTGCTCAACGTCCTGAAGCACGCCGCGAGCGGCTTCGGCCAACTCCAGCCCTTGCGTGGTGGGTTTCATCCCCGCCCCTGTTCTCACAAAGAGCTCGTCTCCCATTCGTCGGCGCAGACGGGACAGCGCTGAGCTGAATCCGGATTGGCTCATCTTGAGGTGTTCGGCGGCTCGCCCGACGTGACGCGTCTGGTCCAGCACCACAAGCACCCGAAGCAGGTTCAAGTCAAATTCCATCATCGCTCCAGTAGATATCTGATATCGACGTTAGTTGATTGAACGATTATCGACGCGGGTCTATTCTCACGGCCATGACCAATGGAGACACCCTGGTTGACCAGGCGCCGCTCGCCATCAACGAGCAAAAAAAGCAGTTGGAAGCCCTGCGGCGGGCCGTTCCCGTGACGCGGATGGTTGACTATGGCGTTCCGCTGGGTGATGCCCTGAACATCCATGCCCGGTCAGCCTCCGACAGCGCGCCTGCGTGGGACGTCTTGTGCGAGCAGATTGCACAGCGGCATCTCGAAGGCGCCAACGAGGCTGACATTCAGCGTCATGCGGTGACAGCACAACAGGCATGGCGGGCAGCGAGTGCGTTGCTCCAGTGCGCGCAGCTCGCATTCAATCGAGATGGCCCGCGAAAGCTCGAGTTGTATGAACGCGCTCATGCGGCCTTCGCTCGAGGTGCGCGAGATGTGAGCCATGCAGAGGAACTCACCGTCTCCACGCCTCGTGGCAAGCTGCATGGTTGGGTGGTGCGCCCCACCCACTGCGTTCCGCAAGCGGCGGTCCTTGTTCTGGGCGGACTGAGTGGCTGGGGGAGCGTCTATTTCGATATGGCTCAAGCCCTGGCCGCACGTGGTCTTCTGGCCGTACTGGGTGAAGGACCCGGGCAAGGATTGACCCGCATGCGCAGTGGTCTGCACCTTGACACGGAAAGCCTGCCGTTGTTCAAAGCGCTGCTGGATGTTGCAGCCATCGAGTGCGGCAATCGTGTGGGCGTGTGGGGAAACAGCTTCGGCGGACTGTTCGCAGCCCACGTGGCAGCAAATGACCCACGGGTAAAGGCGGTGTGCATCAACGGCGCTCCCTTTGCGCTCACCGTTCCGTCGTTCCGAACTGCTCGCGAACAGATGCAGGCGGTGTTCGGCGTTGATGAAGACGCCTTGGCAGAAAAACTCACAGCCCTCGCCATGTCGACGGCGCGACATCGCATTGACGGCGCGATGCTGGTCGTTGAAGGAGGCCGGGACCCGATGGTTCCCCTGGGGGAGCAGCGCGCCTTCCTGGAACTCGGACGCCCGGACCGCTCCCACGTGCTGTCCTGGGAAGACGGTGAACACACGATTTACAACCACGCAGCAGCGCGCAACGCGCTCGTCGCAGACTGGTTCTCGGATTGGCTACTTGCCTGAAGCCGGAGAGCTTTCATCCGCTCGCCCAAGGTTCAGGTATCGCATAAAAAACAGGAGACAAGTATGGAAATCACGACTCAGAAATTTGACGTCATCGTTGTAGGCTACGGACCCACAGGCCTCGTGCTTGCGTCGCTTCTCGGCCAGCGCGGACATCGAGTGGCGGTTGTCGAGCGGTGGCCAGCGCTCTATGGCAAGCCTCGTCTGACACACATTGACGGTGAAACTGCCCGATTGATATCGATCGCCTCCAATGCCGAAGAGGCACTGCGCGACTCCTGGACCACGCCGCACTACTACTGGAGCAACGGCAAGGGGCAGCTGTTGATGGATGTTGCGGCTGGCAACACCAAGAAGTCACTTTGGGACGACCACATTTCTGTGCACCAGCCCCATTTTGAAGCGGCCATCCACCAGCGCATCACCGAGAACCCTCATGTTCAACTCTTTCGCGGCTATGCGGCGACCGGTCTGACGCAGGATTTGACGGGCGTGCATCTGACCTGTCAGCCCTGGCGGAGGGGCGACGAGGTCGCAAATGCCTCAGAAACCACCATGCTTGAGGCCAGGTATCTGGTGGGCGCCGATGGCTCGAACAGCTTCATCCGCCAAGCCATTGGCGTCGATCGCATCGACTTTGGTTTCAACGAGCGCTGGTTGTGCGT
>Ga0067045_1030491_pt1 | contig 15106 bp, 13 predicted proteins | sample TerdegcTABiofilm_FD_59184 | JGI IMG/M metagenome (GOLD analysis project Ga0067045, IMG submission 59184) | Combined Assembly of (Gp0054472, Gp0054536) Wastewater bioreactor microbial communities from Singapore -Terephthalate degrading...
TACACCACGTACGCGCCCTTCCTGCCTCGTCGATCAGGCATGGCGCCCCTGCGGGCCCCCGTCAGCTCCGACCTTGCACTGCTCGATGCAATGCTTGTAGATCATTTCGCAGATGGGACTGGAAGCGCCGCCGGGCATGCCGCCCGAACATGTGTAAGCCCGGGTGGCGCACTCCAGCGTGCAGTCATTGGCGGCCATCGCATACGATGCGCTGCAACCGATGGCAAACAGAAATACGGCGATTTTCTTGTACATGCATGTCTCCAATAGGCAGTAGGTTTTACGGCACAGGCAGCATGGGGACGGTCCCGCGCATCTGGGCAAGGCCGTCACTGCCACGCCTTATTTCTGGCAATTGGCCAGGCAGTGGTCGTACAGGTCCTTGCAGATGGGGCTACCACCCAGGTGCGCCTGGCAATTGGCGACCTTTTGCGCGCAGTCCATATGGCACTGCGACACGTCGCCCGCGGCGAATGCATAGGAAGCGCTCAGGCCGAGAGCAAACAGGAAAGCCGTGGTTTTCTTGATCATGGTACGTCTCCGCTTGGTTGATATACGAATACGATGGAAGAACCGGCAGGGCCACGGCGCCATCGGCGCCTCGCCCCGGCAAGCCGTGCTGCGCTCGCCATTGCCAAAAAAGTAACACCAATAGAATACCGAAAACAATACCAACCAAATACCAATTTATGCAAAAACCAGATATGTTTATGCGCCCGGCATTTTTATGTCGGCGATACGCCAGACCAGCCGTGGAGTACTCCGGGCCAGTCTTCGGCAAGCCGATCATCGGGGCGGCTCGCCCTCCTCTTGCGCAGCGCCTTTACCAATCTGATACCAATCGACCTTGCGCGTCGCCACCATGATGGCCGCCAGCACCGCGAACAGCAGGATGCTGCCCATCACCAGCGCATTGTTTTCCGAGCTCAGTAAACCGTACAGGGCGCCATACAGCAGCGTCAGGGCCACGCCGAAGCCGATGCCGCGCCAGGTGTCGCGCAGCACGTGCACCAGGTAAAAACTGGTCAGCACGATACAGGCGGCGCTGGCGATCAGATAGGCGGCGAGGAAGGCGACATGCTCGGCCAGGCCCACCAGCAGCAGGAAGAAGATCGCCAGCGACAGGCCCACCAGCAGATACTGCACCGGGTGGATCGGCAGGCTCTTCAGGATTTCGAAGATGAAGAAGGCGGCGAAGGTCAGCGCCACGAACAGCAAGCCATACTTGGTGGCGCGGTCCGATTGCGAATACACGTTGATCGGTTCGATGAAGCCCACGTTGAAGCGGTCCACCTGGCCCAGTGGCGCGCTATCGGGCACCTTGAACTCGCCCTCGATCGTGCTCAACTGCGTTTGCGCATTGGTGGCCAGCGAGGAGATGTCCCACTCGACCTGGAAACCATCGGCGTTGATTTGGCGGTATTTCGGCGACGGCAGGAAGCGCCCGCCAAACTGCGGATGGGGCCAGTTCGACTTGATGGAGATCTGGTTATTCTTTGCCACCGGCACGACATGCAGGCGTTCGATGCCATCCAGGCCCAGGGCAAAGCTGAATTTCACCTGTTGCGCTTGCGCCAGCGGCATTGCGCCCAGCGGCGCGTGCAGCCCGCTGCGAAAGGCAAACAGGTCGGTGCCCTGCTCGAATTCGACCTCCCGTCCGCCCCAGTCGATTTTCGGAATATTGCGGATGCCGCGCACGTCCTCGATCGACAGGGCAACAAAAGGCTCGCCCAGGATCACGCGCGAATCCGGCGACTTGCGCGGCAGCTGCGTGCTGGCCGGTACCGTAAAGTGGCCCTTGAATGCATGCTGGCCACTGTAGACGAGTACCTGGTGGATGCCGCGGTAGCGGCGGTCCGCCTCGATGTTGCCACTGATTAACAGGCTGTTCGGGTAGACGAGCAGACGGCGCTGCACCGTGCGGCGCAGCAGCTCCGTACGCACGGCGGCTTTCACCTCCGGTGCCTTGTCATCGCCCTTGGCCACTTCCACGCGCTCGTCGTACTGCTCCGTGTAGGGCACCACGAGTATGGGTCCGATGACGGTTTGTTCGCGCACCGAATCGGCGGCGATGCTGTTGACGGCTTCCTGACGGAATTCCATCCGCTCCTTGATCGTTTCCTGGACCATCAGCAGCGGCAGGCCGATCAGCAGCATCAGGCCAAACACGATCAACGCTTTGACGAATAAAGTTTTTTGCATGGCGCATCCTTGAAGTAAGGATGCCAGTGTAAGAAAGGCATGTGCGCTGCATATGCGCTGCGTGTGAAATTCGCAAATAAATGCTGCGCAACTACGCCAGCGGCAGGCACAGGCACGCGCAGGCGCCACCCTCCGCATGGTTGATGACCTCGACCGTGCCGCCGTGCAGGGACGCCACCTCGCGCACGAAAGGCAGGCCCAGGCCCGTGCTCTTGCCGGCCGCCGGGCGCGGCAGGGAATAAAAGCGCTCGAAGACGCGCTCGAGCGCATACGCGGGGATGCCTGCGCCGCGATCGCGCACGCTGATTTCCACCTGGCCGCCATGGCGCCGCGCGGTCAGATCGATGCAGCTGCCTGGCGGCGCGAAACCGGCCGCATTGTCGAGCAGATTGCCCAAGGCCTGGCGCAGCAGCAGGGCGTCGCCGGCCACGGCCAGCTCCTCGGCATCGAGCCGCAGGCACAGGCTCACCTCGCGCGCCGCCAGAGTGGCGGCCGCATCCTGCGCCACCTGCGCCAGCAGCGGCGCCAGCGCGAGGCGTTCCGGATGGTCGAGACGCTGCTGCTTTTCCACGCGGACCAGGGCCAGCAGCTTGTCGATCAGCTGCCGCTGGCGCGCGTTCTGCTCGAGGATATTGGCGAGAAACTGGTGCCGCTCGGCAGGCGGCATGTCTTCCTGCAGCAGTTCGGCCGACGCCTGGATGGCGGCGATCGGGCTTTTCAATTCATGCGCCAGAGTGTGCATCAGTTGCTCCACATATTCCTTGCCTTCGAGGCGGATGCGCATCGCTTCCAGCGCCCGCCCCAGGGTGCCGAACTCATTTTTTCCCAGCGCCGGCAAGGCCACCTTGCGCCCCGCCTCCACCTCGCCGATATAGCGCATCAGCTTGTCCAGCGCATGGTGCAGCCACCAGGCAAAGGCCAGGCCGATCAGCAGGGACAGGAGCAGCAGCACGGCGCCCCGCTGCAGGATCTTGCGCTGGCTGCGCTCGACGAAGGCTTGCACGCTGGCATTGGGCTTGGCCACCGTCAGTACGCCGATGACCTCATTGCCGTCGCGAATGGGGGCGGCCACGTGCATCACGGTCGACATCTCGTCGTCGGGCCGGCTGCGCGTGCTGCGCGCGCCATATTTGCCCTGCAAGGTCAGGTACACGTCGTTCCAGCGCGAATAGTCGCGCCCCACGTCGCGCCCGCTGGAATCGAACAGCACGATGCCACGCCGGTCCGTAATATAAATGCGGTAATCGAGGGTTTGCTTGCGCACGCCGTTGATGTTGATGTCCACGCCATGGCGCGCGTAATCCTGCATGCGCGCCACCATGGGCGAGGTCGCCAGCGTGCCGGCGCGCAGGTCGGGCGCCACGAGGCTGGCCAGCAGCTGCGAGGTGTCGACCAGCGTGTCTTCCAGCGTCGAGCGCACGCCCGGCTTGACCTGCTCCATGAACACATTCAGCAGGAACCACGCGGCCAGACCAACGATCAGGAAATAGCCGAGCAGGATGCGCAGGCCGATTCTCATGCGCGGGCCAGGCTGTAGCCGAGGCCACGGTGGGTGTGAATGGGATCGCTGTGCGCATCGACGGCACGCAGCTTGGCGCGCAGCGATTTGACGTGCGCATCGACGGTGCGGTCGAGCGTATCGGGCGCCCCGCTCCACACGCGCGCCATCAGCTGCGCGCGCGACAGCACGTGGTCGGGATGCTCGAGCAAGGTTTTCAGCAGCAAATATTCGTAACGCGTCAATGCCAGGGGCTGGCCGTGGAACAACACCCGCGCCTCCAGCGCGCGCAGCTCGAAGCGCGGGGGCGCCGCAGCCAAAGCTGGGGCGGCTATCGTCATGCCAGTCTCGCGAGGGGCTTGCGCGGCACCCGCGCGGCGCAGGATGACGCGGATGCGCGCCACCAGTTCGCGCGGAGAAAACGGCTTGGTGACGTAATCGTCGGCGCCAATTTCCAGGCCCACGATGCGGTCGATTTCATCGCTGCGGGCGGTCAGGAAGATCACCGGCACGTCGGAAAACTGGCGCAGCCGGCGGCACGTTTCCAGGCCGCTCATGTCCGGCAGTCCGACGTCGAGCACCACCAGAGCGGGCAATGGCGGGGCTTCGCCAGGACCTGGACGCATTGCGGCCAGCGCCTGCTCGCCCAGCATCACGTGCAGCGGCGTGAAGCCATCCGTGCGCAGGGCATACGCGATGCTGTCGGCAATCGCCCGTTCATCTTCCACAATCAGGATAGTCTTGGACATGGCGGCATCAGGCATGGAAGGAGAGAGCCGGAGTATCCCTGAAGCAGGCGAGCGGCGTCAATCGCGCGCGTGCGGTGAGCGCCAGCGAGGAGCCGGCAAAAGGCCGCCCGGCCTGAAAAACTGGTGGTATATTTATCTTGCATGACTCCACTGATACACCGTGTCCCACACCCGTACGAGGAGACTATGAAGCCCCTTACCATCAAGTACCATGGCATCGCCCTGCTCTGCGCGGTCAGCCTGCTGACCGCCTGCACGACACCGGCCTCGCTCATCGCCACGTCCAACGAACAGCACGACGCCTGTAATGCAGCTGAGCTCAAGGGCCATCTGGGCGAGGCGGAACTGGCCTGCGTGCAGGCGCTGCGGGCGGCAGAACAGGCCGGCGCCAGCGCGGAAATCCTCTCGCAGCGCCAGTACAACCTGGGACGCATCAAGCGCCTGCAAGGCAAGAATGCGGAAGCGGAGACACTCTACCGGCAAGCGCTGGCCACCGAGGAGGCGGCACAGCCGCGCAGCGATGCGCGCGTCGGACGGCGCCTGGTGGAACTGGCCTCGGCACTGTCGGCGCAGGGCAAGTGGCAAGAGGGCAGCGGCTACCTGGAGCGCGCCCTGCCCCTGCTGCCGAAGCTGTCGCCTGCCGCGCGTGGCTATGCGGCGCAGGTGCTGCAGCAGTACGCCAAACAGTTGCAGGGCGGCCCGCAAGCGGCACTGGGCCAGCGCTTCGCGGCGGTGGCGGCCGGCCTGCAGTAAGCGCGACGCACGTTTCCGGCGCCCCCGGGTCGCCGCGGGGCCGCGCCGGGAGCGGGCTTAAGGCTGGGCGACGTGAATGCTGGCCTTGATGTGCTTGAGATGGGCGATGATGGTGAAGGTCATCACCACCAGCAACGACCACGAGCTCCATTTGCTGACATGCACCGCCGACCAGGCACCAAGCTGGTTCGGATAGCGCCACACGCCCCAGAAGGTGCTGATGTTTTCAGCCAGCCAGATAAAGAAGCCGACCAGCACAAAACCCAGCAGCAAGGGCATGCTGCGGTCGCGGTCGAGCGGGCGGAATACCACGGTGGTGCGCGCATACAAGCCCAGCGCGCAGGCAGCGAGGTACCAGCGATAGTCACCGATGTAGTGATGCGTGAAGAAGTTGGCATAAATCAGCAGCGCGATCAGCACCGCCATCCAGTACGGCGGATGGTGGCGAATCCGCATGTCGAGCAGGCGCCAGGTCTGGATGATGTAGCTGCCGACGGCCGCATACATGAAGCCGGAGAACAAGGGCACGCCGAACACCTTGGTGTAGGCAAAGTCGGGGTAGCTCCACGACTGGATGCCACCCGACACCTTGAACACTTCCAGTGCGAAGCCGACGACATGGAACAGGCAGATGGCTTTCAGCTCATCCCACGTTTCCAGTCCGCGCCAGACCATGGCGCCCTGAATCGCCAGCGCCGCCAGCAGCAGCACGTCATAGCGCGGCAGGCCGAACAGGCCGGCGCGCGGCACCAGGAAAACGGCAGCGAAAAACAGTCCCACGAACAGGCACGACCTCGCCTCCTTGATGCCGAAGTACAGGAACTCGGTCAGAAAGCGCGGCCAGCCGCGCAAGCGCTGCCGTGGCGTCGCATTTAACAGGTGGGCATCGAGGGCATGGAGCATGCAGTGACTGTAGCGACCGGCCGCGGCGCTGTAAAGCACAATTGCACACGTGCGCCCGGCAGCGCCAGTCGAGGGTGGCCAGCGCACATCGGCAATATCGGCGGCGGTGCAACGCAATGGAAAGCAGGATGGGATGGAGCAGAAAGAACGAGCGGTGCGGGCAGAATGCGCTCACCAATAGCAATGGGGCCGGGCGCGCTCACGGTCGTGAGCAGGCCCGGCCCCATCATCAGGCAGCGGGACACCCCGCCAGCCTTCTTAAAAACGATTATTGCAGTTTGATTTCAACATCAACACCAGCTGGCAGGTCCAGCTTCATCAGCGCGTCAACGGTTTTGTCCGTTGGATCAACGATGTCCATCAGGCGTTGGTGCGTACGGATCTCGAACTGATCGCGCGAAGTTTTGTTGACGTGCGGGGAACGCAGCACATCGAAACGTTGAATACGGGTAGGCAGTGGTACTGGGCCTTTGACGACAGCGCCGGTACGCTTCGCGGTTTCAACGATTTCCAGAGCGGACTGGTCGATCAGTTTGTAATCGAAAGCCTTCAGGCGGATACGGATTTTTTGGTTTGGTGTCGACATGGTATTTCCTTAAAAGAACGAACCGCGCGGTCTGCACGGCAATGAGGTAACACGGGAATTTCTGACGCAACAACCGTCAGGGTCGACATGATAGCACCAAAATGCTTGCCAACCCCGGCAGTTGAATAAAAAGAAGGGCGCCGGGCGACGACGCGTCTTCTTTTATGCAGGCTTAAGAATTAAGCCAGGATTTTTGCAACAACACCAGCGCCGACGGTACGACCGCCTTCGCGGATAGCGAAGCGCAGACCTTCTTCCATCGCGATCGGGTTGATCAGCTTGACGGTGATCGACACGTTATCGCCTGGCATAACCATTTCTTTGTCTGCTGGCAACTCGATCGAACCAGTTACGTCCGTCGTGCGGAAGTAGAACTGTGGACGGTAGTTGTTGAAGAATGGCGTATGACGGCCGCCTTCGTCTTTCGACAGAACATAGATCTCGCCAGTGAAGTGGGCGTGTGGCTTGATCGAGCCTGGCTTGGCCAGAACTTGACCACGTTGCACGTCTTCACGCTTGGTGCCGCGCAGCAGCAGACCAACGTTGTCGCCTGCTTGACCTTGATCCAGCAGCTTGCGGAACATTTCCACGCCGGTGCAAGTCGTTTTGACGGTATCGGTGATGCCGACGATTTCGATCTCTTCGCCGACCTTGATGATGCCGCGCTCGATACGACCGGTTACCACGGTACCGCGACCCGAGATCGAGAACACGTCTTCCACAGGCATCAGGAATGCACCGTCAACAGCGCGCTCTGGCGTTGGGATGTAAGCATCCAGGGCATCGGCCAGACGCAGCACTGCGTCCACGCCCATTTCGCCTTCTTTGCCTTCCAGCGCCATACGTGCCGAACCTTTGATGATTGGCAGGTCGTCGCCTGGGAATTCGTACTTCGACAACAGCTCGCGCACTTCCATTTCAACCAGTTCCAGCAGCTCTGCGTCGTCGACCAGGTCGCACTTGTTCAGGAACACGATGATGTATGGAACGCCAACTTGGCGGGCCAGCAGGATGTGTTCGCGGGTCTGTGGCATTGGGCCGTCAGCTGCGGAGCACACCAGGATCGCGCCGTCCATCTGCGCAGCACCGGTAATCATGTTCTTGATGTAGTCGGCGTGGCCTGGGCAGTCAACGTGAGCGTAGTGACGGGTTTCCGTTTCGTACTCGACGTGGGCGGTGTTGATCGTGATACCGCGCGCTTTTTCTTCTGGAGCCGCATCGATCTGGTCGTATGCTTTGGCTTCGCCGCCGAATTTCTTCGACAGAACCGTTGCGATTGCAGCGGTCAGCGTGGTTTTACCGTGGTCGACGTGGCCGATGGTGCCGACGTTGACGTGCGGCTTGGTCCGTTCGAATTTACCTTTTGCCATTTTATTCTTCCTTAGAACAATGATTTAAATGTAGGGACCGGCATTCTCGTGAAAGCCGGCCCGGAACTTCTATTACTTAGCTTTCGAGCTTACGATTGCTTCAGTCACATGCTTAGGTGCTTCAGCATAGTGCTTGAATTCCATGGTGTAAGTCGCACGACCTTGGGTCGACGAACGCAACGACGTAGCGTAGCCGAACATTTCCGACAGAGGTACTTCGGCCTTGATGATCTTGCCGCCACCGCCAGCAATTTCGTCCATGCCTTGCACCATACCGCGACGCGACGACAGATCGCCCATCACGGTACCGGCGTAGTCTTCCGGCGTTTCCACTTCCACGGCCATCATCGGCTCCAGGATGACTGGCGATGCTTTGCGGCAGCCATCTTTGAATGCCATCGAAGCGGCCATGCGGAATGCATTTTCGTTCGAGTCAACATCATGGTACGAACCGAAGAACAGCGTGACTTTCACGTCAACAACTGGGTAGCCAGCCATCACGCCCGAAGTCAGCGTGTCGCGCACACCTTTTTCAACTGCAGGGATGTATTCGCGAGGAACGGTACCGCCCTTGATCGCGTCAACGAATTCAAAGCCCTTGCCCGGTTCTTGCGGTTCGATCTTCAGAACCACGTGACCGTATTGACCACGACCACCCGATTGCTTGACGAATTTGCCTTCCGACTCTTCGCACACTTTACGGATCGTTTCGCGGTAAGCCACTTGTGGCTTGCCGACGGTGGCTTCAACGTTGAATTCGCGCTTCATGCGGTCAACGATGATGTCCAGATGCAACTCGCCCATACCGGCGATGATGGTCTGGCCCGATTCTTCATCGGTACGCACGCGGAACGATGGATCTTCTGCTGCCAGGCGGTTCAGCGCCAGGCCCATTTTTTCCTGGTCGGCCTTGGTTTTTGGCTCAACCGCTTGCGAAATCACTGGCTCAGGGAAGACCATGCGCTCCAGAACCACGCTTGCCTTGTCGTCGCAAAGCGTATCGCCAGTGGTGGTGTCTTTCAGACCCACAACGGCGGCGATGTCGCCAGCGCGCATTTCCTTGATTTCTTCGCGTTCGTTCGCTTGCATCTGCACGATACGGCCGATACGCTCTTTCTTCTGCTTCACGGAGTTCAACACCGAGTCGCCCGAATTCAGGGTACCCGAGTAGCAACGGATGAAGCACAGCTGACCCACGAACGGATCGGTTGCGATCTTGAATGCCAGCGCCGAGAATTTCTCGTTGTCGTCAGCTTTACGCTCGACAGGCTGCTCATCTTCATCCAGACCAGGTACTGGCGGAATGTCGATAGGCGATGGCAGGTACTCGATGACCGCGTCCAACATTGCCTGTACGCCCTTGTTTTTAAAGGCGGTACCGCACAACATTGGAACGATTTCGCTGGCGATGGTACGTTGACGCAGAGCAGCCTTGATCTCGGCTTCCGACAGGTCGCCTTCTTCCAGGTACTTGTTCATCAGGTCTTCCGACGCTTCAGCAGCGGCTTCAACCATGTTCTCGCGCCACTTGGCAGCATCGGCGGCCAGGTGTGCAGGAATGTCTTCGTATTCGAACTTCATGCCTTGCGAAGCGTCGTCCCAAATGACGGCCTTCATCTTGACCAGATCGATAACACCGGTGAAGACGTCTTCAGCGCCGATCGGCATCTGGATAGGCACCGGGTTGGCTTTCAGACGCGAACGCATCTGATCGTAGACCTTGAAGAAGTTGGCGCCGGTACGGTCCATCTTGTTCACGAAGGCCAGACGTGGCACTTTGTATTTGTTAGCCTGACGCCATACCGTTTCCGATTGTGGCTGCACGCCGCCGACTGCACAGTAAACCATGCAGGCGCCATCCAGCACGCGCATCGAGCGTTCAACTTCAATGGTGAAGTCAACGTGGCCCGGGGTGTCGATGATGTTGATGTGATGCGCTGGGAAGTTGTTAGCCATGCCTTTCCAGAAGCACGTAACAGCAGCCGAGGTAATCGTGATGCCGCGCTCTTGCTCCTGCGCCATCCAGTCGGTGGTGGCAGCGCCATCATGGACTTCGCCCAGCTTGTGGTTCACGCCAGTGTAGAACAGGACGCGCTCGGTCGTGGTCGTCTTACCTGCATCGATGTGAGCGGAGATACCGATATTGCGATAGCGCTCAATGGGGGTCTTGCGGGCCATAATTAATCCTAAATGAATGGACAAAACCGAGCAGCATTTTTTTGCAAAAATGAGCCCGGCCTCGAACAACAGATGCTTGACAGCCGCCTTGCGGTAGCTGGCTTTATATTAGAAGCGGAAATGCGAGAACGCTTTGTTCGCTTCAGCCATACGATGGACTTCGTCGCGTTTTTTCATCGCGCCGCCGCGGCTTTCAGCCGCTTCCATCAGCTCACCGCCGAGGCGTTGTGGCATCGATTTTTCGCTGCGCTTGTTAGCAGCTTCACGCAACCAACGCATGGACAGAGCCATACGACGGACTGGGCGAACTTCGACCGGCACCTGGTAGTTTGCACCACCGACGCGACGGGATTTCACCTCAACCAACGGCTTGGCGTTGTTGATTGCGGTAGCAAAAACTTCGAGCGGATCTTTGCCCGATTTTGCTGCGATGTGCTCGAAAGCACCGTAGATGATGTTTTCTGCAACCGATTTCTTACCGGACAGCATCAGCACGTTTACAAATTTAGCGACATCAGTGTTGCCGAATTTTGGATCTGGCAAAATTTCGCGCTTGGGTACTTCACGACGACGTGGCATATCAATTCCTTTCAATCTTCAGTTGAGCGCGCGTTCTTCGCACACTCGCGGACGACCATCATAGTCCTCCACTTACTCGACCAGATGCGGTCGACTACATTCACTTAGCTAGTTGCCACTGAGCGAAACTTGGGTTTGCTGCGTACAACTTATTACTTCTTGCCTGCTTTAGCGCGCTTGGTACCGTACTTCGAACGCGATTGCTTACGGTCTTTAACGCCTTGGGTATCCAGGGCACCGCGAACCATGTGGTAACGCACACCCGGCAAATCCTTGACGCGGCCGCCGCGCAACAGCACAACACTATGCTCTTGCAGGTTATGGCCTTCACCGCCAATGTACGAAATGACTTCGAAACCATTGGTCAGGCGAACTTTAGCGACTTTACGCAGAGCCGAGTTAGGCTTCTTTGGAGTCGTGGTGTAAACACGTGTGCAGACGCCACGCTTTTGCGGGCTGTTTTCCAGCGCCGGCGATTTGCTCTTCACGGTCAAGGCGACGCGTGGATTGCGAATCAATTGATTGATGGTTGGCATCGTTATAAATCCAACAAAAAAATACGATTAATAACCCGGGCAAGATGCCCGGCGACTAAAACCTCGTCCCGCTTTTATCTGCTGCGCACCGGAGGCGCCCGCAGCCACTCGATAAGGAGCGGCCAAGAAATGCCAAGTAACACGTAAACGATGTGCAGAATAAAATCGAGAACTCGCTAGTTTAGACCTTGTGTTACAGGGGGTCAATCAGTTTACGGCTTTTTGCTATAAAAAAAGGCAAAAATCACGCCAATTTGTAGCATTTTGGCTAATTTTTCCTGGCAGTGCGTGGACGATCCACTTGTTGATTAAGCACTCTTTCCCTGCATACAAGTCATCACCGGGGGCGCTCTTGTATGACCGCAAGATGACAAAAGGATTGATAATAGCGGACATTTTTCGCCGCCTTCCTTTATGCGCCCCTTGCTTCGCCCTGACCATCTGTTCCTGCTCCTGACCTATGCCTTGCTGTCGGCCGTGCCGTTCATCCCGGTGCTGCTGGGGCGCCCGCTCGAGCACCCCTGGCAAATGCTCACCTTCGAGCTGCTGGCCTGGCTGGCCGTCTGGAGCGTGTTCAAGCGGCCCGCCTATTTCCACTGGCTGCTGGTGCCCGCCTTCCTGGCCCTGCCGACGGAAATCTACCTGTTCATCTTTTATGGCCAGGGCATTTCCACGCACCACCTGGGCATCATCGTGGAGACCAGCCCCAAGGAGGCGATGGAATTCCTCGGCCAGAAGGTATGGCTGATGGGGGCCGTCATGCTGGGCGTCGTCGCCTGGTGCCTGCTCAGCTGGTATGCGGCCACGCGCACGCGCGACCTCGACTGGCGCGGCAGGACGCGCCCGGCCGCCTTCGCACTGCTGCTCCTGCTGGGCGCCTTCTGGGGCTACGGCTACGAATTCGGTTTCGACGCCAAAGTCCTGCACAGCGCCGCCGCCAAGGCCAGCAAGCCGGCGGCCAGCGTCAGGGCCGGCGCCTCCGGCTTTGGCGATGCCAGTTCCACAGACGACGAGACGGACGAGGAGGACGACGAGAGCAGCAAGCCCGAGAACGCCAGCATCGCCGGTGCCGACGAAACGGGCCTGGGCTGGCCCAGCCTGCCCCACTGGGCGCGCCTGCCCTACACCTTCGACACCATCAGCAACTCCTGGCCCTTCGGCCTGATGGCGCGCGGCCTCGACTTTTACAAGGAACGCAAGTACCTGGCCGAACTGGGCCAGAAAAGCAGCAGCTTCCGTTTCGGCGCGCACCAGCAGCATCCCGACACCCAGCCGGAAGTGGTGGTGATGGTGATCGGCGAATCGTCGCGCTACGACCGCTGGAGCCTGAACGGCTACGAACGCGACACCAATCCCCTGCTGAAGCAGGAAAGCAACCTGGTGCCGCTGGCCGACGTCATCACGGCCGTTTCCGCCACGCGCCTGTCGGTGCCCGTCATCATCTCGCGCAAGCCGGCCACGCAAAGCCTGAAGGACGGTTTTTCGGAAAAATCCTTCCTCACGGCCTACAAGGAAGCGGGTTTCAAGACGTACTGGCTGTCGAACCAGATCTCGTTCGGCCAGTTCGACACGCCCGTTTCCGTCTTCGCCAAGGAGGCGGACGTGGTGCAGTTCCTGAACCTGGGCGGCTTTACCAATAACTCGAACTACGACCAGATCCTGTTCGACCCGTTGAAAAACGCGGTGGCCGATCCGGCGCCGAAAAAGCTCATCGTGCTGCACACCCTGGGCAGCCACTGGAACTACAGCCAGCGCTATCCGAAATCGTTCGACAAGTGGCAGCCGTCGCTGTTCGGCGTCGACAAGCCCGTGTACACGGACACGGCCATCAAGCCGCAGCTGAACAACAGCTATGACAGCTCCATCCTGTACACGGACTGGTTCCTGTCGAACGTGATCGGCATCCTGAAGGACGATGGCCAGCGCATGGCCCTGCGCAGCTCGCTCGTCTACGTGGCCGACCACGGCCAGACCCTGTACGACGGCAGCTGCCGCCTGGCCTTCCACGGGCATAACACGCAGTTCGAGTTCCACGTGCCCGCCTTCGTCTGGTACTCGCCGCAGTTCCAGCAGCACTATCCGGACAAGGTGACGCAACTGCAGCGCCACCGGAAGGCACGCCTGTCGACGGAAAACATGTTCCACACCCTGCTCGACCTCGGTGACATCCGCTTCGCCGGCGAACAGCCCGAATGGAGCATCGCCAGCCCCCGCTTCAAGCAGCACAAGCGCTACGTCGACAGCTACGGCTGGACCAACTACGACAACGCCATCATCCGCGGCGACTGCCGCGAAGTGATCGACAAGAGCACACCGGAAAAACAGGACAAATAGTCAGTCGCCGGCCAGCACGCCCGCGCAATCGGCCGGCTGCGCCATATGCGTGCTGAGCCAGTCGAAGACCTGCCCCGCCTTCGCCTCGATGGCGCTGCCGAAGCCCCGCTGCGCCAGCAGGGCGATGCCGTTCGTGGCCTGCAGCACGCCGGGCGCCAGCAGCAGTGCCCCGTGCGCGTCGCGGCGCACGCACCAGGGCGCCAGGCAGTCTTCAAGCAACGGCCCCAGCACCAGGTTGTGCGACGAGACGATCACCAGGTGCTGCGCCGCCAGGGTATGCAGCACGGCCGCGGCTGCGGCCACCGACTCGAGGTGGTTCGTGCCGCGGAAAATCTCGTCGATCAGGAACAGCGCCGGCGCGCCGCCCTCGGCCAGCACCAGCAGTTCGCGCGCGCGCCGCAATTCGGCGATGTACAGGCTTTCGCCGCCATCGAGCGAATCCTCATTCTGCATGCTCGAATACAGCGGCAGCAGCGGCACGCGTGCCGCCTGGGCGTAGCAAAAGCCGAAGGCGCGCGCGCTGACCAGATTGAGTCCCACGCCGCGCAGCAAGGTGCTTTTGCCAATGGCATTCTGGCCCGAGATGAAGGCGCCGCGGCCATCGAGCCGCAACGATAGCGGTACGGCGCCATCGAGCAGCGGATGCACCATGGCGTCGAGCGACAATTGCCGCGCGTCGGCTTCCTGCGCCCAGCAGAACTGCACGCGGCCGCGCAGATGGCGCGCCAGGGCCAGGTCCGCCTCCAGGTCGGCCAGCAGCAGGAAACTCTGGCGCAAAAAATCGCGCTCGCGCCGCACCACGCGCAGGCTGTGAAAATAGCGGCGGATATTACCCAGCATGAGCCAGTCGTCATACTCACTCAGCAGGGGACTCATCTTGATCCAGCGCAGCGGCGTGATCTGGCGGTTGATCACGCCTGCGCCCCGGACGCCTTCGTGCAGCACCGCCGTGAAAGGCGAATCGAGCGCGGCCAGGCGGCCATGCACCAGCAGTATCTGCTGCAAGGTGAAGACGCTGCGCTCCCAGGGCTTGCAGCGCTCATGAAAGCGCATCTGCAAGGCCATCAGCGCCAGCCAGACGGGCACGACGACGGCCCATGCCAGCGGCGCGACCAGCCATGCGGCCAGCAGCGACACCAGCAGCGCCAGGCTGGGCAGCAGCAGCCAGCGGCTCCACCACGGCGGTGCCGGCGGCGGCGCGCCGCACAGCAGCGCCGCCACCTCCATGTCGGCCGTGCGCAGCGGCCGCATGGCTTGCTCGAGCGCCGCCTGCTGTGCCGGCGCGGCCAGCAGGGCCGCGATGCGCGCGCGCGAGGCGGCGCCTGCGATACCGCTCGCCAGGCGCTGATGCAGGCGCTGCTGGCCAAGAATGCTGGTCTGTGCGGCGAGCTGCGCATGGTAGTCATCGAGCAGCATTT
>Ga0067045_1030493_pt1 | contig 15102 bp, 19 predicted proteins | sample TerdegcTABiofilm_FD_59184 | JGI IMG/M metagenome (GOLD analysis project Ga0067045, IMG submission 59184) | Combined Assembly of (Gp0054472, Gp0054536) Wastewater bioreactor microbial communities from Singapore -Terephthalate degrading...
CTGGAAGGAAATTAAAAAAGCCCGGGAAGTAACCGTAAGCAAAATTGCGTGTAGCAATTTCTTGAGTTAATTTCATTTGATCGAGCGGCACCGTTGTAAACGGTTGACCATATTGATTTAGTATCTTACTCATTTATAAACCTCAATTAATATCCATTTAAGATCTGATTGATTTCACGTTTAACACGCGAAGTAATAATAAGCGGACCTGTATAAGACTTAGCCGCGGATAGAGCAAGCGCAAGCGCAAAGAAATAATCTGCGTGTCCGCCATCTTTACTTTGATCAGCTTCATAACGCACGTTACCTGCAGCAGTAGTAACAGCTTTTACTGAATATAAATCGTCACGAATTATTTTATCTCTCGGAATCAACACTCTTTTACCTTCCACCATTACATAAGTATGAGAAGCTAAATCCTCTTTAACCTTGGGAGTGAAGATAACCGGCTCGATGCGGAGCGTTCCAAATTTTTCCTGAGCTTCTTCTGCTAACTGGTTACCAATTCCGGTAGCATCAATACAAGCACGTCTAAAATTTTTATGTGAAAAAACGCCGTATAAAATTTCTCTTTGCTGACTATAAGGAATATTTTTTAATGCGATTACTTTTCTTGAATAAAGGAGCTCACCCAATTTTTCAAGAATCCAGATTACTGAAGGATTATTCTTTCTACCAACATCCATTCCAACATAGAGATCGCCGACTATATTCGAAAGCAATTCATCCAGTATATTATCACGTTCAACAACATTAATTAATTCATAAGGGAGTAGATGAGAATTAGAAGCGGAACGAGGTATGCAATAAAATTCTTCATCAATAGCTTCCTGAGTCATTCCGGAAAATGTATCCTCCAAAAATTTAGCCGCTTCTTCTTTTGTAGCTTTATGCCCGAGGATTGTATCAATTAAACCATCTTTAATTGCATCTTCAATAGTAATTTTGAAGTGGCTCCAGCTTTTCATTGTGCCTTCGTCTTTCTTCAAAATCTCTTTCACTAAACCGTAGAAGAAAGATTCATCAGAGTTATGTGTAGAAATTATTCTTACTCTGTTGCCCCACATCATAGAGGGTTTAGCAGCAGTAAACATTTTCTCCTGGTCTTTATGATGCGCAAATTCATCAAGGATTACATCACCACCTTTTGAACGGAAGCGGGTAGGATTTGAAGAGATTGCATTACACTCAGTTCCATTTGCAAACGAAACGCGGTGAGCAGTAATATCGTCATCCTTGTCAATAACAACTTCGCCAACATACTTTGCAGCAGTATTTAAGTATCGTGCCCAGAATCCTACATAATCAATAAATTCTTCTGCAGCAGAAAGGTCTGCAGAAGAGAACCAAACTTTATTATTCTTAACATTTTTAGAAGCAAGATCACGCGTTACACGGTAGCTTTCAGCATAAGTTATACCAATACGTCTGCTCTTTTCACAAAGCCCAAACTGAGAATTATTATTGATCCAGTTTGCCTGGTATTTCAGAAATTTTACTTTAGCCATTAATAATTTTTTATAAATAATTCTTTGAAATAATTGTTTACAATTTCTTTTCTATTTATTCCGTTAACACGTGTAACCTTTTTTATTTTGAAAGATTTGAACAACTCCAGATTTTCTTTGCAATCGTCTATTGTAAGTAAAAATCTTCCTTTTAACTTTTTCAATTCGGAATTAAGTTCTTCATAATTCATCCTACCGGTTTTATATTGAGTGCCGTGCCGGTAAGGAGGATCAATAAAAAAGAAAGTATCAGGGGTATCATAAATCCGGAAGATCTCTTTGTAATCCAGATTCTCGATAATCACTCTATCCAACCTGTGAGCAATTTTCATAATTGCATCGAGAATATTTTCATTAGATTTAGCCGGGTTAGATTTAGCAGAAGTGCCAAAGTGCTCTGCTCTTGCACCAAATGATCTTTTAATAAGATAGAAAAATCTTGCTGCTCTCTGAACATCTGTAAAGCCGTGCTGTTCTTTATAGTCTTTAAAGATTTCTCTTGAATGCAAAAGTAGTTCAGTTTCCTTTTGCAATGCTTCTGGATGAAACTTTGCAATTTTGAAAAGGTTAACTAACCGGGAATCTTTATCGTTATAGACTTCAACATCTGCCCAGCGATCTTTGTAGAATAGAACCCAGCCGGCACCGCCGAATGGTTCTACATAAGTATTGAAATTTGACGGGATTAATTTTGAGATTTTGTTGCGAAGTTGTTTTTTTCCGCCGACCCATGAAATGAGTGAATCCATTTTTTCTCCAAATAGTGAATAATTATTATTTTTCTTTGCCATGGGTTCAAGCAGCTTTTAAGTCTATTAAATAATACCGTTTAATTTTGTTTAAATGCCGTTTAATTTTTACGATCTCCCTTCAGTCCGATACTTGTTGGCTCAAAGTAGAGATCGGCGCCTATAAACGATTTATGTGCGTCATTCGGCTCGTCCTTCGATAAACTCAGGACATCGCTCAGGACTAAAGATTTAGTAACTCCTTTTCAATTTTTTCAAGATTTTCTTTTGATAAACCTTTTTTATTATTCTCATCACGTTCTGCAATTTCGTCTGTGAAGTCGATATAATTTGCGCTTTTAAGAGCGGTGATAAGTTTACCAATTGCAAATAGAGTTCCGGGATTAAGATTTACCTCTGCTTGTTCGATGTATCTATCGAGGAGAGCTTCAAGCCGTTCTCTTCTATTCTGTTTTCTTGCTACAATGTTTTTTCTAAGTTCATCCCACATATCTTCTTTACGGTAGTTGTAAAGTGTTTTGCGAGATACATCACCATCAAGCATTGTCAGAATAGTATCCATACTAAAACCATTCTGCACAAACAATTCTTTTGCTTTTTCTCTTACTGCCGGATCAGCCATAATGCAACTCGTTCATTAAAAGTTATAGGTTTCTTTAAGCTTCTTCATCCGCAGAGATTTTTCATTATAATCGGATTGAAGCTGCTGCAGTTCCTTTGCTAAAGTTTCGATCATTTTAAAATCCATTGTCGAAAAATCTTTATCTGTAAGGAAGGAATTTGTTTCTTCGAAAATAGAATTGACCATAGACTGGGCTTTGATACCAAGTTCGTAGAGCTGTTTTTTTGTGGCTTCATACTGACCGAGCGCTTGCATTCTATCATTATTCATTTTAACCTCTTCTAATTATCTTTTTGATTGACCAGGGTATTTTTTATTTCCGTAAGAACACCGGCAAGTATCTCTTTATATTCAACATCCTTTCGAATGAATTCAAATAGCCGGTCTATAGACTTTTGAGATTGTTCAATAGAATCTTTGTATTGCTGGGAGAGTAATCTAATTGCAGATTCGAACTGAGTTTGATTCTGCTTTAGTGCAAAATCGAATTGATCCTGGTTTTGCTCCAGTGCAGTAGTAAAATCTTTTTTCGATTGCTTGAAAGTATAATACCAGATAATAAACATGATGCCGGCTATCCCACCGTTGGCGAGCATCGATTTTAAGATATACGCATCGCCGTCATCCGGCATAGCAGCTTGTAGAAGCAGCGTTAAGTTAAGAGCAAATGTAAGCAGCATTTTATGTCTCTCCCGAAAAATTATTAGAAATTCTTTGATGGCAAGCTAACACTTGAACCGAAAACATTTTATTGAACGGTTCAAAAATGTTTTTCAAAAGTGTTTGTTATGTTGAAAACAAAAAAAGAAGCAAGTATGAGAAGCTTTGTAATAAGATTAGCGATAAGCTTAGGAATCATTCAAGTAGTTGCAAACGCTTCTTCGTATGAAGTTGAAATTAACATACAGATGAGTGAATTAAATCTTCGTCATAAAGATATTGCAAGAATGCTTGACGTTGCAGAAGATACTGTAAGCAAAAACATTCGTGGTGAAAGAATTTCTTTGCGACAGCGGATCGAAAAATTGTTGAATGAACTACAAGGAAAAAATTTATGAGCAAATTTAAATGGATGCCGATTCTAAAAACCGGAACATTCAAAGACAAGAATGGAAAAGTTGTTTCGGTAAAATCAGATGATCTTGATAGAGTAATCACCAACACAAATTTAACAAACGATCCTCAGCTTGTAGTTGAACATCCAAAGTTTGATGAAATTGGTTTCGGAGCAGTAGCCCAGTTAAAGAGAGTTGGTGAAATATTATTTGCACTGCCGAAAGAAGTAAATGAAAAATTTAAGAAAGCAGTAAATGACGGCAAACTTCCGGGACGGAGCGTAACACTAGATGAAAAAACCTTCGCACTTAAAAATATTTCCTTTCTACCACCTGAAATAAAACCTGCAGTCGCTGGACTTGGCGACTATTCATTTTCACAGGAAGATAATTCTACAAAACTTTCTCTAACTCTTCCTGGTGAAAACTCCTCCTTCGCAGATCTGGAAACTTCCAATTTTGAATTTGCACAATACGAGATCTCGAGCTGGCCATTCAGAAACATCAGAACAATTTTCAGGAATCTTAAAAACAAGTGGATTGAAAAATTTGGGAAGGAAGAAGCCGACGAGCTATTCCCTGAATGGGATATTGACGAAACAGGAAATCCTCCTTCTGTATTTGAAAAGAATCCAGTTGAAGTAAAACAATTTTCACAACCAATAAATGGAGATGAAATGAAACTCGATTTCACCAAACTTCCACCGGAAGTAAAAACTGCATTTGAAGTACTCGAGTCAGAAAAAAACAAAGTTGTAATAGAGCTTCAAACTGCTACAACAAAACTGACTGATGCAGAGAAAGAAAAATTACGCAACGAAGTTCTTCAGTTCTGCGAAAGCGATGAAGTAAAACTCAAAATCAAACCGGCTGATAAAGAGAAGGTAGTAAATCTCTTAATGGCACTTAAAGAAAAGGGGGTAATAGAATTTTCTTCTGCAGATTCTAACGGTTCGGTATCAAAGGTTGAATTCAGTGCATTCGATTTTACAAAACAACTAATCAAACAACTGCCGGATGTAGTTGAATTGAGTGAGATTGCAAAGAAGAGCAAAGCAGATAATCAGGTAGTTGATGCAGAGGTTAAGCTTGGAAAGGAAATGGCAGCGATGGTAAATCCAAAAGGATGAGTGCAGAATTCAGAATGCAGAATTAAGAGTAGAATAAAAAAATAATTAACAACTAATGGAGTAACAAAATGACAGATTTAGTAAACACTCAAACACAGAGTACAACACAATTATTCGCCGGGGACTTTCCGCGTGTTAGTAAAGCAATAACAATTCTAACCGGACTTGTTCTTGCAATGGGAACACTGCTCGGTAAAATTTTATTAGGCGCTGCAACAGCAGCAGCAAAGACCGGCGGTAATACCGGTGACGGAACTCTTGTACTTGATTCAACCACACCGATACTTGCCGGTGCAAAAGCGGGAGTATATAAAGTAAGAATTATTAGAGCAGCAATTGCGGCAATTGGGGAGACCTCGCCGGCAATGAAAGCAATAGCAGAATTAAAGGACCCGGATGGAAAGGTTCTGGAAGTATGCGACGTACCAACCACAACCGGTGTTACAATAAGCAACCAGGTTAAATTTGTTCTTACAGAAGGGTCAACACCTTTTGCGCTTGGTGACGGATTTGATATTACGATTGCAGCCGGAAGCGGTAAGTACAAAGCATACGATGCAGATAATTTAGACGGCAGTCAGTATCCCGAGCTTGTTCTTGCAGAAGACGTAGATGCATCCGGTGGCGATCAAAAAGCTATTGCGTATGCATCGGGTCATTTTAACGAAACTGCCGTAACCGGTGTTGATGCAAATGCAAAAGCATTACTTGTCGGTAAGCCGATATTCTTTGGCTCTATTGTTTAGATATAAAAATTTTTGAAAACTTAATTGGGGTTTAAAATGGGTAACACAATATCAATTCCAACATTCGGACACGTTGCATTAACTGAAGCAGTAAACAATATGCAGCCGGTTCCGAGTTTTATAAGAAGCACTCTCTTTAAGAGAGAAATCACACACCCAACCAAATCTGTTTTGTTAGATATAATTGTTGGCGGTAAAAAAATTGCACCATTTGTAAAGAGGGGCAGTCCTGCAAAAGTGATGAGTAATCAAGGTAAAAAAGCACAGGAAATTACTCCACCTTCAATTAGATTAAAAAAATTCTTGACACCATCAGATTTGTCATTACGTCAGGAAGGGACATCAATATTAGTTCCGGGCGGAAGTGGTGATTCTCTGGCAGCAGCAAGAATGCAGAAAATAGCTAACGAACAAAAAGATTTAAAAGACACAATTGATAGAACAATTGAATTTATGTGTGCAAGAGCATTAGGCGGATCTTATACAATCACTCAAGACGATTTAGTATTCTCGATTGATTTTGGTATGCCGAATGCAAATAAACCTACATTAACTTCAACCGCAAAATGGGATGCAGCATCAACATGTACTCCTTTGAAAAACTTGAGAGCATGGCGGAATACAGCACACAGAGCAAGCGGAAAAGTTCCAACAATGGTTATTTATAATTCCGCATCTTTTGAATTGTTCTTAGCTGCAGACGAAGTAAAAGCATATCTCGATAAACAAAAGATCGATTTGGGTGCAGTAAGAACCGAGCAGTTAATACTTGAGATGGGTGCAATAAAAGTTGCAAGCATTGATGGAATGGATCATTACGTTTATGATGGGACTTACACTGATGCAAATGGCGCAGAACAAAAAATGATTCCAGACGGCGTGGTAGTATTAGCATCAACAACTGCCGATAACAGGATTCATTTTGGATTAATTGAGGAAATTCAATTTACGATGGCAAAATATTTTTCAAAAGAAAAGGTTGAAGATGATCCGAGTGGTTTATGGCTAATTGTTGAATCTGATCCTTTACCATCTTGCCATCAACCGGATGCAAATATTTACGCAACAGTTGCTTAAAGATTCTAATCCCTCTCCTTCACTTCGATAGGCTCAGTGTGACGGAGAGGGACTTTTAAAATGTTCTTAAAAATTTTGGATTGGATGAGATGCCTTGCTTCTCATTAAAAAAGTTAAACCCTCTAAGAGCAAAGTGATATGAAAACCGGACTTATGCACCGCCACCCTGGAAGGGCACTGCGCCAGGTGACATCCTGGAAAGGATAGAGATACCACAGAAGGGACGGGTTTAAAGAGTGCTAAACGGTTTTGGTTTTCTGGCAGCCGGAAAGACGGCAACGATCTGATTCAGCCGGTCCTTTAATTAGGATCGGCTGATTATTCTGATAAATTGTGTTTAGAAGAGCCTCCACTTAACCGGGAGCCGTAGACTGCGGGTAGAACTGCAGCACTTTTCGAGTGGGGCGGTTTCCGGGGCTCTTTAAAAGCAATTTAGAATGTAGAATGTAGAATTGAAAAGAAATAATAAAAAAATAAGAAGCTAATAGTAAAATGGACTATTCAACAATAGAAACACTAAAAAATAAAATTGATGTGCGTTTGTTAATTCAATATGTAAACGATGAGCTGAATGAGGAAGAGGATATTGATTTAACAGATGGGAATGATGCTTGCGCTAAAAGAATTAATCAGGCAATTACTGAAACTGCAGATGAGATTAATAACTATCTACGCGGTCGTTATAAATTACCGGTTACAACCGTAAACAGCACATTACAAACTATAAGCGATGATAGAACAATCTATAGATTAAAGATGAGACGGTTCAGGGATAACATTTCCGAAAGCGAACAAAAAATATTCGACTATACTACAAAGCAGCTTCAAGCAATTCAGCGTGGTGAAATTTTATTAGACATCGAAAAAATAACGACAGACCAGAACAATCAAGGACAAATATTTACAAACAAAAAATCTAAATCGAGATTTGTAACATTATTAGATCAGTACGATTAACTATGGCAAACTTTGAAACATCATATATGCTAACCAATGAACACGAGGGTGGATATTCGAATGACCCGGAGGATAAGGGAGGAGAGACATACAGAGGTATTGCAAGGAAGTTTCATCCGGGATGGGAAGGATGGAAGATTATTGATGAAGCAAAGAGCAAAACCCAGAACATTAAAGAGTTGAATAAGATACTTGATGAGAATGAAGAATTACAGATGCTTATAAAAAAATTTTTTAGAAGTGAGTACTGGAACAAGATTAAAGGAGATGAGCTGCAGCATCAATCGCTTGCAAACGAACTTTATGACAATGCAGTGAATATGGGAGTTACCAAAAGCATTGAATATCTGCAGAGGACTTTAAACATATTGAACAAAAACCAGTTGAGCTACAACGATATAAGCATTGATGGACTGATGGGGATAAAAACAATGGTTTCCCTTTCTGCATGCATAAAAGCAAACGGAATAAAAAGAGTGGTTAATGTATTAAACGGATTCCAGGTAAAGCACTATTTAGAACTGATGGAAAAAAATCCGACTCAGGAAAAATTTATTGGCTGGTTTGATAGAGTTGAAATTGTATGGAGTTGAAGACAATGTATAATGTAGAATGAAGAATGTAGAATGAGTAATAAAACTAAAGACATATTAAAAACTATTTTGGTAATAATTGTAACCGCACTGGTTACATATTTCGGGTCCCAATACTTACCGGGTACTGATGAAAAAGTAACACGTGATTCTACGGTTACAACTTCTGTAAAGCAAACGGTGCAGAGTTCTACATTTGAAGCGGAGTTAAAAGCTAAACTAAGAACAGAGCTTTTAGATTCTCTTAAAGGAACTCTTAAACCGGATTTAATTACAATTTACAGGGACAAGAATTATAATTTAGATTCACTTATTGCCGAAGCCCGTAAAGAAGCTATAAGCAAATTAAGAAGCAGAGGCAGCAATAAGCCGCTTGCATTTATATCCGAAGCAGATACAAATTATGTATTAAAAGACTCAACCGGGCAAATAAGAGATAGTATAAGAATAATATCATCTTTTACAAGTCCCATTCCGCTTCATTCCTCGGCCCGACATTACTTAAAACTATATCATCAATCATACAATTACGACACATTTACGGATAAGCGTGTAGAGACAACAAAGACAATTACGAAAAAAAGTTTCTGGGATAATGTAAAACCGGGTTTAATGGCTGCTTACGGTTACGGAATAAAATCTGCAAAGTGGGATTTTTTTATAGGTGCAGGTGCAAACATAGATATTGAGGGATTAATAAAAACATTGGGAGAAGAAAAATGAAAAAGTCATATTTGTTAATCGTCGTCATATTAATTGTATTAGCACTCTTCACAATATCTGATTCTGTCTTTGCACAGGATGCTGGCGAAGAGATTAAGCAGATCAACTTCAGGGATTCATTCGATTCGTTACCGGCACTTGCAGCAGTTGTCCTTATTGCAACCGGCTGGATAGCTCAGTTAATTATAAAATTACAATGGGATGTTAAGCTTGAAGCAATTACAAAAGGATGGAAACAATATTTAAGCTGGCTTATAGGTATGCTGCTTGCGCTTGCCGGTTATTTTTTGCAATGGGGTTTGTTTGTAGGTGTTCAATGGTATTTTATAATCATTTATGGATTAACAGCCGGATTGATTGCCAACGGTTTGTTCAAATGGGAATTACTGAAAACGATTCTTGAAGCACTGAAGTTACTGCCTAAAAGGATAGAAGAAGCTGAAAAATAATTTTAACACCTCCCGTCCCGACTAAGTCGGGACACCCTCCTCGAGGAGGGACTTGAGAACTGAAAATGGTAAACAGTGTAAATAAAATATCGGATGCATTAAAACTTTTTGAAGATACTCTGAATGATCAAGTAAAATTATTAGATCAGAGGGATCAGGTTAAAATTGAACAGGCAGCTTCAATTGAAAACATAAGAAAGAACGGTCCAAAGGGGACTATTCACCTTGTCTATCTCGGCAGCAAACATACAAAGAAGGATATGCGTAACAACGCAGTATTAACAGACAGGGATTTACAGATAGGTGCAATTGCACAGATACAATATTTTGATGAAGGGATGAAGCCGCATGATTATGTGGAATGGCTTAATGAAATTCTTTCCGGATTAGAAGTTGAAAACACACGTGCCGAATATGAAAGGAAGGTTTATCCTATAAATGATGAACTAATTGACGAAGCGAACGGCGAATGGAAATTTATGGTCCGCTTCGGAGTTCCGATCGATTTTATAGAACAATCATTAAAACAATAAAAGGAATTATAAAATGGTACCAGGATTACAGCAAATACTTGGATGCGATGTTGGAACATTATTAACTACCCCAACAGGTGCAGTAGCAATGGGATTTGCAAAAGGGAAAGAATTAAAAATCACCGATTTCAAGACGGACAAAGCATGGCCGAACATTCCCGTAAGAAATATGAAAAACATTGCTGTCCAGGGGGAGAGCTTTCAGCCGACAATGTTTATGCTAAAGAAGAGCTTCGATTTCCTAAATGGCGGTGGGGACTTTCAAGTAGTTACTCCAAAGCAAAGTGCATCATCGGGGAGCGAAGACGTTATTCAGTTTCTTGGCAATTACCTTGCTGGTTTCGGGTTCGAGTTAACAATTGCGCACGATAAAAGAACAATGAAATGGATGTTAGAGAGAGCGCTTGAGTACTCTGCATACCAAACGTTTATAGACTTGTGGGACAGCGCATCTGCAGTAGAAGTAACCGGCGTTACAAGTGTTGATGTTGAAGGTAAAAACTATTCATACCGAAGATGGCCGAAACTAATTGCCATAGAAGCACCGAGCGGAGCTTCAATTGCATTAGCTAACTACCAACGTTTAGAGAGAAAGGTTGTTATTAAATCTAAAGGAATTAAAAACGACAGCAATCAGGATGTAGTAAACTTTTATACTGTAACAATCGAAATCGTTGGAACTGGTCAGCAGGTAGCAGATCTTGTTACACTTGCCGGTAAGGCAGAAACTCCGTCAGTATTAATTAAAGAAGGGAATGAGGGTGCATACTTCGATCAATTTGTAATTCCAGCTTATAAACTTGGAATAACAGATGAGTTTACAATTGGTGATGAAAAGCGCGAGAGCAGGATAAAGCTTGAAGGAGATCTTTCAATTTATCAACATGCATTTACATATGGAACTGGAAACGGTGGTGCTACAAATGATACTACCGGCGTTACAGGCGGAACGATGACGGTGAGTTAGTGGCTGGTGGTTGGTGATTGGTGATTAGTGATTTGTAAAAAAATAAAAATGGAGATATAAAATGGGAAAGAAGGAAACACAAAACAAAGACTTGCAGATTGAGAATGAAACAATAAAAGTCGGCGAAGAGACCGCAACATTATCTGTAATAAAATTCACCTGTGATAACAAAACGAACAAACTATTCAAAGTGCTTGATGAAAGGAACCAACCATTCTTCAGCAGATCTACGCGGCTTGGTAATCTTGAAAAAACCGATGCAGGATTTAGAACTGATGTAACAGGATTTGAAAAAGAGGTCAGCGGAAAAAGATATGAAGTTGTTGATGTAAGTACAAAAGAATTAGTGCTTAAAGGGAAGATACTTGCTAAAGCGGCGGCATCAGAAAATGTTGTGAATATTAATGAGCAGAAAAAAGTTGGCAACGGATGATAGCGAAGCATATAACGGATATGCAACTTACCCGATTATGGTAGTTGCTTACAAATTAAAATTAGAGAATAAATTTTAATGGATGAAAAAATAAAACTGACAGACCAAGATAATAATTCGGGTACAGTTGCGAGTTATGTGCCGTTTAGTACCGTAGTAAATACTGTAATGGTAGGAGATGCCGAAGCCAAATTGCAGACTTTGGAATCGGAAACGGTGCATTTAGTTTTTACATCACCACCTTATAATGCAGGTGTAGAATATGATGTTTACCAGGACAAATTAGAATTACAAGATTACTTAGAAAAGTTAAATAAAATTTTTACAGAGTGTATAAGAGTGCTTGTTCCTGGCGGACATCTTTTGATAAACATAGCCAACACGGGCAGACAGCCATACACACCGATAAGCGATTTTATAAGTACAATGTTATATGGCAAGATTGATATGAGGGGAGAAATAATTTGGAATAAAAGGAACTCTACAAACCAAACTGCTTGGGGAAGTTGGTTAAGTGCGAACAAACCGAGCTTGAGAGATCAGCACGAATATATTTTGGTATTTAGAAAAAATGGAGACCGTGTTGGCGATAGTGATATAACCAATGATGAATTCGTTGAATACACAAAATCAATTTGGGAAGTTACGCCAGAAACAAGAGACGTTAATCATCCAGCACCGTTTCCGAAATCGCTTGCTGCAAGGGCAATAAAATTGTATTCATTCAAGGGTGAAACGGTACTTGATCCGTTCAACGGTAGCGGAACGACTTGCGAAGTGGCGAAGAAGTTAGGTAGAAATTTTATTGGCATAGACATCAGCAAGCGATACTGCAATTTGGCAGAAGATAGACTTAATATTTTAATGTAAGGCACATAACAACCAGCTGACGGCGAATGCCGTCGAGCGGTGAGTTATATGCGAGCGGTAAATGTAAAGACTTGCCGCGGCAAGTCTTGAGAGAAAATAAAAAGTAAAGAACATGGTTGAAGAAAAGTACATAATTGGTGATAGGGAATTTGTATTAAGAGAAGATCTTAGTTTTGAAGAGCTGGAGAGGGTAGAGCAATTCACAAATCCATTTAATGCCGAAGATAAAAAAACAATAAGCGGCGGGCGTAATTATAAAAAGGAAGAAGTAATTGAACTTGTAAAGATGCTGCTTGCACCTATTGATAAAAGCAGCAAAGAAAATTTTGATTGGAAAAAATTAACACCGGAACAATCGGTTGTAATAGTAGCAGATTATCTTAAAAAAAAAGTGCAAGAGAACATTATTATAAACAGATCATTGCAGATCTTAAAGAACGAACATCAAATGCAGTTAAAACATACAACAACTTAAGAGGTTATGAACCGGAATATTATAAAGGAGGATTGAAGCTTAACGAGAGGGATTCAATTCTCTTTTTAATTTCTGAAGAAGATGCAACAAAGTTTATTCAATTAAAGAAGATAGATGCAGAAATAATTATGAAAATTTATTGTGAAAAATTAAGAAAGAACCTGAATATAATTTTGAGCGGGATCAGTTACCAGGAACACATTAACGAACTAAGACAAAAAAATGGCTCTTAGAAGAGTAATAAAAGTAAAGAGATATAAAATATTCCGCGGAACATTGTTTATGGGATACGGTGCCGATCTTCAGTTAGAGTGTGGACATACAGAATACCGGAAAGGATCTGCGGTTTTTAAAAAAGCGCAATGTAAAGAATGTGATGATATTCAAATAAATGAAATAATTAAGCGCAATGGCAGATAGCATTCAAGAATTAGTATTAAAGCTTACAATTGATAATAAGGAATACCAGGCAACGATTGATGTAAGCAAGGGAAAGCTTGTTGAGCTTACGCGGCTTATTGATCCGCTCGAAAGTAAATTTGAGAATGCCTACCGTAAAATAACTGCAGAGCTATCCAAATATAACAAAGCAAGTCAGGAAAGTGTTGAAGAACTAACAAACTGGCTGCGGACACAGGATTTATCGCTTGAGATAATTGAGCAGACGATCGCAAAGATTCAAACCGAAACAAAAGCACTTGATGTTAATACCGAAGCATGGGTAAAAAGCATGGCCGCTGTAGAAAACCTGAAATCAGCCCATGCAAAAATGATTACAACCTATGATAATACAGATAACTCGCAACGCAAAGTTGCCGCGGGAGTCGGTTCTATGAATATGGCAATGGGGCAGTTCGGTTATTTGATTGGTGATGCGGATATGTTCCTTGTAAACTTTAGAATGGGATTAATGTCTGTTGCGAACAACTTTCCGATCTTCATTCAATTTTTACAATATGCACGTGAAGAAGCAGCAAAATTAAATAAATCGGTAGGACAGGCATTCTGGGAAAGTATTAAAGGACCGGGCGGATTAATACTCGGTGCAAATGCGGCAATGTTCGCAATGAATCTTTTAGCAAGAGTATTTGAAGGAACTACTGAAACAGTGAAGGACCAGCAAGAGGAGATTAAAAAGCTTAGAGCAGAATATGAAAAATTAACAAGGGAGCAACTACAAAACAAATTAATAAGTGAACAACAGAGACTAAGAGAATTAGAGCAGAAATATCCTGTAACAGAAGTTCCGGGAATGGCACGTTCACAATTTGGCGGACAGTTACCGACAAGTCGTAAGTTAACCGATAGTGAACGATTTGGGGAAGATCTTACAAATTATCAATCAGTTCAACAAAACATAAAAGCAATAAAAGAAACACTCTTTACACTTGGTGACATTGAAAATATAGAGAACAGAATAAGTATAAACCGGCAGCGTCTTAAGGATTTGAACAAAGAAAATCTTTCTCTTTACAAGGATGTAGCTTCTACTTATGATGAGATTAAACAGCGTTTAAATGAATGGATAGCTGCTGATGAAAAGTTGCTTGATACAACAAAAAAGAATTCTTCTGCAATTAATGATCAGAAAAAATTTGAAGAGAGTATAACAAAAACATCTGCAGAGCTATTCAAACAGGAACTGATACGCGCAGCAGAACTTGAATTAGCCGGTAAGGATTATTTTGAAATACTTAGTAATTATGAAGTTGCACAGGATAGTTACAACGCACATCTTCAATCATTCCACTTAATAAAAAATCAAACCGAACTGGATGGGTGGAATTTTACAAAAGATGTGATGGAAAAAAATCTTGAAATGATGAAGAAGAAGCTTGAAGAAGAAGAAAAGTTGATGGATGACGCAGCAAAGAAAGCTATTGCAAATAGAAAGCGTAGTGCAGAAGCTCAGGGTAAATGGTTAAATGAAAAAGCGAAATTTGAAAGTGAATCAGGTTATAGATATGAAAGCGATCCATTCAAGCAGCAGCTAAAAGAACTTGAAGCAGAGGAATCAGCATCTATTCAGCGTGCAGAAATGTATGCATCAACTGAAGAGCAGATAACAAATATAAAGAGTTACTATGCACAAAGAAGAAACGAGATTGAAGCGCAGCAATCAATTGCACAGTTGAGTATATGGCAGCAGACTTTATCCAATCTCGGTTCTTTATTTGGTAAGCATACAACAGCATATAAGATTTTAGCTACAGCC
>Ga0067045_1030486_pt1 | contig 15094 bp, 19 predicted proteins | sample TerdegcTABiofilm_FD_59184 | JGI IMG/M metagenome (GOLD analysis project Ga0067045, IMG submission 59184) | Combined Assembly of (Gp0054472, Gp0054536) Wastewater bioreactor microbial communities from Singapore -Terephthalate degrading...
GAGGAAGCTCTCCGAGAGGCCGACGACCCCAACGCCAAGTCGTACACCCACGAAGAAGTCATGCAGGCGATGCAGGAACGCATCGACCGAGCGCGAGACAAAGCCATGTTGATCGGCTGACGGAAATTTCGGCGGTTCCGGCTGATCCAAGAATCTTGGCGTGACCTTACCTCCGCTCTACCGCTGGGTGCCAGCCTCGGCGCACGCCTAACCACCCAACTCAGAAAGGAAAATAAGTTGGTAAAACGCATTCCCGTATCCGAGCTTCGTCTCGGCATGTACATCCACAAGCTCGCCGGCTCTTGGGTTCGACACCCATTCTGGCGCGGCAGCTTCCTGCTGACCGAGCCTCAGGATCTCTCTGCCATTCGAGAATGTGGCGTCGGGGAGGTCTGGGTCGACTTGGCCAAAAGCCAAGTCGACCCAGAGAGCCCAGAGAGCCCAGAGAGCCCAGAGAGCCCAGAGCCCAGAGCCCAGAGCCCAGAGAATTGTCGGAGGAGCAATCTCTGCCGTCTAGTCCACTAAGCAAGAAAAGTGACGGCGCAACCTCAATGGAGAGCGAAATGTGTTATGCACGGAAACTCTGTCTTGCGGCCAAGTCCCAAGTCATGGACATGTTCCAGGAAGCCCGGCTTGGCAAGGCCGTCGACCCAAGCACGACGTTGCCGCTGGTCGGAGAAATCGCTGCCTCGGTGCTGCGCCAACCTCATGCCCTCATCAGCGTCGCACGCATCAAAACGCACGACGATTACACCTACCTGCACTCGGTTGCCGTCTGCGCCCTGATGCTATCGCTGGCCCGGCATCTCGATCTAGACGAGGAGCAAACGCGCCTGGCTGGCATCGGCGGACTGATGCACGACCTAGGCAAGGCCGCGATGCCGCTGGAAGTGCTTAACAAACCAGGCAAGCTCACCGATGCCGAGTTCGCCATCATGAAGCGCCACCCTGTGGAGGGCGCAAAGATGCTGCGCGCAGGCGGGGCCGAGCCCGGGGTGGTGGACATTGCCCTGCACCATCACGAGAAGATCGACGGAACCGGCTACCCGGATCGCTTGGCCGGTGACGCCATTTCACTCCTGGCCCGCATGGGCGCAATCTGCGACGTCTATGATGCCGTGACGTCGGAGCGAGCCTACAAAAAGCCGTGGGACCCGTCCGCGGCGATGCGGCAGATGGCCAAGTGGGAGGGCCATTTCGACAAACGCATCTTCCACGCCTTCGTCAAGGCCGTGGGCATCTACCCCGTCGGCTCCTTGGTTCGCCTGTCCTCTCAGCGTCTGGCCGTTGTCGTTGAGCCGGGAATGGAATCACTGCTGACTCCCAAGGTTCGCGTGTTCTTCTCGCTACGCTCGAGAGAGCCGATCCCGATGCAGACCATCGACCTGGCGGCCACGAGTTGCAAGGACAGTATCACTGGCCCCGAAGACCCGACGCTCTGGAACTTCAAGAACCTCGACGACTTGTGGATGGAATAGCCCCCACAAAACGACGGCCCCGTGAGGGAGCCGTTGAACATCGTCGAGCGATGCCCGTCCAGGGAGGGATGGCCGAGCTCGATTCTCCAGAAGGTAGCTGGTGACACGAGTGTTGAGCCCACCCAACTAGGGTGACGGAAATTTCTGGGGTTCCGGCTTACATCCCCAACAAGAAATTTCAGAACGTCCTTTGCTGCATCGTCCCCAAGTTCTTTCAGTTCCTTTTCCGCTGCCGGATCAAATTCAATCCGCCAGGTCATAGGACTTGATCACGTCTTGAAGTGAAATCGTTTCGCTACGGTTCTCACGCACCTCTCCCAATCGCTGCTCAGCTAGGTACAGATCCTCTAGGTCATCAATGTGCTCGAGGATGGCCTCACGGGCATAGAAGGTCTTGGTGCGTCCTGTACGAGCAGCCAATGCTTCTAGGCGCTCCTCTATTTCCGGGGCAAGACGGATAGCTAACATGGGATCCTCCAATGGCTGCTATACAAGTATAGCGTAGCGTTAAGGTGCGGGACCGCCTATCGCAATAGAGCCGTGTAAATAGCCGCCTTCGGGCTACCAAAGCAGGCGCACAAAAATTGGCTTAGGGGTTTCGGGGCTTGCCCTGAACAGGGAGGTAGGCAGCGCAAGGGAGTGAAACGACTGCAGCGGGGCCGGTTGTGAGGACGCCATTTATGGCGGGAGTACAAACCCTACCCTGTCCTGCTCCGAAAAGCGTGTTTAGTGACAATAATCGATGAACCTGGAAAAGACATTCCGAAAACCATTTACGATCAGCTCGGCACCACGAAAAATGACATCCAGATAAACAATCAGGGAGAAAAATCGATTTCAACAACAATGACAAATCTACAGACGTTTGACGCGAGAGAATGCAAGAGCATAACGAAAGATAGAGTAAACGATAGAAGCATTACTGCTAAAATGGTTGAGGAGATCATCATCCGTATGAAAAAAGAAACAAAAAAAATTTAAGACAAAGGTAAAATTGTCGTGATATATATAAAAAATCAAATGATCAGTTAAAAAATCTCGAATTGGCAGAGGACTTAATAGATACCGTCTTCGCACTCGCTTCCGAGAAGCTTTACAAAGAAGCCGGAAATGACGAAAAATCGATCTCTCATTGGCATCGCCTGATGACGACAGCGAATAATGATCGACATACGTTGAGGATTGAAAAAAGCAGTGCTGTGAAAGCGATTGTTAAACACTACAAAGCGTTGTCAATGCAATTGATGCAATCGGAAGATTGATACCGCGAAGGACCTCGCAGTGCACGTGTCTGGTTCATGGGGAATCAAACACCGAGTTGACATCGAGAAGCCCAGAAACAACAGCACGACCTCGCGGTCGTGGTAGTTATGATGTAAGCATGACGGAATGGCTATCAGGGTTTAGCACCTCCACCGAAGCCTATGCACACCCTATAAGAAGGGCTATCACCAGCATGTACAGGCGGTTGAGGAGTGTCTCCGTTCAGCAGGAGCGAAACACCTATAACAATATAAAGCTTTAATTTTGATTTTTTATTCTTCTTCGACATAATAATTACACCTCGTTAGTTAATGTCATAAGCGCACTCCTCTGTAGTTATTCGGGATGAATTAACGTCGCGTTATTTGCTTACTTAAAAATAATATATTGCGGATTTGCAAAAGTCAACCTACTACATTAACAACCGAAAACTTCATATTTAACTTAATGAAGCATTAAAGCACATTGGCAGCCAATTATTTCTTCGAAACAATAGAATACGCACCAATGTTTTCGGGAGGTTTAATACCGTTCACGTCAAGAACAGTCTGCTGATACAGAACACCCATACCTATCACCAAATATAAAACAATCCGACGAACGGCATTACCAAGATTAATTTTGCTTGTGAAGTTTGCTTTGACGGTTATCTCTAGTTTGCACATTTGCGAAATTCCTAGTTGGCTTGATGCGATGGTATATACATGAAATACGTCTCGCAATACCCTCGAAATGCGTGCACCAAGTCATACCTAAAGAGAGCCTATATACTAACTAAGTTTGAGTTATGACGTATTAGCTTGGCTATGAGCGCCTAAGGCCCTTAAATACAAGGTATTGACGGCTTTGCGAGCTTCGAGAATGAGCCTTTTCAATCAAGAGTACCTATAGGCTAAATTTTTTTTCGTCCCCTTGGTCAACAGGCTTTAAAGAAGCCACAGTTATATTCGGCATCGCAATTTCATCAGGTTAAAGACGAATCCGCTCGACCTCATCACGCTGCGTGGTATAGATCGATGCACGGTTCGCCATGGCTATCTCATGAATGGAGGAAGGATTCCGGCCATCGCTGCGCGACGCGATACCGAGTAGTGCAAACACCGCTTCCCGCTCCAGGACACAAGGTCTGCAAGTACGCGCTCCGAGCCATGGCCATGTCATTAAAGGGGGAAAGATTCCGGCTATGGCCTGCACAGCCCAACGCTTGGTACAGCAATTACTAATAGAATCGCAATGTCGTAGAAGTCCTGCTGCACAGCTGTTCAAACAGAAATGTCGGCGATATACGACAATGCTCAAGGGTAAGGGCACCGCGTAATTCTCCCCCTACAAAAACCTAAAAAGTCAAAAACCACTTCAAAAATTGCCAGAAACAGGCTTTTCAGGGGAAAAGTCGAGCTATTCAAGCTCAGTGAGTCGCGAAAAACCCGCAGTACAAATAGAAAATGTCGGTGATATACGACGTTTCTTGCAACACGCAGAGTTTCGGGGAGGCTCTGAGCTTAAATGCGTTGCTATTCTGTTGCTGCCCAAACCCAGCCCTTAATTGACGCATTTGCAGCCTCTGCGTAGGATTGATTACAACCATAACCTCCACGCCTCGGATGGGCTCCGGCCCGTACTGCGCACCAGGGGGTTTCTTTTTGCCTGTAGAACAGTCAGCTGGACCCTCATGGTGCAGGTCCAGCAGCCACACAATGGGTAGATAAGGGCTTCAACAGCACGCGGGAATAACACCGTAATAGCCTGTGTCCCTTACCAAGGAAACCCGCGCCCAGGCAAAAAACCAGTAGCCTGCGTAACATTTACGATGTGTGCAGAAACTCACCTACGTTGGCGCGTGCAATTCCAGCATGCCGGTGTAAACCGGCGCGCTCGCGTCGGTGCGCATACCCCTCAAACAACGTCTTGACCACAGCGAACCACTCGCTCGCAGATGTCGGCCATGTCGAGACCAAACCGCTTGGCTGTCACTAGAGTTAGCCGACGTAACAGAACGTTGAATGACTTGATCCTGGCCAATTCAAACAACGAACAAACGTGTGAACAACCCATCCAGTAACAACCAACGTGAACTCGGACGCTCTGTATCGAAATCTGGGCGAGTCAGCACATCAATACCCCATACATTTCAACGAAAGGCACGTTCGAAGCCAATCAAACAGACGATTCTGACTACAGACCAGTGCTGTACCTCGCAACACAGCAGCAATAGCAGTGCGCATGAACTAACACCATAAGTACAGCACTCCCCGGCACTATGAAGAATCCTCACCTTGAAAGCTGGAAACGATAGGATCAAGAGCGCCCCCAACGGGGGCTGTTACCTGATGTACACCATATGCAACATCCGTAAGCGTGCGAGCCAGGCCTGCGCCATGCGCGGATGTCGAGCCTTGATCGCCGGCAGTGCTTGTGGAAAACGTCTTAGACGCGGAAGTGGCCCCCAGGACCGAAATGGTCTGCGGCCGGGTGACTTCATTCAATACATGGCCATAGTTGGCCACCGTTTGCCGAGAAACGCCTGCGAGGATGGCTATAGCCATCTGGGTGAGCTTTTCCCCGCGTTCCTGGAGTCCTCGACACGCTGCGCGGATTTTCGACTCGGTCGACCTGTGTCGCAGCTCGTGAGTGCGCTTGGCGGCCAGGCTCTGCCGCTCTGCCAGTGGTAACGACTTGTCCAAGGCCATTGCACCTCGACAGCACCTGGTGCTGCCTTGGTAGCGCGTCCACGTCCACCTAGCTACTGACCTGACTGTTGCCCTCACTGAAGACAGCATCAGATCCTCAGAAAAGCCGTTCCGAGCAAATTTGTTGTGATTATGTGCAAACGCTTCAAGTCGCCGCGAGAACGAGGCCAGGGTTCCGCGTTCGCGCTCTTGGTTGACGATGCTGTAAGCGAAATAACGTAGCTGCTCAAATAGAACGCAGTGCCTGGAATGGGGCAGATCTTCCAACTGGGGCCCCGTTTTCCAGGGCGACACCTGCAGCTCTACATAATCGGCGAGTTCACCCAGCTCATAGACATGGTTATGCAGCTCAGAGGTCGACCACCACGGATGCCCTGGCGTCTTAGCGACTGGCCCGCTGTTGTAATCAGGGTCAGCCTTTAGGCGCAGCGCAAATGCCGCGTAAATCGCCCTCATGTACTGGATCGGCTTGTCGCGGGCATTTTCCGTCGTACAGACCGGAGGAATGGCATAGAACAGATGCGAGTGGCCGTTGTTCCTGTTCCGCACGATTAGATTTGGCGGTGGAAGGCCCTCGTCATCCCAGGCAAGAGAGTTAGTGTGATCGAGATCGAAGATCAGCCAGGACACCATCCCACGGCGATTGATCTGCATATAGGGATAACGGATCGCGTAATCGCGTGGACGTACCAGCGTGGCAGTCTTGTTATCGCTGCAGCGCGCGAGATAGGGCGCTTCAAAAACAACACGGTTGAGTGCCGTTCCATCTTCAAAGAATCGCTCTGACGGCGCATATGCCCCCGCGATAGGCCTATTTTGCAGGCTGCCATCGTGTGAGACGTGCATATCTTGTTTTTTAGAGGTGGAATCCATTTTCCCCGCCATTCGGCGGCAAACCTCCCACGGATAGCATTTTGCAACTTGCAAGAAGCCGCAGTGCTAGCCATAATCAGCTCACCTTGTCGATGAACAGGTTTACCCCGTCGAAAGAGAAAACCTGTTCTAGTTTGTCCAGAAAGCCCGGTTACCAGCCGGGCTTTCTGGTTTCTGCTATTCCAATTACGCCACTTGCATAGCCTCCACGTGCGTTATCACTTCCGCAAATCCCACCCTTGCAGCGTCGGCATGTACTGATTCGAGACTTTTATAAATCTTACGTCGATCTGATCGGGCAATCGTCATGTAATCCAGCGTTCCGTCCGTATGAACAACAATAAGCTCCCACCCGCTTTGCATAGCAGCAGGGGCTACAATGGCGGTCTTGAGGCCACCCTTATTGAACAATTTGCGCATCGCTGAAAGATCCACGGCCATTAAGCCCCTCGAATCGTTGTGGTAATAGCGAATTAAGACTAAGCCTAGACGCATGAAAAAGCAAATTCATGCAGGTTATGATTGCGAAAAGTAGCCTTAAATGGCGACCTTGACACAGATTTTCCAGATTTTATGCAGCGACGAGTGCTAGCTGAATTGCTTACAGCTATTCCTGATGACGTCTCAATCATGGGGTTCAGGATTTAATCTCGGCACCAACGCATAGCCTGCAGAATCGCGCGCACCTGGTGCGGGTTGTACGATCGTTTAGCCCACCACACCTGTTAGCTCGACCACCACTGCCTAACCACTCGCGGTCCGTCTCAACCCGTGTCCGGACCCAGATGATTTCATGGGCATGCACGTACGCGCAGTGCGCTGATGTATCTGTCGTCCCGACCGAGCGCTAAAGCGTCTCCATCATTTAGCTATGCCGTGCCCACTGCGCCTAAAATTTGCGCCGAGCGCCCTCCCCACATTTTCGTGTCGTCAGTAGTCAAAACTCAAAGCAGTGAGAATAATCGGACAAGCCAAAAGAATTCCTAATTGATATCTTTATAGAATTCATAAAAGCTACCATAAAGAATTCCAAATGGAATTCCAAATGGAATTCTAAAAAGAATTCTTTTAAGATATCTCCTATGAATTCAATTTGAATTCTTGTAGGAATTCAAAAATCTTACTAAGGTTGGCCAACCAATCTAGAGGTTCTCTCTGTATGCCAGTTATTGTTTTCGTCTCACCCAAAGGAGGAGCAGGTAAAACTACGTCCTGCCTAGCATTATCGGAACAAATCGCACGCCGCGTACCGGTTACCGTTATCGATGCCGACCCCAATCACCCCATTAAGTCATGGGCTGAGGGCGGAAATTCGCCAGCCAATATGACGATAATCTCAGACGTGACTGATAAAACGATCGGCGAAACGATCGCAGATGCCGCGACGAAAACACCATTCGTGATTGTTGACCTGGAAGGTACTGCGGCAACCATCGTCGCGTATGCAATTGCAGAGTCGGACTTTGTGGTGGTACCGACGCAGGGCTCGCAGCTGGACGCTGAGCAAGCGAGTAGGGCGTTTGGGCTAATTCGGGCGCACGAACGAGGCATCCAAAAGCACAAGCCTGATTACAAACTGCCTTACGCCGTTTTGTTCACACGCACGTCAGCAGCGATTCAAAGCCGGGATACTCGGCATATCCGCAAGAGCTTTGAAGCAGGGGGCATACCGTTCTTTGAGACTGAATTGAACGAACGAGCAGCGTTCAAGGCGATGTTTTCATACCGATTGCCGCTTGAAATGCTGCCAACTGACGAAGTTTCCAATGTTGGAAAGGCCATAGAGAACGCCGAAGCATTCGCACGGGAACTCATAGCCAGAATCACCTCAGAGGCTCACCAGGAGAAGATTTCATCATGAGTCGCGTAGACCCCTTGGATAGCTTGAAGAATTTCGAGCCTAAAACAGCCACCGAGCAGAAAACAAAGCAAAGCAATGCAGAAGTGGAACAAATGGCGAACCAACACGGCTTTGTCAGCCGACAGCCCGCTCCTTTACTCCCCCCAGTCGAACGGGCAAAACGCCGTTACAAAACTGGGCGCAATGTCCAGATCAACATCAAAGGTGAACAGGAAACCAAGGACGAGCTGTACCGCATTGCTGACGATATCGATCAGCCGTTAGGTGAAACACTCAAACGAGCGCTGGCAGCCTTACGCCGCGAATTGGAAGTAGGATAGGGATGTGTTTTACAGATATAGCCGCTGAGGGCTAGGTTCGCGTTTTTGCTGACCCACTGCTTCTATCCATAATGGGGAACCTACCCAACAACCGGCTAAGTGTCAGATGCTGAGAAGCTGTTTGATGTCATCATCGTTCAACATGAAAACCGGTGACGAGCCTTCAACTCCAGGGCTTCCCATAATGGCGAGGTCAACGTACATATCCCTTGTAAGGGCAAAGCCTTGTTGAGAGGTTGGGGGGGTGAAGTCGCCTTTGAGCTGCAAACCTGCACGCTCATAGAACGGAATCAAATCGTGATTGCATAGCAGGCAAGTGCCTTGCGAATAGTCCAATACACCATTCAGCAACTGAGTGCCAATGCCATGCCCCCTGTAGGGCTCGAACACAAAGATTTTGTGGCAGTAACGTGAGATGGAGGGATCTGGATGTACAAAGAATATGGCATAACCGTATAACCGGCCGTTTTCATGACTCACTGCAACCTTGAGGTGACCTGCGCGGTAGCACTCTTCAAGTATGCCGACCACGTGTCGAATGGCTCTCATTGTTTCGGTTTTTGAGAAGTCCATGAAATGCATGGCGAGCGCTGGTTGGGCCAATAAATCAGCCAAAATACCCTTGGCATCATTCTCAAAGATCGTCGGCAGAAAAGTATCAACGATGTCCTGTGGAGCTTCTTGCAGCTTAGTCATACCGATTTCCTTGTCAGTTTCACGGGTGCGAAATTCGCATTCAGGTGCTGTCAAAGCCCAAACGCGACGGGCCATAGATTTTCCGTGGGCCTACTGGCCCCAAGAATGTATCTCGATCAGATACAGACTTTTTGGGCGTCCACCTCGATCAATGCTGATGCAGTACACCGCGGGCTGCCCGTCTGCCAAAAAAGCTGAGCCCGGATACACTCGAAACACTGATTGCCTTGAGCACTGCTCGCGAATTCATCACCAGCGGCAGTGCCCAGGACAAATGGATTTTACAGGTGCGCTGGGCACCCGGATGTTGCCTTTGGGCAGACAGCGGCTCTAGGAGCGGAAATGGGTTCACTAGACAACCTAAGTGCCTTTGCCGGGCTTTGACCATAAAGCTCAGAGGGCCTCGATCTGCACCATCAGCATTTTGCCCGGCAGCTCCCTGGCCGGGGGCTGTGAAGCCGTCCCGGTCACGGGTGCCAGCATCACAATGTAACCCGCCAGTATCGCCACGGTCAGGTCGATAGCCGCCTGTATCAGTTGTTTTTTATTCATTGATTGCCCTACCTCCTGTTCGAGGGCAACCGTATTTATAACGTCACGACACTGGCCTCTACACAAGGGGTTTGCATGATTTTCACGCGGAACGTAGACACCCTGAGGGCATACACACACGGTGTACCTGTAAAGGGACGACTTTGCACAAAACCCAGGAAATGCAGGGGTGCAGACATGAGGAAACCCCGCTAACTAGCGAGGTTCTTCCACTTTAAGTGGTTGACATAGTGACTATGAATCGTCAAAAATACTTACAGAGCGCGAAATCAGTGGCCTTGCAGGGCAATGACTGACGTAGGTACCCCGGCGATTCTGCAAAATCGGTGGTGGTGAGACCTCTTCTCCCCTTTCCTGAGGAGACTGATATCAGGATTCGAATCCCCATGAAAAAGGGCAGCCTTATAGCTGCCCTTTTTCTTTGTCCTCAATTTCATAACGACGGTAGAGCAACTCACCTTGGCGATGACGGTTCATCGTTTTCGCGGGGCCGTGCATGAAATTCCAGAGGATGTGATCGCCCTGGATGTCGACGATCACCAGCATGTCGTTCTTCGCCTCATACGCGTTGATAAACGCCAGGCGATGGCCACCGTTGGTGTAGGCCACTTTCCACACTTCCAGCGGCCCTGTCAGGGTATCTACGGCATGGCGCACGTACCGCTCACGCGAATCCGGGCGTTTTTCGACGATATGCGGGAGGCTGGAGCGCGGCACCAGAACAGCCCCGATAGGCGTTGTGACGGTCACCGCCGCTAACACCGGATCGACCAGGCCGAAATGTTCAAGCAGGATCGCCAAAGCCCCTTCCGCATCTTCAGCTCGCTGCAATTCATCGACTGCCGGCGAGCGCAGCTCGCGGGCCAAATAACGCAGATCCGGCAAATCCAGGTCGAACCACATGGTCTGTCCTGATGCTTCCCTGACCTGGACGACTTCTGTGGTCATAGATCGACTTTCAATAAGTGACAAAGGCCAAGAATATCATCGTTTTGATGGCCTTATTTGATGAGTGCTCAATTGATGTCGTTCGACTGGGCAGTGAACGTGGCGGGGTAAACCGGTGTCGTTTACACACCGGTATGTTGACTAAACTCGATTCTCAGCGGCGTGGTAGACCTCTTTATCGCGCCTAGCACCTACAGCGACAATGAGAACCTCTACAGCCCCCTGATCTACCCTGTAGACGATTCGGGTATCTCCTACCCTTATCCGCCTGTAGCCCGCGAGCGCTCCCCGCAAAGGGATGCCTAGCTTGTCAGGTTCACCATTCTCGATTTTATCTTTGATGGCTCTCAGTATTTTTGAGGCCGCGGAATAGCCTAAATCATCAAGGTCATCTACGACCTCGGGGTGAAATTCAACCGTCCACGCCATGCTCACTCCTCAGCGGCATATCTCTCCATCATGGCGTTAAGGGAGATAGCTTTGCTCTTATCAAAATTACTCATTCGGTCGCGAGCAATCGCGTCAATGCGAAGATCATCGAGCTCATCGAGCATCTCCTGGTACGCATCAACATTTACGATGACTGCAGCTGGCTCGTTGTCTTTAAAAATTACCAATCTGTCTGTGGCACGGCTGGAAACTTCTTTTAGTCGTGCGCTGAAACCTCTCACCATCGCGGTAACTGATACGGCCTGATCTGCCCGATCTAGTAACGCTGCCATGATTGAATCTCCCGTCTATTGTACATCAGTACGCTAAATCTATGCTTTTTAGTACGTATTACTTTACATACGATGATGTGTAGTTTAAGGTAAATCCAGTACATAGCCAGTGTTATTAGCATCCGCACGTATGTGCGGATGCTAATAACACTGGCTATGTACTGACCCCCCAGGCCGGTTTTTCCTGGCCTAAAGCCACCTACCGTTCGTCGCAAAGATTGAGGAGGACGAGATGGGCGATCAGTCAGCCGTCACTAAATTTGGCTCCGCTGAGCCACTCTCTATTTTCGTTACCGCGTAGCTGCCGAACAAAACGCTTGCATGCGGTGAACCTAACCCGCGATTCAAGCTTCCGAATCGTCATCATCGCTGACAATGTTACTGACGGTGGCCTGGCTAACCTGAAACTGAGAAGCAAGCTGCTCCTGTGTGTAGTTCCCGGTCATGTAGTAACCCTGTATCTCCGTGCGTTCTCGGTCGGTCAATCGAGCGTTGCCCGCCCTAGGCGTGACTGCTTGTAATACCGGTGCAGCAGCTTGAAGTCTTTTCCGAAGGTCAGATGCCAACACCATTTTTTGGGCGACCTCCAGCGCGTTAGCAGCACTAAGATCCTCATGCAACAACTGACGCTCGACAGCTAGAAGGGCGTCGTTCATCTCCTGAAAGGATCGATGGGTGGCTGCGACTTGCGACCTGGTCATAGCTTGGCTCTCGGTCTTGATCACATACCCTGAAGGATCGTTGAGTTCTTCTGCCACCTTCTAACTCCTGATAATTTTGATATTAGAAATATTAGATATTATTACCAGTAAACGTCAATGGCTGATTAATTGGTGATAAAATACGTTATCACCACTTTTAGAGGCAGAAGGGCGCATGGCACTTTTTGACCCCATCCGCGACTATTTCCATAGACGCCAAGCCAAAATTCTGAATGAACAAGCCTCCCGCGTTCACCTGGTGAATCGACGGCAGGAATCCCATCGCGGCAACTTTGTTTTTCCCGGTACCGACTTTGTGGATGACATCGAGGTCGGTGGCCAGCGCGTCGGATATGTCAGCTACGGCATCAATCCGCTGGATGACCGCGTGTACATCAACAAGATTGACATCGAGCTGCAACATCAGCGCCAAGGGTTTGGCTTGGGGGTGCTTTGGTGCCTTTGGCTTAAGCACCAGGTGCCCATCGTGCCGCTTTACCAGTACGGCGCCTCTAACGGATTCTGGAGCCTGGCTCGTCAGCGGTTCTTGGCAGCCGGTGCGCTGATAGAAGATCAACTGCGCACTGACACTGAGCTTGATGCCGCCAAACAGCGCTGGCAGCATCTGGTGCCCGAGCTGGCACACGAGCGGCAGATCCGCGAGATGATGGCCTCGCCGGATTGGCCCGAGATCGAGGCTGGGTTCATAGCGAGGCAGAAGTTATGAGCGAGCTCGTCAGTTCGGGCGGCGCCGGTGGACGTCGACTAACTTCCGCTGAGTTCCAGCAGTTGGCCAGTGTGCCAGCTGCAGTCGAGTGGTTTGCCAATATCGACAACCCACGTACCCGACGTGCCTATCAGAATGACCTGGAAGACTTCTGCAGCTTTGTCGGCCTCACCGGCGCCGATGAGTTCCGTGCTGTTACTCGCGCACATGTACTGGCATGGCGTGCCCAGCTGGAAACTCGGGGCCTGGCCGGGGCCACGATCCGGCGCAAACTGGCCGCGCTGGCCAGCCTGTTCGATCATCTCCTGGAGAACAATGCCGTTGCCGGTGGGAACCCTGTGCATGGGGTCAAGCGACCCAAGATCGAAACCAACGAAGGGAAAACGCCGGCACTCGGTGACGACCAGGCTAAAAGGTTGCTGGACGCTCCTGATACAGAAACCGTGAAGGGAGTGAGGGATCGGGCGATCCTGGCTGTATTGCTGTACCACGGGCTTCGACGGGAAGAGGCGGCAAGACTGACAACGAGTGACCTGGTGGAGCGCCGAGGCATAAAGCATCTTCGGGTGCATGGGAAGGGGAAGAAAATTCGCTTCCTCCCACTCCACCCAGTTGCTGCTGAGCGGATCTATGCGTACCTGGAGCTCGACAGTGCCCGAGATACATCATCGGGACCGCTATTCCGTTCCGTCCGGGGCAAAACCACCGGTGCTGGAGTTACAGCGAATGGGCTTTATACGGTGGTGGCGTATTGGGCGCGTGTTGCTGGCATCGAGGTCGACGGCCTGGGCGTGCATGGGTTGCGCGCTACGGCCGCGACAAACGCCCTGGACCATGATGCTGACATCGCGAAGGTTCAGATGTGGCTGGGTCACGCGAACATCAGCACAACGCGACTGTATGATCGGCGCGGCCAGCGGCCGGAGGATTCACCTACGTATAAGGTTAAGTATTGAGTACGAACTCATAGTCAAGCCGGGAGGCTGACAAAAACTGGGAAGTTAACCGCCGAAGCGCAAACTTCAGCACTTTCGTCGCAATCCCAGCAACCGCGATCATCGTCCCATGCGACAGGACTAATACACCCTGCAGTTTCCATTTCTACTTCACCAGCTTCGTTCAATGTCACGGCATAGACTTCACCATCTTCGAGGAAGATGGCCCCGCCGTCAGGCAGACGTAGCGCCTTGCCCGGTTGGCTATGGAGCACGGCGGTGTAAGCCGAATACATCGCATCAAAGGTCAGATGTTTAGGTGATAGGTTCATAGCTTTTTTCCTTGGTCAGCTTGTCACTGTTACTACCTAATTTCTGAGAGCACCTTGCGGGCAGTATCAGTTGCGTCCAATCCCTTTACCCAAGATTGCTGTATGTGAAAGGTCTGGGCTTCCACCACGCCTGATGCGTCTGAATAGCTGATCTCCATTGATTCAGCGAGCTGCTGGACAACAGCCGTTTCCCATTCGGAATAATTATTCATCGCCTTCTCCATCTTTGAACACACCTTCGCTGCAATCGTCGAGAAGGACCGGCGACTATCAATCCCGGCCCTGCCCTTGCTGTATGTGGTTAAGAAGCTGGCTGCTTGTCACAGGCCCAACTGCCGAGCGCCCAGTTGGTGTTCGCTCCGTCAGGTACCACTGCCAGCTCAAGCGAGCAGACAGCTTGCCCTGGGGCTTTGGTAGTTGCTGTAGCTGTGTACAAATCCTGCTTGGTGATTGTCACGTCTACTACAGAAGCATCGACACCGTAGAACTGGGAAGCGAAGGAGGCAGCGGTCGACGCTGGCGTGCTCTCGTTTGGAGCTTGTGCATGAGCAGCTTGCGCGGTAGCTGTAACGACCTGCAAACGAAAACGTTCCGACCTGCAATCAGCGCCGTTTTCGACCAGGATTAACTGCGACTGTCCGGCCCGGCAAACCAGCGTTAGCTGCGAATGAACCTGCATTGATCCACACCGACCTGCATTCCATCGTCGCCAACCAGCATTAACTGCAAGTCAGAGGATCTTGTGGGTAGGGATCACAGGTTTCGACGCAGACTTAATGCCATGTTTACCAACGAGCGGATTCCCCGGAATTTTTGTCACATTATGAGCTTGATGAATCCTTTGCATGTCTTAAATTAAATAACGGGTTAAGTGACAATTTTTGACGGCCAGAGCTTTCCGACTCAAACTGTCACATAATCGAACGTATATGTGACAGGTACGACATGCTGATAGGCTACATGCGGGTATCGAAGGCGGACGGCTCCCAGGCTACC
>Ga0067045_1030494_pt1 | contig 15091 bp, 12 predicted proteins | sample TerdegcTABiofilm_FD_59184 | JGI IMG/M metagenome (GOLD analysis project Ga0067045, IMG submission 59184) | Combined Assembly of (Gp0054472, Gp0054536) Wastewater bioreactor microbial communities from Singapore -Terephthalate degrading...
CTGTGGCTCCCGCCGCAGGTGTCCCTGGGGTTTTCAACAAAATTGCCGAAATGCTTCCGCCATAAATACCTCCCGCAAAAATACCTACCATAACTGAAAGGGCAGTTTCAGGAGCCATTCCGTAGGTGAATGGGATAAGAAGAGCTATCCCCATTGTAGCAGTGAGACCAGGAAGGGCTCCGATAATCACCCCAACGAATACGCCAAATAACAGTCCCACAACGCTCCAGGAGTTGAACAAATGGATAAATCCATTAAACAATAGTTGCATGTGTTGTTTCCTATAATCGTATCAAACCATGAGGTAACGGCACGGCAAGGAGGAGTCTAAAAATTAAGAAAATTATCCCAGTAGTTCCTAGTGAAAGCAAGACAAGGTTCATGATATTTCTTAAGCGTAAAATATATAATGTAGCAGCAATAAAAATAGGAGTAGTTACTAAAAATCCGAGTTGTTTTAATGTAACCCCATAGAGGATCAGCATACAAAGACAAATCACCACCTCCTTTAGATGATGTATTAATATTGCTTCCTTCTTTTGCCAACCGGAAGCAGAAACCCATAACCCTAAACCCAAAATAAATATTGCTAGTATCCGAGGAAAAACTGCTGCTCCTAATTGGGACGCATGAGGGGGAGGGAAGTCAGCGCTTTCGATGAATACATACATTGCAATTCCCACACTGACGATCCCGATTAGCAAATCAATGTACTTTAATTTTACTAACATTGATACACCCCCTCATGCCTAATGAGATAGATTTTACTTCTTCCGAACCAACCCTAGACTTTCTATCACAGGCGCCAATGCATTAGCTGTATCTATAGCAAGTTTCTTATAATCTTCTGTGTTCCGATAGTCGATCCCAAGTCCCATCTTATTCAGTGTATTTACGAACTCGGGCTCTTCCATCATTTTTTTGAACCCATCATGGAGAATTTTCACCCTATCATCTGGAATACCTGCTGGACCACCAAGCCCACGAAAAGTATTGATATTCACATTGATCCCAAGTTCTTTCATCGTGGGTATATTGGGAAAGATAGCCAATCGCTTGTCTCCCATACAAGCAAGCATCGTAAGGTCACCAGATCTTACCTGAGCACTTACCTCAGCACCGCTTACCGTAACTGCATCGATTTGGCTACCCAATAATGCAGCAATCGCCGGAGCTGCCCCATCGAATGGCACATACACCAATTCTAGCCCCGTTTCCCGTGCAAACGTAGCTGCAGCAAGATGCCATAAGAGCCCAGTACCAGAATGCCCCACTTTTAATTTCCCAGGGTTCGCTTTTCCATATGCTATGAACTCCTGAACGGATTTGAATGTCCCTGTCTTTACTGTTAATGCAGCAGGATCAGTATTGAGGTTCATGATCATTGTGAAATTCTTGAAAGAGAATGGGTATACTCCTGTTTTATCAAGAAAGCCAAGCTCCACAGGAAGAATCGCAAGGGTGTACCCGTCTGCGGGTGCTTGCAGTACTTCTCCTAACCCAACAGCACCAGATCCGCCTGGTTTGTTTTCTACAATGACCTGAACGCCTAAATGTTTCTCCCCGCTTCGAGCTAGGGCACGTGCGATCGTGTCAGTACCGCCTCCTGCCGCCCATGGGACAATTAGCTTGATCGTTTTACTCGGAAATTTTTCTTCAGTTTTACCTCCTCCCCAGACTATGAAACCTATCAACAGAATGACCAGTATTACAAATACCCTTTTCATACGCTCCTCCTCGATCCATTACGGATGGATGAATTTAATTCAGCACTCGAAAGAGTACTGCTTCGTCCCACACTCTCATAATTCTTCTCGAAAGAGTTTAAATAAGACCTGCATTTCGTAACGCCTTTTCCATCTCCTTCCGCTCCTCCTCGGTTGGCATCACGTTCGGAAGTCTGCCCTTCCCTACGCTTCTTCCTTGTAGGTTTAAAAGTGCCTTAACTCGCCCAGGGAAAGGACGCTTCAAATACGTTCGTACAATCGGGACTAACTTTCGATGTATATCCATGGCTGTATTTTGATCCCCTGCCTGAAAAGCTTTCCACTGCTTCACACAGAGTTCTGGCGCAACAGTAACCAAAGCAGAGATCGCCCCACTGGAACCAGATACATAGGTTCCATAAAGCATCTGGTCGCAGGCACTGTATACCCGGGCTTTCTTAATTTCTCCACATAGGACGCTCGTTTCAGCATGAAGTATCGGATCCACCTGCTTGATCCCCACCACTTCATCTATCTCCAGGAGTTTGAGAAAATCGATTGGACTTATGATATTAGTGGGAACGACATTGTAAATAATTATGGGGAGCCCTATTGCTTGTGCGATGTCACGGTAAAAAATATAGTTACCCTCTAAGCTGGATCCGAAATAAAATACTGGGGTAATAAGCAGTGCGTCTGCACCTATCGTCTTTGCATCTCTTGCGCATCTAATCACGTCTTTTGTGGAGTTCCGGATGATTCCTGCCACTACTGGCATTTTAGGAGGCTTTTCTTCCATAACGATTTCTAGGCAGCGTCTCAGTTCTTCATCAGAAAGGATTGCTCCCTCTCCGGTACTGCCACCGCTACTGAGACCATCCACGCCTCGTTGGATTAAGAAGTGTATATCTGCTCGAAATGCCGCTTCATCGATGGTGTCCTTCTCTGTGAATGGTACTACCAGGGGTGGAATCATTCCTACAATTTCTTTACCCATATCTGGTTACCCACTTCTTACAATAATCCTATCTTTTGCATAGCCTGTTTCACCTGTGCGATCTCTTCAGCGGTACCTCGGGAAAAAGGCAACCGGGGGATTCCGACATCGATTCCGTAGAGACGCATCGCTTCCTTCCATAACGCCACAGGGTTGGTACGATTATTTTGCCCCATAACCTTCAATAAAGGGTATATTCTTCTTTGCATGCGGGCCGCTTCTTGTACCTTTCCTGCTAGAAAAGTATCGATCATGGAACGAATCAGTTCCCCAATAACATGAGAGGCACCGCTAATAACTCCACCAATCCGCTCTGGCCCTCCCTGAGCGTATGATTCCAGAATCATTGTATCGTCCCCATTATAGATAATGAAATCCTCTGGTGTAGCATTTAGATATCGAGTTACTTGCTTGGGGTTCAACTCCGCCTCTTCCTTTATGCCAACAATGTTGGGAATTTGGGCCAACCTCCCTACTGTTTCAGGATCAATATTCACCCCTGTGAAAATGGGAATGTTATAAAGCAGAATCTTGACAGCCACGGCTTCGGCTATCTTTCGATAGTGGATATACAATTCTTCCTGATTTGGTTTTGCGTAGTAGGGGGCAACAATCATCACCAGTTCGAATCCTAGTTCTTCCGCCTTCTTAGCCAATCGGATTGTTTCAATAGTGGAAGCACATCCCACACCGGCTATTAACGGTATCCGTTCTCCAACGGTTGATTTCACGACTTCAAAAAATTTTACCCGTTCATCGAAAGTCATGGTATGGAATTCTCCGGTTGTACCGGACAGGATCAAACTATCCCCTTTCTTGTTATCCACCAGATACTTGGCCAATAGCTTAGCTTTCTCATAATCTACATTCTGGTCTTCCTTAAATGGAGTCACCATGGGAATGAGAATCTTCCCATACTTTTCTTTGTCAAACCTTGCCACCGTCTTCCTCCACTTTGAAGATTTAGTTTCTCATACCTTCTGCCATCAGACAATATTACCTAAAACATTACTGATTCACTACTGTACTCATGTCCTCCAATGAGATTTCTAGGTGCCGCTGCAGACCTTTCACCGCACCCTTAACGTCTCGATTGAGCAAGGCTTTCACAATCTGCTCATGTGGATCGAGGGCATGAGAAACGTTCTCTTTCACCGCAAAGGAACGTGTTCTGTACTCCACGAAAGCATCGGCGATCAGGCGTCCAATTTTCATCAATAAACCGTTATTACTTGCCTCGATGATCGCTTGATGAAAGGATTCATCCAATGTGGCTAACTCAATCGTGTCGAACTTCTTGACCGCTTGCTTGAAGGCTTCGTGGATCTCTTTGATCTGTTCTATTTGTTTCGGAGTCGCTCGCTGAATTGCTAGTTTAATCGCTAGGGGTTCTATCGCCATACGAACTTCCATTAACTCACTCAGTTCCGCCTCCTTTTCTACGAACCAGTTTCTGATCGTCTCGTAGGTGTTATCATTTATTTTCTTTACGAATGCTCCTTTTCCTGGCCGTAGCTCTATTAGTCCCAAAGCTTGCAGAACGCGGAATGCTTCACGAATAGTAGACCTACCTACTCCCAACTGTTCCCTCAATTCCATTTCAGTTGGAAGTTTTTCTCCTACCGTAAAAACTCCTGAACGTATTAGCTCTTCAATACGTTTTACAACTTGCTCTGTGATAGAAATTTTTTCTATTCGGGCGATTCTTTTCTTCATATAGAACTATAATTGTTATATTGTCTGATGGCAGACTATCATATAAATATTTGATTGTCAAGATGCCATGATCACCTTCGCATCCAGCACAATCCAGCCACAGGCTTGGGAATACACAATAGGGTTCAGATCCACTTGGGCGATGAGTCCTTCAGCGGCCGCAAAAAACTCGGAGATGCGGACAAGGAGCAGCACTAGACCCTCTCGGTCGAACGGAAGTTTGCGGTACCCCTCAAAGATAGGCCAGATCCTTAGTTCCGAAAGCATCCGCTCCGCGTCCCTTCCGGTAACTGGACAGAGGCGGCTGGTTACATCCTTGTATACTTCAGTCAAGATACCACCCGTACCCAGTACAAGGGACATTCCGAACTGGGGATCCCTGATTCCACCCAAAAGAAGTTCTGGGGGAACAAAATCCACCTGCTGTTCCACCAGGAGCGAGGCTCCGGGAAAGCGTGCTCGAAAATCCGCAAGGGTAGATTCCAGATCCCTTACTTCAACCCCTATCCGCACACCGCCCATTTCAGTTTTATGAAGGAACGAAAATCCACAAACCTTCACCACCACGGGGAACGGGATCCTTATCCGAGTTATCGTCCTCAAGAATGGTTCCGTGACGGTGCCCTGTTTGTTAGAACTCTTATCGGATAAAAACCCATAAGACCTCGTACCTGGTCCCGCAGAGGATACCTGTTTTTGAATCTGCTTTTCCGGGGAACTTTCCGCCTCTGGGAGAATTCGCAGTCCCCGAGGCACCGGAATCCCCAACCGTTTCAACAGTTCCTTTGCCTCGTATTCATCCGGTAGTCCGCCCTCCCGAAGGTTTATAATCCACTGTTCTACCAGCCGGCGGACAGAACGCTTTGAACGCTCAACGGGTACGTCCAAACGCCTTGCCCTCTTTGAAAACACCCCTGAACGATCGCTCTCTCGTCCTTTCTGCTGCATCCTCCGTTCCACCAGGAAGCGGGCGGCTCGCACGGTCCGCTCAATGGAGGAGTATCCCACCACCCCCCGCTTCCAGAACTCCAGAAGGTAACGGTCGGTGAAAGGGCCATAGGTGGTAAAGATCAGCACGGGTTTTTCTGTCTGTTGTACCCGCTGGGCAATAATGTCCAAGAGGTCGTCTTCGATTCCCGGTGGACTCCAGAACACGAGGCAGATCAAGATATCCACCCCAGGATCCTTTAGGATTGCTTCCATCGCCTTCCCAAACATCTCCCCCGAGGCGCTGGCCGTGATGTCCACAGGGTTATGGCAGGAGGCGAAGGGAAGGGTGACGGAACGGATCCTTTTCTCTGTTTCCGGGAGGAGCCTAGCCATTTCCAGGGGGGTGATGGGATGGGGTGTTTCGATGTAATCGGCGCAGATCACCCCATAGCCCCCCGCAGGGCTTAATACCGCTACCCGATTCCCTTTGGGCAAAGGACATTTCTCCAGAGCGCGGCAAGCGTCGGTGAGTTCCTCATCGTCCTGGACACGGAGAATCCCGTACTGACGAAAAGCCCCTTCCACTACGAGGTCCAGCCCAGCAAGCCTTCCCGTGTGGGAACTCACCGCAGAGGCTCCCGAAGCGGTCCTCCCAGCTTTTAGCCCCACGATGGGTTTATTCTGGCTTACCTCCCTACAAGTCTCCAGGAACTGCCGACCTTCGTTTATGTTTTCCAGATAGAAAGCGATCAATCGGGTACCAGGGTCTTCGGCAAAGTAGCGGAGGAAATCCAGCTCATCCAGATCGCACTTGTTCCCCAATCCTACGAATGTCCTGAGGCCAAAACCGATGTTACTGGCCAGCCCCAACGCTTCGATACCTACCGAACCACTTTGGGATATAACTGCAGTGCCACCCCCGCCAGCTAAGGACTTATCTCCATGTTCCACAAAAATAGTGTCGAAACTCTGCTCGGGGAAAAACACTCCCAAGGTGTTGGGTCCAAGGATCCGGATTCCGTACCGGTGACGGATCTCCACCAGTTGGTCCTGTAGCCGCTTCCCCTCTTCCCCGGTTTCTCCAAACCCGCCCCCTACCACGATGGCATAGGGAATCCGCTTCCGCCCACATTCTTCAAGCACCATGGGAACCCCCGCCGCAGGAATAGTGATTACCGCCAGGTCCAACCGATCAGGGATATCCAATACGGAAGAATAGCACCGCATACCTCGCAGAGCCTTATACTTTGGGTTCACCGGATACAGGAGGCAGTGGGAACGGGTAAGCTCCTTCAGGATGATCCCGCCAATCCGGTCTTCTTTCGGGGAAGCTCCGATCACGGCAACCGTATGGGGGTTCAGTAACTTTTCAAGTCCAACGGTACGAGCCGCTTTTTTTCTGGCTCTTTCTACGCTCACTGGGTCGCCTCCTTCTCTTTTTGGGTTTCTTATTACCCCCGGCGCATTTTAATTTAAAAAAACCCGGTCGATCCTTTCTGTTTAGATTCGAGCCCCCTATGCGCAGCTTCACCCTTTTGTTGTACTGTTCCAGGGAATCTGTTGGGCCCGTTCCACGATCCGGGCTACCACTTCTTCCGGCGAAAGGTCGGTGGTATCGATGATGAGATCTACGAACTGGTAATGGTTGTTGTCGATCTTGTAGAGCTTTAGAAACCGAGCGTGATCCCGTTCATCCCGCTCCCGGGTTTGTCGAAGAACCGTCTCCAAGTCTCCCCCTTCTCGTTTGTGGATTCTCCGTGCCCGTACTTCCAGGGGCGCGTCGAGGAACACCTTCAGATCCGCATCGGTCAATAACCATACGGCGAGTCGGCTGCCTAGAACGCAGTTCCCCTCCCGGGCCAGTTCCACCTGCCGGGTATCCACGAGAAGGTCCCACTGGGGATCCGTCTCCGCCATCCTGCAGAGGGCATGGAAATCGATTCCTTTCTCCTCCGCCACCGTATGGAAGGTGTAGTTGATCATTCGCAATCCCAACCGTTGAGCGGTCAGCCGGCTGACCGTGGAGTTCCCGCAGCCACTCTTCCCCGAGATTGCAATCTTGATTCCCGGCTTTAGTTTCATTCGATATTCCTAATCTGTTCTCGAATATTTTCCAGGGCATCCTTCATGTCCACTACCGAACGGGTAACTTCGGAGAGCACATTCTTGGAGCCAATCGTGTTGATCTCCCGGTTCATCTCCTGGCAGAGGAAATCCAGCTTCTTTCCGATTCCTCCTTCCTCCTTCAGAATCTTCCGAAAAGCGTCGATATGGGCCTTTAACCGCACCAGTTCCTCGTTCACCGAGTATTTCACCAGTAGGATGGCCACCTCGCTCAATATCCGCGCCTCGTCTATTTTGTCGGATAGGAGTTCCTCCATCCGGTTTCGGATGGTTTCCGTGTAAAACCGTTTGATCTCGGGGAGTTTATCTTCGATAACTTGCACTTCTGCTTCTATCTTCCCTATCAAACACAGGATATCCTGTTCGAGAGCTTCCCCTTCCTGGATACGAGAGGTATCGAAGGTTTTGAAAGTTTTCTCCAGTAGCGGGTAAAGGACTTTCCAGTACTCCTCCATATCCCGGTTCTTTTCTACCTGCAGGATCCCTTCCAACCGCAGTAAATGGGATAACCGAATCTCCTCTGGAACATCCGCATACGAAGCGAGAATCCGAAGGGCTTGTAAATACCCCTGGACCACCCCTTCATCCACCGTTACGCTCAGGTGCTCCTGCACCTCCTTCATTTTGATGTAGACTTCCACCTTCCCCCGTTGGATCCGTTGCTGGAGGAACTCCCGCACCCGGGGTTCCAGAGGGCTGATGACAAGGGGAAGATTCACGTAGATATCGAGGAACCGGTTATTGAGGGATTTCAGTTCCAAACTGAAATGAAGAGTATCGCTCCCCCCTTCCCCATACCCGTATCCCGTCATGCTCTTCATGGGTTACTCCTTGGATCGAACGGGTCCTTAAGGGTAGCCGTCTGAGGTGTCAAGGATTCCTGCGTTTGGCCCCTTTGTGGGAGGGCTTGGGCAGCCTCAGGAATAGAGTCGTGCTTTTGGGCTTCCGAACAGTACCTTGTGGAGTTCTCCAACACCTTTAAAAGAGCATGGGAAAGCCGGAAGTTATCTCCCGCTCCAAGGGTGATAAAGAGATCCCCTGGCTTTAGGTACTTCTGTAGGAAGGGAAGAGCATCCATCACCTCTTCGAAGTAGTACACTTCAGGATGATGATGTTGCACTGCTCGGAACAAATCTTGTCCAGAAATCGAGCCATCGTTCGTTTCCCGAGCGGAAGCGTAGATCTTGTGCAGGATCACCGCGTCCGCTGTTTTGAAGGACCGGGCAAAGTCTTCCCGCAAAGCCTTGGTACGGGAATAGGTATGAGACATGAAGTCTACCACAAGCCGTCGCGCTGGATAGAAGGAACGGAACCCTTCCAATGTCTTCCGAATGGCTGTGGGGTGATGGGCGTAATCATCGGCAATGAGGATCCCCGACACTTCCCCAAGGATTTCGCTCCGGCGCCTGGAACCCCGGAACTGCGCCACTCCTTCCACGAGGTGCTCTTCGATGGCATCCGCACAGGATCCGCCTTCGCCCGATTCCTGCATCAATTGTTCCCGGATCGTGCACACGAGGGCGATGGCGGCTGTGGCATTCCGGACGGTGTGTTCTCCCGGCACATGGATTTTGAAAGCAAGGGGGAAGCCATCCAGCTGAAACCGGGTACCCCCCGATCTTGTCTCGATCCCGTAGATCCGGTAGGGTCCCTCTGCCGTAGTTCCATAGGGGATGGTCCAGATATCGGGCCGGGCCCGGATAATCTGGATAGCCGCTTCCGTAGCGCCAGGATCATCTGCGCAGAAAATAAGGGTTCCTTTCTCGGGCAATCGCAGGCCATACTCGACAAAAGCTTGTAGGATATCCTCATAGTCGCGGAAATAGTCCAGGTGATCCTCTTCGATACTGGTCAGCACGATCCAACGGGGATGGAAATGGAGGAAATGCCGCCGATATTCGCAGGTCTCCGCAATGAAGAACTCCTTTCCTCCAAAGTATGTGGACCGATTCCCGAAGTTCGAGACCGCGCTTCCCGCTAGGACACATCCGCCTAGACCCGCAGCTTTCACCAGAGTGCCAGATAGAGCGGTTGTGGTCGTTTTTCCATGTACTCCGCACACCCCTGCGGAGGGCAGGGTCGCGGAAAGGGCGCCCAACGCTTCAGGGTAGGAAAAAAGAGGAAGGCCTAACTTTCTTGCCCGGACCAACTCAGGGTGAGTTTCCGGGTTGTAGGCAGCGGAGTACACCACGTAGTCTACCGAGGGGTCTAGGTTTTCCTCTCGAAAACCTTCCATATAAGAAATCCCCAGGGCTTGCAGGATCTCGTCAGTGTAGAACTTTTCCTCGGTATCCGAACCTCGAACGCGGGCACCTAGGCGCACCAACAGTTCCGCCAGCGCGGCCATCCCAGTACCCTTGATGCCCACGAGATGAAAGGACAAGTGAGTTACATCTTTCAGGGGTTCATCCATTGCCAAAAACTATAATGGGATACCCCTTTTCTGTCCAGAAGCCAGTATGGTAAAACCGTTACCCATTAAGAGAACCGCATGATCGGCCCTACCCTTATTGAGGTATATCCTCTAGACCGCCAGCGTTGGTTACATCTTTGAATCCCGAAACCTTTAAAAGCTTCGCGGCCAACGCGCTCCGAGAGCCGGTAGCGCAGTACAGGACAATGGGACGATTTTTAGGCCCCAGTTCATCGAGCCTCGAGAGGAGTTCCCCCACGGGTATGTTGATCGCTCCCGGATACGCTCCATCGAGAAACTCGTCTACTGTTCGCACATCCACCACAAGAGCTCCCGCTTGGATCTTGTCTTTCAATGTAGTTCCTGTCATCCTATGACTCCTTTTACTTCAATTTCCTTCTACCAAAGTTCCAGGAACAAGCCGTAACACGGCCCATCCTCCGGAACAGTTCGCCACATCGGTAAACCCTTTCTGCATTAAAAGTCGAGTTGCCAGATGCCCTTCATACCCTCCCGAAGAAATCACCCGAATGGGTCGGTTTCGAGGTACTTCCTCCCATCGATCCCTGACTTCATCGAGGGGAATATGTACGGAGCCCGAAAGGTGTTCCCGCTGGTACTCCCCATAGGTCCGCACGTCGAGAAAGACCGGTTCCGCCAATGGGCTCGCGCTTCCCTTCCGGCTTTTTCCATCGGTTGAACCTTCGACGATCCAGGGGTGTAGGTCCTCGACCGATACCAATGGGCAGTACCCTGACCGAGCATTGGACGCGGCAAAAGCCGCTATGTTCAATGGATCGTTTGCCGACGAATAGGGTGGAGCGTAGGCGAAATCGATCTCGGCCAAATCTTCCACCGTTAACCCCGCAGATAGAGCCACTGCCGCGGCATCGATCCTCTTTTCTACCCCGTCTTTTCCCTGTGCCTCGGCGCCTATCAAGCGACCCGTGGATTCCTCGTACACGAGGGTCACAAGGAGATCCTCGGAACCCGGATAGTAGGTAGCATGGTTTGGCTTCAGAATCGTCGCCTCCCGGGCTTTGATCCCCGCTCGTTTGGCTGCCGCGAGAGATAAACCCGTGCTTGCCACGGTCTCGTCGAAAATCTTCACCACCGAAGTTCCCAACGCGCCCCTGTACGGGATCGGCGTGGGGTACTCTATCCCTAGTTCCTTCGCTAGGGTAGCCATCGCGTTGGTCGCCGCGATTCGTCCTTGCCGATTGGCGGGTCCCGCCAGAGGGATCCTTACTTTTCCCCCTGTTACCCGAGAAACCACCTCCACCATGTCACCGGCAGCCCAAATGTAAGGATCCTTCGTCCGAAGGTAAGTATCCACCTCTAGAGCTCCCGTCGCTCCCACTGAAAGGCCCGCGCTTCTCGCCAGTTCCACGTTGGGTCGTACTCCAATGGAAAGGAGAACTAGATCCGCAGGGATAGCGGTTCCATCCTGCAGGATTACCCTCTTTTCCTCAATGGCTGAAAGCCCTTTTCCCACAAACACCGTTGCCCCTTCTGTTTCGAACCGCTCTTGGATTTTCAGGCTATAGGGCAGGTCTAGATTGGGCATTAAGCGATCCATCAGTTCCACGATGGTAACCTGTATACCTCGCTTCACGAAGGCTTCGGCGGTTTCTAACCCAATGAACCCTCCCCCCACCACAACGGCTCTTTTAGGATCCTTCTCTTTGATGTACCGGTTGATGGCATCCATGTCGGGAATGGTCCAGAGTTTGAACACGTGGGGAAGATCTACTCCTGGGAAGGAAGGAATCACGGGAACTCCCCCCTGCGCCAAGATAAGGTAGTCGTACGGGACATATTCCCCATTCCGGAGGGTTACCCTCTTCGTCGATCGATCGATCGACACAACCTCCGAGTTCAACCGCACGGTTACCCGGTATCGACTAAAGAACCCTTCGGGTGTCTGAAGAAGCAACTTGCTCCTTTTTTCGATGTCTCCTGCGATATGGTAGGGAAGACCACAGTTGGCAAAGGACACATAGGGGCCTCGTTCCAATAGAACAATGTCTGCTTCCTCATCCAACCTCCGAATCCGTGCCGCTGCCGTAGCCCCCGCAGCCACTCCTCCTACAATGACGAACTTTTTCGCTACTCCCCGCATGGGACCTCCTAATGATTTACAAACGCGGAATACGAGTATAATAATATCAATATTTTTATATATAGTCAATATTATATTTACTATATTGCAGCCTGTCTCGGGCCCAAATTACGACCGACCTATTTACTAGTTTCCTTTTTTATTTAACACCTTTTTGGTGATCGGAAAATCGGAGTTCCGCAACCGTCCGAATCTTGTTTAATTCTTCCTTCCAGCGGATCTGTTGATCCACGATGGGTCTTTGAGCCTTGAGCCGAGTTACCCTGCGCATGCAATCCTTGATAAGACCTGGCTTGGTAGAGTCGAATACCATCCCCCCTTCGTTTTTAGCGATGGATGAGAACACTCCCATTACCTTTTCCCAAGCCTCCCAGAAAAGAGCTTGATACTTCCGGTGAGCTAATTTACGCAACACCGTAAGGATCTTTTTCTGGTAAAGGGTACGATCCCGCCCCATCGTCTCGGGTAACACGGCAAGAAGGGCGTCCAACTCTTCCTTCCGGGTGACACATACGGCAGATTGAAGTTTCTCCTCGAGTAATACCAGATCCTCCATCGAAAGGGGATGAAGATCGACGGGGCATACCGCTTCCACCAAATAACGAAAGGTAACGGATAGATCCCTTGTTCGAAGAGGGATCTGTACCCGGCATCGACCTGCACCCTCAGGATGAACCAGGAAGGTTGTGCGTAGCACCTCTCTCCGGTATACCCTCCGAAGGAGTAACTGAAGCCTATGCACGATGAGGACCCGGTCCAGCTCTCGCGTATCGTGTTCAGTTATGGGGGATAGCGTCTCCTTGATACGCATCGGATACGGAGAGGCTACTCTTTTTTTTCTACCCGTGCGGATCCAGAGCACGAACTCTATGTTTCGATCCTGTCGAAGGTTACTCTGTTTCCCGCCCCGGTAAGTGATGTACTCGTTCGTAAGGATGGAAACCTCCCCCCGAGCCGCACAGAGGTCTCGAAGGGTTACGAAGGGGATGATCCCATCGGTGCTGTAACTAACCAGAAGGTATTCCGCATCGATGGCTTCCAGCAACCCGGAGAAGGCCTCGATGGCAGTGTCCCGGTAACAGTAAGCGGACTTCGTGCGCTTCCAGTCCTTCCGGATTCCCGCTTTGTCCCGGAGTCGGCCATCCGGTCCCAGTTCGAGGGGCGCAGGAACTTTATCCCAGAGAACGATCGTATTGAGGAGATGGTAGTTGCTTCCGTACTGATGCTGGTTGTAGGGAGGATCGAGGTACACCAGGTCGAAGGACTGGCCCAGGGAGCGAAAGAGGGAGGTAGCTTCCTCTCCGTGCATCCGGCAGGGGTAAGGGGAATCAATCAGGGGAGGCGGCTCCAGCTGAATGGGACGAAGGATCCTCCCAAGGGCATCCTTCCCATGCCCCCCGAATCCCCGGTGATACGCCTTAAACACCCCGGATGTGTTCGTGTGGGTCGCCGCTTCATAGAGAAGGAGGGAGATCAAAAGGTTTCGGCACCGGGAGTTTTTCCCCACATTCCGGGAGTTTAAACACTCGGATGGCGGATCCTCGATCTCTTGCCGATTCGTCCCGCAAGAGGATCCATGCGTCGAGAGAAGGGGCGGGTACAACCGATCGATCTCGTTCCGAATCCGGTCGATCCGAATGGCGTTCTCTCGGGTGTAGAACAGGCGCTCTTTCCGATAATCCGCCCGTGCCGGATCTTCCGAGGTGGGAGCATAATACCGGGCAATGTACTGTTCCTCTTCCGGAGGATCAGGAAGAGTATTCACGTAATGGAGAAGTCTTTCCAGTTCCTGGACTGAACCAAAGAGGGTTTCGATATCCGAAGCGTTGATTTCCAGGTACGCCTTTCCTAAAGCAACGGCGTAGGGTTCCCAATCGTTGGAAATCACCTGAAAACCAAGGAACTTTGCCAAGCGGGACACTACCCCACTACCCGCAAAAGGATCCGCAAATTTCAACCCTAGGGGAATCGTGTCGCCATAGATTTGTTGCATCGCCCGATGAATCAGGGGAAGGAGCCTGCGCTTGTTCCCTATGTAAGCTATGATCTGCTGGGTGAGGTAGGGATGCTTAAAATCCACGTGGGCATGATACTCTTCCCTTTTCCTGGGGGTCAACCTTCGGTATGATAGTCCCATGCGGATCCCCCACCGGAACCAACCCCTTCGAGTGGCCCTCCTTCAACTCCCTGTGCAGGAAGGGGACTCCTTTTACACGAAGGCCAATGTTCCGTTGGCTGCGGGATACCTTGCCGCCTACCAGAGGACCTTTTCCCCTCACCTGGCCGAAATCGTGATCCCGGATCCCGTCCTTCAGAACTTGGCCGGGGATGCGGCCCTGCTACAGTGGATCCTCCAAGAGAATTTCGATGTCGTGGGGTTCACCCTTTACCTCTGGAATCGGGATCGAAGCCTGTACCTAGCTCGACAGCTCCGTAGCACTGATCCGGAATGCCTACTCGTGGCAGGAGGTCCAGAGGTGGCCAACCATAGAGGGCTGGATGTGTTCCACGTGCTATTCGAAGGGGAAGGGGAAGATACCTTTTTTAAGTTTCTTAAGACTGTTCAGGAGACAGGCCCTGACTTGCGCCCGCTTACCAATCTTTTTCGTCCTCCTTCAGACTTTAGGGTTGAAAGCTCTTCACCTGGTCTTCCCATTCGGCTAACCCAGGATCCTCCCTTATCCCTCGATCAAGTACCCAATCCATACCTGGAAGGGGTCTTGCCATTGGGGCCAGGGCAGCCCCTTTATCTGGAAACCCTTCGGGGGTGCCCTCGAAGGTGCAGCTACTGTTTCTATGGAAAAGCCTATCCCTACGTCCGGCACTTTCCCCCTGATCGGTTAGCGCCCCTCTTTCGCCTAGCTTTCAAGCACAGAGTACCTGAAATCTACCTGATGGATCCCTCCTTCAATGTGGGAGGGGCGAAACAACTGGAAGCACGGGTGCGGCTTATGGAAGGGGCGAACCCGGAAAAGATCCCCCTCCACACAGAACTAGTCCTGGAAAGCGTCACAAGAGATCTGGCCCGCAGGATGCGGCAGGCGGGGTTCCGTTCCGTGGAAGTAGGTCTTCAATCCACGAAC
>Ga0067045_1030496_pt1 | contig 15086 bp, 14 predicted proteins | sample TerdegcTABiofilm_FD_59184 | JGI IMG/M metagenome (GOLD analysis project Ga0067045, IMG submission 59184) | Combined Assembly of (Gp0054472, Gp0054536) Wastewater bioreactor microbial communities from Singapore -Terephthalate degrading...
CCTGCCGCTCCAGCAGGTCCTCGTAGAAAAACATGGCGTCGGCATCCAGGCCATTCATCATCACCTGCATGCCGGCCTGTGCCGCCATCTGCTCGAACAGGGCCAGAAAGCCACTGCGCCCCAACACGAAACGCGGCAGATGCGCGATGGCATCGCGAGCGTGCGCCGCCGCCGCGTCCACGTCGGCCAGGTCGATACAGGTGGCGGCAACCCCGGTATCGGCCAGCACGGCCTCGATGGCCCGCGTCTCCGGGCACGCGGGACTGCCGTGATCCAGCAGCGAGAAGGCGTGCACCCCCGCCCGCCCCGCCCCTGCGCAAGCCAGTGCCAGCACCGCCGAGGAATCCAGCCCGCCGCTGAACTGCACGCCCGCCCGCACGCCGCCCGCCATGCGCTTGCGCACGGCCTCGGACAGATGCCAGCGCACGCCGTCCACCCAGCCATCGACATCCCCGGCCGGCAGGCCGGGGTCGGCCTGCCCGGGACGCCACCAGCGGCGGCAGCGCAGCCCTTCTGCATCGGCCTGACACAAATGCGCGGCCGGCAACCGCTGTACGCCCGGAATCTCCGGCGCCAGATGGGCCAGCTGCTCGGCATCGAACAGGGGCTCCAACAGGCGGCTCTCGGGGATGCGCGGATCCAGGCCCAACCACTCGGCCAGCGCCTCGGCAGTGGACGCGAACGCCAAGCCCCGGCCGGGCACGAACCGATGGAAGAGCGGACGCACCCCCATCGGGTCGGTCGCCGCGATCACGCGCCGGCGGTGCAGATCGCAGACGATGAAGGCGTAATCGCCGTCGAGCTGCTCCGGCATGGCCTCGCCCCAGCGCCGCCACGCCTCTAGCAGCAGCGACAACGGCGCGTGCAGCCCCTCCGCGGGCAACCCCAATGCACGCCGCAGGCGATCGGGGGCGTACAGCGCAGCATCCGCCACCAGAAGCACCCCGGACGCGGCGTCCAGAGTCCAGCCCAAGGCATCGCCGGCAATGGCCTCCCCCCAGCAAGAAACGGCCAGCGCCCCGTCCGATGAACGCCACTCGCGCCTGTCTTGCATCGCCGATACGCGACCATCGCCGGCTTGGCCGCCATCGAACCGGAACTCCCCCGCTACCCCGCGCATCGACACCTCAATCCCTGGCCCGCAAGACCACGGCCGTCACACTGTCATCAAGGATTGCTTGACTACCGGGGTCCCGGATTCTATACAGACGAAGCGATACGCGGCCAATTGCCGCCGCCACCCCAGCCACTTGCACCGCGCCATTCACGTATCCACCGGGAGGGATCATCCATGAGCATTTCGAACGGCTTTTCCAAGACGCTGATGTTCGGCGCACTCGCGCTGGCGTGCGGGGCGCTGTATTCGGTTCCGGCGTCGGCAGCAGTCGTGCCTCGTTCCTTCTATCAAAACTCGGGCGTCACCTGCCGTGGGATCGACGCCGTCAACGACAGCAAGCTGACCCGGACTGCAAACCGCCTTATCAACAACACGTCGAGTTCGGTGGACGTGGTTTGCAACCTGCCCGTCGATATCTACGCTGATCAAGGGGCTAACGGCGGCGTCGTCACCTATGTAGCACTCTGGGTTCGCCGCATCACGGGCGGCTCGGTCACCATGACGTGTACGCTGACGGATGGTTTTTATGGCCAGTCCGGCTCGACCATTACCTCAGCATCCACCACTCTCAATTCCGGAGCTCAGGGAATCCTCGAGTGGACCCCTTCGGGTTCCGACAGGTTCCTGGGGCCGGTCAACATCCGCTGCTCGATGCCTGCAAAGACGGAGCTGGATGAATGGTTCGTCGAGTATCTGATCGACAACGCGGCCCACTGACTGACCGTCGCCGCTGCGTTTGATCCTACCCCCTCATGACGGAAAATCCGCGCCCATGGGTTCCGGCACTGCTGATCGTTGCCTGCCTTATCTCTGCAGGCAACGTCGGGTTGTACGTGCTGCTATCCAAGCGCTTCACCGCGTTGGAATCCGTCATCTCGTCGACCCATGGCCCACGCAGTGCCGATGCCGCATCCGGGGAGACGCCTGCACCGCCCTTGCCCGATGCTAGCTATGTGTCTGGCCACGCTTCCAGCCAAAACTGGAATGACCCGGGCCGTCTGGCCCGGGAATTCAGGCAGCGCAAGGCCGGTTTCGATCCAGTGAAAGCAGCGGCCGACATGGATCGCCTGATGGCGCAGGAGCCTTCCATTCCAGCGATCGAACAAACCCAGAGCCGTCTCCTGCAGCAAGCGATCCAGGCCATGCCGGCGGATGCCCCCCGACCCGCTGGCCTGCAGGTTTCATGCAAGGGTCGGCGCTGCCTGATCAGCGCGGGCTTCATGGATGACGTACAAGCGACGGAATGGGCAGAGCGACTGATGCTGACGGGTGGTAAAAACATCCCCCGATCCGCCAGAATCATTCCCGTTCCGCTGGAAGGCGGCAATGGCGCCACCAGTCTCCAGATGTATCTCTTTTAGCTTTATCCTCCTGTGTTCCGAATCCACCAAGGGGAACCATCGATGAACCCGATCACTTCCAACGCGCAGAGTCCGGCCACTCCTCGCCTTCCGTATGAAAGCCCGACCCTGGTCGACTACGGCACGGTCACGGAATTGACCCTGGCCGGCACCTCCAGCCAGCCGGAAGGCGCCCGACCGCTGCCGGGCAAGCGCCCCTGATTCGTGACCTCGGTTGATTGGATGACCCGGAGCATCCGACGCTCCGGGCACGTGCTCTCCCAAGACGATGGCGAAGAGACCGTCTTACTGGATCTTGCCAGTGAGCGCTATTACGGCCTGAATCGGGTAGGCACCCGGGTGTGGCGGCTGCTGGATACGCACTCGTCTTTTCAGCAGCTCCGTGGCGTTCTCTGCGCGGAGTTCGACGCGCCGCCTGAGCAAATCGAACGCGACCTGCTGGCATTGCTGGAGCAGCTAAAATCCGTGCGATTGATCGAGGTGGAATGAGGCCAGATGCGCCTGCTCTCACGCTGGCGCGCACTGCCTACAGGCGACCGCGCCCGCCTGTTTCTGTTCGTCCTGACCTTGCCACTGGTCACCGCCTGCCTGACGCTTTTCGGCTACCGGCGCACGCTTGGTCTTGCAGGGCAGCTCAGCCAGAAGCCGCTGCGCAGACTTCCGACACCATCCGAGCAGACCCGTGCACGCCGCTTGGCCTGGCTCCTCCAGGTCGCCGGGCGCCGTGGGCTCCGCGCCGCCTGCCTCCCGCAAGCCCTGCTGCTCTACTGGTGGCTGCGCAGAGATGGTCTGGATCCGCAGCTCAAACTCGGCGCGCGGAGAACGGATTCAGGCCCGACGATGCACGCCTGGGTGGAATTGCATGGGGAATCGCTGGACCCTGCCTCCTCCAGCTATGCGACATTCCAGGCTCCATCATCCCGTGCCAACCATCGCTATGAATGACAGCGGTCATTCGCCCCACTGCGTCGTGCATCCGGCCGAGGCGCAGGCTGAAATACAGGATGCCCCGATCCACTGCTGGACCCTGCCCGATGGCCGCCCCTGGTGCCTGGTGCATCGCACCCCAACCGGCTATCGGATGCGGTTTCCGGAACTGGCTGATTTCCTGCTGTCGGATGGCGGGAGGCAAATCGAATGCATCCCGGCCGGCGAAACCGACGCCCCCACCCTCGATCACCTGTTCGCCAACCAGGTGCTGCCGGCGGCGCTCAGCCTGCAGCAGCGACCGGTCTTCCATGCCAGCGCCGTCTCCCTGCGTGGCGTCGGCGTGGCCTTCCTGGGCGAGAGCGGCCGCGGGAAGTCCACCCTTGCCACCTTCCTGGCCGGGCGCGGGCACCCGCTGCTGACCGACGACGGCCTCGAATTGCGCGAGCACGACGGCGGCCTCTGGGCGCTGCCCAACCGCCCGTCGGTGCGCCTATGGGAGGACAGCCGCGCCGCACTGCTGCCGCCTGACGCCACGCCCTTGCCTGCCGTCAGCTTCACCCGCAAGGAGCGCTTCCACGCCGCCGCCCTGCTTCCGCTGGCGACGGCGGCGGTGCCGCTGCGGGCCGCGTTTTTCCTTGGTGACGGCCGCGCGCTCCGGCCGACCATCACCGCGCTGACGCCGCAAGAGGCACACCTGGCCTGGGTCAGGCATGCCTTCCTGCTGGATGCACACGACAAAGCGACGATCGCTCGGCAGTTCCACCAGGTGGCGCGCCTGGCGCGCGCCGGCCTGAGTTTCCAACTGGACTATCCGCGCGACTATGGCGTGCTGCTGGACGTCGAATCGGCTCTGATGGACACACTGGGTGCGACCGTTCAGACCTCGTAATACTCGCGATACCAGCGCACGAAGCGGGCTACGCCCTCCTCAACCGGCACCACCGGGCGGTAGCCGACGTTGGCGATGAGGTCGGAGACGTCGGCTTCTGTATCCGGCACGTCGCCGGCCTGCAGCGGCAGCAGTTCCATCTGCGCCTTGCGCCCCAGGCAGCCCTCCAGCACCTCGATGTAGCGCAGCAGTTCCACTGGCTGCTCGTTGCCGATGTTGTACAGGCGGTATGGCGCCACGCCGCTGGTGGCCGGGTCCGGGCGCGCACCTGACCAGTCCGGGCTCTTGCCGGGCACCTTGTCCAGCGTGCGCACCACGCCCTCCACGATATCGTCCACGTAGGTGAAGCTGCGCTTGTGCCGGCCGTGGTTGAACACCCGAATCGGCTTGCCTTCCAGGATGGCGCGGGTGAACAGGAACAGCGCCATGTCCGGACGGCCCCATGGGCCATAGACGGTGAAGAAGCGCAGCCCCGTGCACGGCAAGCCGTACAGGTGGGCGTAGCTGTGCGCCATCTGCTCGTTGGCCTTCTTGGTGGCCGCGTATAGGGTGAGGGGATGCTCGGCCGACGCATGCTCGGAGAACGGCATGGCGGTGTTGGCGCCGTACACCGAACTGGTGGAGGCGTACACCAGATGCTCCACCCCGTGGTGCCGGCAGCCCTCCAACACGTGCAGGAACCCCACCACGTTGCTCTGCACGTACACGTGCGGATTCTCGGCCGCGTAGCGCACCCCCGCCTGCGCAGCCAGGTTGACCACTCGTTGCGGCGCGTGGATGGCGAATGCCTGCTCCACTGCCGCGCGGTCAGCCAGATCCGCGGTGACATGCACGTAGCCTGGCTTGTCGAGTAGACGCGCCAGCCGTGCCTTCTTCAGGGTGACGTCGTAATAGTCATTGAGATTGTCGAGCCCGATCACCTCGTCCCCACGCGCCAATAGTGCCTGCGCCACATGGGAGCCGATAAATCCGGCCGTGCCGGTCACCAAGACCTTCATTGAAATCCTCCATTCGATGCGCCGGGGCGGCCTGCCACGCCGGCTCGGTTGCGCATATGAAACAGCCCACGCCGTAGGCGCCGGCCCATGAGTTGCCACCAATTGCCTTCGCCGTAGCGCCCCTGCATCCGGCTGCGGGTGGTAAACACCCGCTCGTACAGCCAGCGCAGGCGTCCGCCCAGGCCGGGCACGGCCAGCAGATTCCGCCACTGCATGTAGCGCCAGTCGTCCAGGCGCGCCCAGTCCAGAGGCTCACTCGCCGCAGCGGCATCCAGCGCGGCCAGGACGGACGACGGGAATTCGGTCGCGAACAGCCGGCGGGCTTCGCCGAACACCCGCGCGCAGGCGCCGGCGATGCGGCGCTGGCAGGCCAGCGCCTGCAACTGATGCCACGTGATCTCGTCCAGACGGTCGGCCAGCAGATGCACGTCGTACAGCAGCTTCAGCCGCTCCGGCTCCCCGATCTGAATGTCCATGACACGATTCAGGCAGGCATGCAGCAACGCATGCACGGCCCCCAGCGCGCGCAGCTGCGCCGGCAGGCCAGGCAAGGGCTGCGATGCGGCCCAGAGCTCGTCGAACGGCAGCGCGTCCGCGAACAGCGGCGCGTTCAGCAGTTTGCTGTGCAGGTCCAGTTCGCAGCGGTTGCCGCCGGCCACGCGAAGCTGGCATTTGCGCTCGAAAAACAGCTTGCCCGGATCCGGCTCGGCCACGTAGCCCAGCCGCGCCAGCAGTCCGACGGCGCGATCCGCCTCCGTGCGCGAAGCGAACAGGAGATCGATGTCGCGGGTCGGACGCAGATGCGATTGCGGATACAGCCACAGGCCGAGCGCATTGCCCTTGAGGACCAGTGCGCGCAGGTCGGCGTCGGCCAGGACGGCGGCGACCCGGGCCAGTTCATGGCGGCGATACAGATCCAACGCAACGGCTTGGCGCGCCCCCTCCTGCAACGCCTTGCGCAACGCCGCAGGCAGCGACGGCCATTCCGCCGAGGGCCGCAGCCGCGCTTCCAGCAGCGGCAGCACGCCCTCTTGGCTCGCCAGCGCCGCCCAGTCATCGTCCGCCTCCATCGGGAGCGGGTCGCCCAGCAGCGCCCGCGCCAAGGCGGCACGGGGCGCCCGCCTGGCTTGCACCGGCACGGCGGCGCTCATCGGCCCGCCACCTGCTGCAACAGCGCCAGCATCCTGGCCGCCAGCGCCTCGCGCGAAAAGCCCGGCGCTGCCGCGAGCGCCGCCTGGCGCAACGCCGCCGCTTCGGACGGCGCATCGGCCAGCCGCGCGATGGCGGCGGCCATGGCCTGTGGATCTTCCGGCGGCACGCAGACGCCGCAGGCCGTGCGGCGGACGATCGCGGTCGCCTCGCCCTCCGGCAGGCTCATCAGGATCGGCACGCCCATCCCCATCGACTCGAAGATCTTGGAGGGAATCACGGTCGCGAACACCGGGGTGTCGCGCAGCGGCACGATGGCCAGGTCACACAGGCTCCACAGCGCCGGCATGGCCTCCTTCGGCTGGCGCGGGATCAACCGCACGTTGCGCAGACCGCGCTCGGCGACCAGCTGCTCCACGCGGGCGCGCTCGGCGCCCGATCCCGCGAAGAAGAACGCGACGTCCTCGCGATGGCGCAGGCGTTCGGCCGCTTCCAGCACCTTCGGCAGCGCATGCGCCATGCCGTGCGTGCCCATGTAGCCGGCGACGAACTTGCCCTCGAGCCCCAACTCTCGGGCCAGGGCCTGATCGCGCTCGCGGGGCGCATATCGCTCCAGGTCGACACCGTTCATGACGACGTGCACCTTCCCCGCCGGAACACCTCGCGCAATCAATTCGCGACGGGATCGACGGGTGACGGCTACGACCGCATCCGCACGCCAGTAGAGAAACAATTCCATCTGCTCCAGCACACGGATGATCCAATTCTTGCGCATCATGCCCACGGCAACGATCGAAGCGGACCACAGATCCCGCAGCTCGAACACGAACGGCCGCCACTTCAGTACGCCCACCATCCAGCCGGCCAGCGCGCAGAAGAACTGGGGCGAGGTGGCCACCACCACGTCCGGGCGGCGCTCGAACACGCTCATCACGGTCGCCATCAGCATGAAGCTGAGGTAGTCCAGCGTGCGCTTGAGAAAACCTTCGTTCGCGGTGATGTAGGTCTTGACCCGCACCACCCGGATGCCGTCCAGCCACTCGACCTGGCGCCAGGCGTTGCGGTAGCCGGGGAACAGCCGGCCCTCCGGGAAGTTCGGCGCGCAGGTGATGACGGTGACCTCGTGACCGGCGCGCACCCAGCGCGTGGCGTGCTCGTACAGCCGGGTCGCCGGCGCATTGCCCTCGGGCGGAAAATTGTCGGACAGGAACAGGATGCGCACGGACGACTTCAATCCCAGTGGAAGGTGACCGTGCAACGGGGCTGCAGGAAGCGAACCACCAGCTTGCAGGTCGGCTGCGTCTCCCCGAAACGCGGGCACCAGGCAGCCTCCACCATTCTCGCCTCGCCGCCCTCCACCTGCCAGCGCAGGGCCGAGGCCGCGCCGGGCGCGAACAGGAATTGCGCCTCGGCTTCGCGGTACGTCCCCTCCAACACATCCTCCACCACCAGCGCCTGCGCGGAGAGCTGCCAGGCGCGGCGGTGGCGCACGCGGCCGGGCAAGCGCAGGTAGCCATCGTGCCAGGCCGTGAGGCGCAGCGACGCCCCTTGCCGTTCGGCTTCGATGTCATGGACGCGCGCGCGGCGTGCGACCCGGAACGCCGACCAGACCTCCGACGAATCCTGCCCGTCCACCACCACCGCGTTGTGCGCGGCCGTGCCGCGCTGGCGCTGGCGTTCGGCATCGTTTTCGTAGGTGGAGGTGCCGCCGTTGACCAGCACCCGGCGGCCATGCAGCGACAGCTCGAAGCTCAACGTATCGGCATGCGCATGTCCCGGCAGGTAATCCGGACCTACCGGCGCCACGTCCGCCAGCAGCAGCGCCGGCCCGGCCTGCAGGCGGGCATAGCCCGAGGCATCCAGCAGCCGCAGGCCGGGCGTGGCGGACGGCGGCAACTCCACGCCCAAGGTCTGCGCATATGCCTGCAGGGCCGGCAAGGGCGCGGCGATGCCGAAGGCCGCATCGTTGAAAAAGGCCACCTCGCCATCGGGATGGGCCATCGCGCCGGCCCAATCCAGCATCCGCACCGCCACCTCGCGCCACGACTGCGCCACATCGCTGGGCAGCGCACCGGTCCGCTGCGCCAGCTGCAGCAGATCCAGCACATCCTCGGTGAGGATGGCGTGGTACATCGGGCTGCGCTCGAAATGGCCACCGTCGGCCAGCACCTGCTCGCGCAACTCGCGCTGCAGCAGCCGCAGCCCATCGCGCTTCCAGCGTGCGGCTTCATCGCCCGCAAAGCAGGCCCCGGCGAACACCAGCGCCTTCGCGTTGGCCCACAGGTGATTGCCCAGCAGGTGATATTCCAGCCGCTGGCGCAGCCAGCGCACCTGCACCGCCAGACTGTCCAGCATGCCGGGCACCGGCGCGTGGCCGGCCAGCAGCCATTTCAACCAGTTCACGATGCGCAGGGAGGTGGGATACGGCTCCCACCCGTTGCCCTGCCCCGGCGGATTCTCGGCGATCCAGCGTGCGATCAGCGCGCGGTGCCAGTCGGTCCGCGCCGCCGCGTCGTCCGCGACCAGATCATCGAAATAGTGCGCGTTGTACAGCCACAGCTTGGGCCAGTCGGCGCGGTTCCAGTCCGCTGGCGTCTCGACGCGGCGCGTCACCGACAGGAACCGGAAGGTCTCCGGCGCCAGCAGCGACGGCCGCCGCGCGCACGGCTGCCAGCAGCCAGGCGGCAAGGCCAGCGGCGGAGCCGGACGCAGGTCGGGCCGTGGACGGTGCAGCCGGTGCCAGGCGCGCCCGGTGAACTGCACCGGCCGCAGCCAGCGCAGGGTATGCCAATAGCGCAGCAGGCGGGCGATCGCAGGCATGGCGCTCACGCCAACAACCGCTCCAGCACCGCCACGATGCGCTCACCGGTGCGTCCATCCCACAGAGGCGGGATCTGCCCCTGCTTCCACTGACCGGCGAACAGCCGATCCAACGCCGGCTGCAGCCGCGCCGGATCGGTGCCGATCAGCTCGTTAGTCCCCAGCTCCACGGTTTCCGGGCGTTCGGTGTTGTCGCGCAGGGTCAGGCAGGGCACGCCCATCACCGTGGTCTCCTCGGTGATGCCGCCCGAGTCGGTGATCACGCCCTTGGCATGCTTCACCAGCCAGTTGAATTCCAGGTAGGGCTGCGGATCGACCAGCAGCAGGTTGGCCGGGAAGTCCGGCAGCGCGCGCAGGGTCTTGGCCGTGCGCGGATGCACCGGGAACACCACCGGCAGGCCGCGGCAGCCCGCGCCGATCGCGCGCAGCAGGCGGCCGAAGCCCTCGGCGCTGTCCACATTGGCCGGGCGGTGCAGTGTGGTGACGAAATAACCGCCCGGCTGCAGCCCGTGCTGCTGCACGCACTCGGGCGCACGCAAGCGGGCCATGTTCGCCAGCAGGGTGTCGATCATGGTGTTGCCGACGAAGAAAATGCGATCGTCCTCGATCCCCGCACGCCGCAAATTGGCGTTGGCGTATTCGCTGGTGGTGAAGAACCAGTGGGTCACCGCATCCGTGGCCAGCCGGTTGATCTCCTCCGGCATGGTCCAGTCGCCGGAGCGGATGCCCGCCTCCACGTGCGCCACCGGCACGTGCAGCTTCTGCGCGGTGATGGCGCAAGCCATAGTGGAGGTGACATCCCCCACCACCAGGCAACAGGCGCTGCGCTCGGACAGCAGCAGCTTTTCGTAGCCGATCATGATCCCGGCGGTCTGCTCGGCCTGCGTGCCCGAGCCCACCCCCAGATTCACATCCGGCGCGGGGATGCCCAGTTGCTCGAAAAACGCCTCGGACATGCGCGGGTCGTAATGCTGGCCGGTATGCACCAGCCGCCAGCGCAATGGCCCTCCCGCCTCCCGGCGCGCCTGCATCGCGTGCAAGATCGGCGCGATCTTCATGAAGTTGGGGCGCGCGCCCGCGATCACATCCACCCGCACGCTCATGCCCCGCCCTCCAGCGCCAGCTGGGCCTCGATGCTGGCGCGGCTCACCTCCAGCAGCTCATCCAGGGAAATGGGCGCCGGCCCCTGGCCGCGCACGGCATCGAGGAAGGCCCGCGCGCACGCCGCCTGCCCTTTGTCCTGCCGCCACAGGCGCATGCGCGAAAAGCCCTTCCAGCCCCAACCGCGCAGCACGCGGAAGTTGTCCAGCTGCAGCACGCGCCCGGCGCAGAACACCTCCAGCCGCTCTTTGGGAAAGCTCTTGTCGCCGTTGGCAAGGTAATGGATCGTCCCGACCGAGCCATCGGCAAATTCCAAGGTGAGGGTGGCCTTGTCGTCACGCACCCGCAGCGCCGGATGCGCTCCCAGCGCCACGGCCGTATGCCGCACGATCGGCGCTCCGACCATGTGGCGCAGCAGATCGATGAAATGGCAGCCTTCGCCGACGATGCGCCCGCCGCCCACGGCCTTGTCTTGCGTCCAATGCTCCTGCGGGATCGCGCCTGCATTGACCGTCATGATCAGGCTCTTGGGCTCGGCGACCGCGGCCAACTGCTCCCGCATGCGCACGACATGCGGTGCGAAGCGGCGATTGAAGCCGACCATCAACACCTGCCCAGGCCGCGCCCGCGCTTCGGCTTCGATCTCGGCCAGTTCCTCCAGGGTCAAGCACAGCGGCTTCTCGCAGAACACGTGCTTGCCCGCGCGCAGCGCTACCAACACCTGGCGCGCGTGGGCGTCGTGGCGGGTGGCGATGACCACGGTATCCACCTCCGCATCCGCCACGCAGTCGGCCCAATCGGTGGACGCCTTGCGGAACCCGAATTTCTTGCCGAAATGGACGGCGCTGACGCCACCGCTGCTGGCCACCGCCTGCAGCTGCGCGCCGGCCGCCTTGAACGCCGGGATCAGCACCCGCCCGGCATAGTTGCCCGCGCCGATGAAGGCGACCTTGCCCTGTGCCGCCTCGGCAGCGTCCGCCGGCGGCGCCAGCGCCACCGTGCGCTCGTCCAGGCGCGCCGGGTCGTCGCACGGATAGTCCAGCACGATGCCCAGCGACGGCTCGCTGGAGGACAGCAGGGCGTACGCCGCTTCGGCCTGCTCCAGCGGGAAGCGATGCGACACCAGCGGCGCCACGTCCAGCGCGCCGCTGGCCAGCATGTCCAGCACCGCTTCGAAATTGCGCTGCTCGGTCCAGCGCACGAAGCCCACCGGATAGTCCTGCCCGGCTTCTTCGTACGCCGGGTCATAGCGGCCCGGCCCATAGCTGCAGCTGACCTGGAAGCTCAATTCCTTTTCGTAGAAATCCGCACGCGACAGCGCCAGCCCGGTCACGCCCACCAGCACGATGCGGCCGCGCTTGCGGCACATCTGCGCCGCCTGGTGCACCGGCGCGTTGCTGGTGGTGGAGGCGGTGATCAGCACCGCGTCCACGCCGCGTCCGCGCGAGAACGCCTGCGCCGCCGCCAGCGCGTCCTCGCCCGCTCCAGGATTCACCACCACCTCCGCCCCGAGCTGACCCGCCAGCGCACACCGCGCCGGATCGAAGTCGATGCCCATCACCCGGCAGCCCTGCGCGCGCAGCAGCTGCACGGTCAGCAGGCCGATCAGGCCCAGCCCGGTCACCACCACGCATTCGCCCAGCGTCGGCTGCGCCAAGCGGATGCCCTGCAGGCCAATGGCCGCCAGCACGGTGAAGGCCGCGTGTTCGTCGGGAACCCCCTCGGGCACCTTGGCGCACAGCGTCTGCGGCACGCACACCACCTCCGCATGCTTGCCATTGCTCACCACGCGGTCGCCCACGGCAAATCCGGTGACACCGCGGCCTATTTCGACAACCGTGCCGACATTGCAATAGCCCAGCGTCAGCGGCTGATCCAGCTTGCTGCGCACCGCCTCCAGCGTCGCCGCCAGGCCATCGGTGCGGATTTTCTCCAGCACCATCCGCACCTTGTCCGGCTGGCTGCGCGCCTTGGCGATCCAGCCCGCCTTGCCGAACTCCACCAGCATCCGCTCGGTGCCGGCCGAGACCAGGGTGGCGTGGGTCTGGATGGCCAACTGTCCAGGTGCGGGCCGCGGGACGGGCACGTCCAGCAGCGAGGTCTGGCCGGTCTTGAGGCTTTGCAGGATCTGCTTCACGGCATCGCCATTAGGTTTTTCGCGCAGACGCGGATTGGAGGAAAGAGTGCGCCCCTGGACGGACGCACTCGATTGATTGATTCGCAACCCCAGCAGCCAGAACCGCATGATGGCGAGCCTGATCGCCTGTTGCTACCTGCCGATCCATCGACGCTTTCCGTCCATTCCGGGCCCCAGGAAGTCAGGACAGCAACTCCGCATACACCTCCCGGGTGCGCGCGATCACCAGCCGCTCGTCGAACTCAGCCACAGCCTTGCTTCGCGCGGCGGCCGCCAACCACTGGCGCAACGGCAGGTCCGTGGCCAACCGCTCGATTGCATCCGCCAGGGCCTCGGGGTCCTTGACCGGGATGCTCAATCCATCTTGCTCATGCTGCACCACTTCCCGGCAGCCCGGCACGTCCGTGGCGATCAGCGCGCAGCCACTCGCCCCGGCTTCGATCAAGCCTTTTGGCAGTCCTTCCCGATAACTGGGCAACACCACGATGTCCACCGATCGCAACAGCGCTGGCATATCCTCCACATGCCCGAGCCAATGCATCAGACCTTCCTCTACCCAGGCACGCACGACGGATTCCGGCACCGCCGCCGGATTGCCCGGATCCGGATCCCCCGCCAGCAGCAAATCGGCCGGCACTCCGCGCTGACGCAGCAGGCGCGCGGCCTGGGCATACTCGGCCAATCCCTTGTCCCACAACAGCCGGGCCGGCAGCAACACATGCACGCGATCACGCGGCATGCGCTCCTCGCTCGGCGCAAAGCGCGTGGTATCCACCCCAGACCCCGGGATCAGGCGGATCTGCGCCGGATCCACCAGTCGGAATTGCCGGAACAGCGCCACATCATCCGGATTCTGCAGGATCAGGCGGGCCTTCCTTCCGCCCAATGCCAGCCGGAACAAGAAGCGCACCAGCGGGCGCAGCAGGCGCGCCCGAAGATCGCTGCTCGAAAAGACATAGCCCATCCCCGCTACCGCGCTGATCCGCCCCGGCACGCCAGCCGCGCGCGCGGCAAGCGCGCCGTACACCGCGCATTTGATGGTGAAGCTGTGGATCAGGTCGGGCCGCTCGACGCGCAGCAGGCGGGAAAGCCGCCACAGTACCCGCAACTCACGCAGCGGATTCAGGCTGCGACGATCCATCGGCAGCCCCTGCCAGCGCAAGCCAAGGGCCGCCAGCTTGTCGACATACGGACCATCCGGCGACACCAGCAATACGTCATGGCCGGCATCACGCAGCGCCAGCGCCAGCGAGCGCCGGAAGTTGTAGAGATACCAATCAGTATTGGCGAACAGGACGATCTTCATGCTACTCGTTGTGTCATGCGGACCAGCGCCCAGCCCATTGTCACTGCCGCCACGTCCACCAGGACATCGGAAACCCGCGCATGCCGCCCCGGCAGGAACAACTGCATGCATTCAGTAGCCACAGACAGGCCGGCGGTTGCTGCCAGCATCCGCCGTGGCGTCCAGTACGGCAAGGCCCATCCGGATGCCATGCCCAGCGCCAGAAACAGGGCGAGATGGATAAGATTGATTCCGCTGTGCAGGTTCTCGATCAGGAGCATGGGACGATTGAACCAAGCCCAATGCTCCCGCATCCAGGCAATGGATGTATTCGGCAGCAGGATCGACACCAGCACAACCGCCAACACCACGACCAGCGCGCCTTTCGCCAAGCATTCCCGCGCCATGCACCCACGCTCGGCACCTCGCCGGCGCTGCAACTGGTCGCAACGATAGTCGGTCATCCGCTTCACCCCATCGGCATGAAGCGATAAGGCACCCAGTACTGGGCATGCACTGCGTAATGCAGCCAGACATATAGCACTGCGGCGTAATATCCGAGCACTGCGAGCACCAATCCGGTGCGCAGCTGCACCGTATTGGCCAGCCTCGGGAAACGCGAAAACACGAACAGCTGGATCGGGATAAAGTACAGCGCCACTCGATCCACCGCGGTGGACGCCAGGTTCACCAATGGCAGGCACACCAGCGCCAGCAGCGCGATCCAGAGCCACAGCCTGCGCTCTTTCGGATCGGGGGCCAGACGCCGACGGAAGACGAGCAACAGCAGCGCGGGAACCGCGTTCATCGCCACCCGGATCGCCCCGCCCTGCGATTCGTACTGACCGAGAACGTAGTTGTCCCACAGCAGTTCGGAGGCATCTTCCAGCAGCAGGTAATACAGCAACCAGGTCATCACGCCCACCAGCAAGGCGGTGAACATCCGGTTGCGGGTGGCGGCCAGCGCGGCGATAGGCAGAAGCAGCACGGCCGATTTGTGGAAGGTGGCGCCGATGGCCACCCATAGAACGAAGCGATAGACCTGGCCCCTGCCCAATGCAGCCAGGCCCAGCAAAGCGAATCCGAGGGCCACGGACTGCCGGGTATAGCCCATGCCCACCACGATGAGCATGTACGGCACGGCCGCCAACAGCGCCAACCAGGGATTTGGTTGCGCGCGGCAGAACACCACCGTGCCCCACGCCAAAATGGACGCGCAGACCAAATTGACCGCGTAGATGCTGCCGCCGGCCTGCGCCACCAGCCAGTTCATCCCGTAATAGCCGGGATCGCCGCGGC
>Ga0067045_1030498_pt1 | contig 15085 bp, 18 predicted proteins | sample TerdegcTABiofilm_FD_59184 | JGI IMG/M metagenome (GOLD analysis project Ga0067045, IMG submission 59184) | Combined Assembly of (Gp0054472, Gp0054536) Wastewater bioreactor microbial communities from Singapore -Terephthalate degrading...
TAAACTGCTTAAGGAAATTGTCATCCAATAAATCTTCTGCTTTCATTTGTTAAACTATGTTTTAAAGTAAATAAAAAGATCCGAGTTTTTACCCCCAGATCTCATTTACACAGTTCTTTGTATACTACCCTTTTTGCGCCGGATGGTCAGGCCTGGTTTCAAGCGCAAATTCTCCCGAACTCAGACAGTATCCAGAAAAGTGTGTAAATTCTCCCGAACTCAGGCTCTGTAATATATTCTTACTTTTACCATTTTACAGTTAGGCTAACCGGCCGGTTTACTCTCTGAAATAGGGTGTTCCAGCTTTCCGGTTATCCAGGCTTCCGGAAAATGTTTCGTCATTAGTGCCAAGACACCATAAGTACCGATCCTCTTTTTGCCGGCATATAAGCCTGCTACCGCTTTTTTTCTGAAGCTTCCAAAGTTAAACTCTTCCTGATATTGCCATTGTTTTAAAGTTACACTATTTGATACAGTTCAGTAAACATCCTCTTCTTACCCCCTCGCTCCATACCTCCTCACTTTCCCCCTCGCTCTAACCTCCTTGCTCTGTCCCCCCTCACTCTAACCTTGCTCTTAACTCTTTACCTCATTAAAACTTTATCCTCCGGGCCGAATTAATTTGCAAATAAGAAAAAAGGCGTATATTTGCCGCCCGAAATAGTAATTTAATAGCAACATGAATCAATACGAAACGGTGTTTATTATAACGCCCGTGCTCTCACAGGAACAAGTAAATGAGGTCACGTCCAAGTACAAAGAGCTGCTTCAGGAAGGTGGCTGCGAAGTGATTAATGAAGAAAGCTGGGGTCTTAAGAAACTGGCTTATCCGATCGAGAAAAAATCGACCGGTTTCTATCATCTCTTCGAATTTAAAGCTTCTCCCGATTTTATTGAAAAATGGGAACTTACATTCAAACGCGATGAGCGTATCCTTCGTTTCATGACCGTGCGTCTGGACAAATACGCTGCCGAGTACAACCAGAAGCGTCGCAAAAAACTGGCCGATAAAGCTTCTAACTAATTAACAGATTAACCAAGAAAGTATTATGGCAACTCAGAATACAACAGAAACCAGCGGAGAAGTAAGATACCTTACTCCCATACCGGTAGAAGTAAAAAAACAGAAATACTGCCGCTTTAAAAAAGCAGGTATCAAATACATCGACTACAAAGATCCGGATTTCCTTCTGAAATTTGTGAACGAGCAGGGTAAACTCCTTCCGCGTCGTATCACCGGTACATCTTTGAAATATCAGCGCAAAGTGGCTACGGCGGTAAAACGCGCCCGTCAGATCGCTCTGCTGCCTTACGTAACCGATATGTTAAAATAATCAGGAGGTAGCTATGTTAGAAGTAATTTTAAAGAAAGAAGTACAGAACCTCGGTTCTAAAGACGAGATTGTAAAAGTGCGTCCGGGTTATGCCCGTAACTTCCTGGTACCTCAGGGTATTGCGGTTATGGCCACTGAGTCGAACCGTAAAGTGCATGCCGAAAACCTTCGTCAGCGTGCCCACAAAGAGGCTAAAATTCTCGAAGATGCCAAAGCGCTTGCCGAGAAGATTGCTGCACAGGTAATTAAAATCGGTGCCAAAGCCGGCGAAAACGGAAAAATCTTCGGATCGGTAAATACCGTTATGTTAGCCGATGCTTACGAAAAAGCCGGTATTCCTGTAGATCGCCGTCAGATTGCTCTTATCGGCGACGATACCATCAAACAGCTCGGAAACTACAAAGCCAATATCAAACTTCACAAAGAAGTTTCTGTGGAAGTAGAATTCGAAGTGATCGGAGAATAATTCCATTTTTTACATACTTTTAATGCGGGTTCACGGAATCCGCATTTTTTTTATCCATGCAAAAGCAAATCGATCTTCTTTTTCCTGTTCATAACAACGATTTTTACGAACTTATCGACTGCGGTTCTTTCGAAAAACTCGAACGCTTCGGCGAATTTGTTACTATACGTCCCGAACCTCAGGCCATATGGGATAAAGTGCTGAGCGAGAACGAATGGAAAAAACGTGCACACGTAAAATTTGTCGGTACCTCCAGCAACAGCGGGCGCTGGGAAAAATACCGCGCCATGCCCGATAACTGGCAGGCCGTATACCGGAATGCCGGTTTACAGTTAACATTTAACCTGGCGCTTACCGGTTTTAAACATGTGGGCGTATTCCCCGAGCAAAGTGCTAACTGGGATTTTATATACGAACGTTTGCAGGCCATGCCGGCCGAAAAGCCTTCGTTCCTGAACCTGTTTGCCTATACAGGTGGTGCTTCTCTGGCTGCCAAAGCTGCCGGAGCCGATGTAACGCATGTAGACAGTATTAAACAGGTGGTAAGCTGGGCCCGCCGCAATATGGAAAGCAGTAATCTCGACCATATACGCTGGGTAGTGGAAGACGCTGTTAAATTTGTACGCCGCGAGAAAAAAAGGGGTAAACTCTACCAGGGCATTATACTCGATCCTCCGGCCTTTGGCCACGGACCCAACGGCGAAAGCTGGAAGCTTGAAAAACAGATCAACGATCTGCTAAAAGACGTACTGGCTATCCTGGATCCGCAGCATGGCTTTATGATACTCAATACCTACTCGCTGGGCTTTTCGGCTCTGATCGTAGAAAATATGATACAGCGTATTGCCGCCGGCTACCCGGGCAATAACTGGCAGCCCCGTTTCGGCGAATTGTATATGCCCGCCGGCAGTGGTTTACGTTTACCACTGGGCGTATATTGCCGTATGTAAGTACTTATACCGATTCTTTATAAGGTACACGGTTCAGGATAGAGCGGCCCAGGGTAACCTCGTCTGCATATTCCAGTTCTCCGCCGAACGAAATCCCCCTGGCAATACTGCTTATAGGTACCTGGCTGTGCTGTAGTTTTTTATATAGGTAAAACGAAGTGGTATCCCCCTCAGGTGTGGAACTCAGCGCCAGTATAATTTCGCTCAGTTTTTCCTTATCGGCTTTCTGTACCAGGCTTTCGATCTGCAGGTCGGCAGGGCCTATACCGTCCATAGGCGAAATTTTACCTCCCAGTACATGATACACCCCGCGGTACTGCTGCGTATTTTCGATGGCCAGTACATCGCGTATATCTTCCACCACACAAATAAGCGAATGCTGGCGGCGCGTGTCGCTGCATATACTGCACAGGGCTTCGTCCGAAAGGTTATGGCAGTTCCGGCAGCGTTGTATATGCTCCTTCATATAAGTAATGGCCTCGGCAAACTGCTGTACGCGGCCATTTTCCTGCTGTAGCAGGTGCAGAACCAGGCGCATGGCGGTTTTGCGACCTATGCCGGGCAAAAGAGCAAATTCATTTACCGCGTTCTCTAATAATCTGGAAGGGATATGATCCATAAATAATTATGCAAATATAGAGCTAATAGCCGGTGGCGGCATTTATTCCTGCGGCAAAATTTCCACACCGTAAGGAGGAGAACTCAGCACTTCGCTGCGCAAGCGTTCCGGGAAGGCCAGCTGCCAGTAAACCTCGTGCGTATAGCTGCGTGCAACCCATTCTCCTCCAAGGCGTTTTACCCAGGAATTGCATTCACCTTCGAGCTCAAAGCCAAAACGTATCTGCAGCGTAAATACAGGTTCTTTTTCAATTACGCCAGCCTGCATAAGGGCTTCGTCTGCCGCAGTTTTGTAAGCATTTATAAGTCCGGGTACGCCCAGTTTAATGCCTCCGTAATAACGCACAACGGCCACCAGTACATTACTTATACTGTAGCTGTAAATCTTGTTCAGTATAGGTCGGCCGGCGCTGCCGGCGGGTTCGCCGTCGTCGTGTGCGCGGCCCTGGCCCCGGTACTGGTCCAGCAGGTAAGCCGAGCATACGTGTACAGCCTGCGGATGAGTTTGGCGCAGCTGCTGAATATGCTCTTTTACTTCGTCTTCCGAGTGTACCGGGAATACAAATGCCAGGAAGCGGCTGCCTTTTTCGCGGTACACAGCTTCGCCAGTACCGGCAGGGTAGCGGTTTAAGATAACAGGATCGGCCATGTATTACACGGCAAAGCGAGATCCTGCATAATCCCAGTTTATCACATACCAGAAATTATCGATATAGTCGGCACGTTTATTCTGGTACTTCAGGTAATAGGCATGTTCCCATACATCCAGGCCCAGCACGGGTTTACCACCTTTTTTACCCAGCATAAGCGGGTTATCCTGGTTGGGGGTAGACATAATCTTAAGTTCGCCTTTATGGTCCTTTACAAGCCAGGTCCATCCGCTTCCGAAACGGGCCAGGGATTCGGCTTTGAATTTTTCCTTAAAGTTTTCGAAACTGCCGAAGGTTGTCTGTATGGCTACGGCCAGTGCGCTCATCGGTACGTTGTTGGCCTGTCCCTGCCGCATCAGGTTCCAGAACAGCGTATGGTTCCAGTGGCCCCCGGCGTTATTGCGTATGGCATCGTTGTATTTCGATATATTGGCAAAAACCTCTTCCAGTGTGGCCGGAAAACGGCGTTCCTTTTCTACGGCAGCATTCAGGTTTTTTACATAGCCGGCATGATGTTTCCCGTGGTGAATCTGCATGGTGGCCATATCTATGTAAGGTTCCAGTGCGTTGTAAGCATAAGGCAGATCGGGCAGGGTAAATATGGGGTTCGAAGCTTTGTCTTCAGCCAGCAATGAGGCAAAACCCATTTGCGAAGCAGCCAGAGCGCCTGCACCCAGCAGAGCGCCTTTACGTAAAAAATCTCTTCTTGAATTTTCCATGTTCGTTTACAATAAGATTCAACTGAAATATAAATATGAAAAGTTGAAAAAAAACAACTAAAATATGAGGTGAAGTTATGAATATTCTAAGGAATAGACCAACTTTGCACTGCATTTTTAGGGAATTTTGATACAGCGAATTTACATACTGTTACAGAAAGACCTGCGTCTGGAATTTCGCAGTAAAACCGGTCTGTCGTCCCTGCTTATGTATGCACTGGGTTCCGTTTTTATCATTTACATGTCGGTAGGCGAGCCCGAACAGGGTTTTATATGGAATGCCCTTTTCTGGATTACCCTTTTATACAGTTGTGTAAATTCAGTAATGCGGGCCTTTTACTACGAAACGTCTTCGCTGCGCCTGTACTATTACCAGATTGCGCATCCGCAGGAGGTAATATTTGCCAAGCAGCTGTACGGCTATGTACTTAATACCATATTGCTGGCTGTAAGTTTCGGGGCATTTGCACTGGTTTTAGGCAATTTTGTGCAGAATATGCCCCTGTTTGTGCTGGTTTCGCTCCTAAGTACCTGGGGTATAGGAGCCATGCTTACGCTTATATCGGCTATTTCGTCGCAAACCAATAATGCAGCCGGAATTTTGCCGGTACTGGCTTTTCCGGTGCTGCTGCCGCTGTTTCTCTCGGCCATTAAGGCTGCCTCGGCTGCCATCGACGGCGAAGCCTTTGCACAACAATGGGCAAATATAGCCGTACTGGGGCTTTTCAATATACTGGCCTGGCTATTTTCTTACCTGTTATTTCCGTATCTTTGGCGCAGTTAAAAAAAGGGTTCAGAGGCATGAAGGCAATTCTTAAGCACGGTTACAAGGTTCTGGCAGTTCTTATAATGCTGTATGTTATACCAATGGCCTGGACGGGCGAAGTTTCGGTACAGGTTATCCTGCACGAAACCATCCGTAATTTATACTGGCATGTGGTTATGTGGTTTGCCATGATCCTGATGTTTGGCATATCGGTATATTATTCGGCATCGCACCTGGCCGAACCGTCTGAACGTAAAGATATATATGCCCTGGAATTTGCCAATGTGGGTATGATGTTTGGTATAGCCGGCATTGTTACCGGTATGATATGGGCACAGTTTACCTGGGGAGCCCCCTGGACCAACGATACCAAACTGAACGGATCGGCGGCAAGTCTGCTTATCTATGCAGCGTATTTTATACTGCGCAATTCGGTGCAGGATCGTGTAAAGCGCGAAAAAACAGCTGCCGTGTACAATATCTTCGCCTTTGTAATGCTGCTTATACTGGTAGGTATTATGCCCCGCCTTAAAGACAGTTTACATCCCGGTAATGGCGGTAACCCCGGCTTTGGTAATTACGACGATCTCAAAGGCTCTATGGCCGTGGTATTCCGGCCGGCTGTGCTGGCATGGATACTTATAGGTATATGGATCGCCAATATCCGCATACGTATTAAAACACTTCAACTGAAAAAAGAACAATGGTAAAATCGTACATCTTATTGCTTGCCTTTTTTGTTTCGGGAACGGCCCAGCTAAGGGCTGCCGCACCCCAGGATACTCTGGCGGACCTGAATGCAATGCTGGGTGGTATCAAAAGCATACAGCTGAGCACCGGAAAAGAGCTGCCCAAAGGTTTTAGCATAACGCCCGAAGGCTGGGTGCTGAAAGATACTGCCGCACAGGAGGCTAAAATGTACGTGTTCGAAGTAGTGGCACTTACTCCGGAAGAGGATACCTATAATGTGGCATTTAAATACGATAACCGCACGGCTCTGCCTAAAGTTACGGTGCTGGCCGATAAGGTTGAAATGGCTACCGGACTGCGTAAAGATGGCATGATATGGGTGGTTGTGGCCGTAAGTATGACCGTTTTTACCATACTTATAGGCTACCTGGTATTGCTCGACCGTAAGCTTCGTAAAATGGAACGAACAGCATAACATACAAGATATGAAAAAATTTTATATTATTCTGGTACTTACCCTGGCTGCAGCCGCAGGTATTATCGTTTATACCATCGATAATGCCGGTTCCTATGCCTCCTTTGCCGATGCGGGTGCCAAACCCGAACGCGAACACCGGGTTTCGGGATACCTGAACCTCGAAAAAGAGATACGTTACAATCCCCGCGAAAATGCAAACCTGTTTTCGTTCTTTATGAAAGATAAAAAAGACGGCAGGGAATGCAAAGTATATTTTAACGGTGCCAAACCTCAGGACTTCGAACGCTCGGAAGAAGTGGTTATTACCGGTAAAATGAAAGGCGACAGTTTTTATGCCACTAAAATTCTGATGAAGTGTCCTTCCAAATATAACGACGCTTCCGAAGTAACCGAGATCACGGCCAACTCCTGATCTTTGAAATGAACACTCCTGTTTTAGTATACTAATGGATGAAATTTCGTATATAAATGAACACCTTAGGGCGCAAACCCTGGGTAATGTTTTTATTGCACTGGCACTCGCTTTTTCGATACTGAGCACTGCCACATATTTCCTTTCTTTTAAGCGCAGCGCTGAAGAGAATTTCTGGCTGCAGATTTCGCGCTGGGCATTCCGCATTCATGCTTTCAGCATATTCGGTATAGCATTGCTGTTGCTGTATATGCTGTTTAACCGTAACTTCGAGTATTACTACGTATGGTTTCACAGCAATACGGCCATGGCTTCGAAATACATACTTTCCTGCCTGTGGGAAGGGCAGGAGGGCAGCTTTTTACTTTGGATGTTCTGGCATGCAGTGCTGGGGCTTATACTGCAGTTTACGGCCCGTAAGTGGGAGGGCCCGGTACTTATGGTTATAAGCCTGGTGCAGGTTTTTCTGGTGAGTATGATACTGGGCGTGGTAATTGGTCCGCTCGATCTTAAAATAGGCAGTAACCCTTTTGTATTGCTGCGCGAACAGGAAGATATGCGCTTTATGGCCTTTGTGCAGGCTGCCGATTATCTTTCGAAGATCGACGGACGGGGCCTGAACCCGCTGCTGCAGAATTACTGGATGACCATACACCCACCCACACTGTTCCTGGGTTTTGCTTCTACAATAGTACCTTTTGCCTATGCCCTGGCCGGACTCCTCAAAAAGGATTTCAACGGCTGGCTTAAGCCGGCTTTACCCTGGGCTCTTTTTGGTATTGGTATACTGGGTGCCGGCATTCTTATGGGAGGTGCCTGGGCTTATGAAGCACTCAGCTTTGGCGGTTTCTGGGCATGGGACCCGGTAGAAAATGCATCGCTCGTGCCCTGGCTAACCCTGGTGGCCGGTACACACCTTATGGTTATTTACCGCAACAAGGGCACTTCGCTCTTCCTGGCTTACCTGCTTATTATTCTAAGCTTCCAGTTTGTGCTGTGGAGTACATATCTTACCCGTTCGGGTGTACTGGGCGAAAGTTCGGTGCATGCCTTTACCGACCTGGGTATGAACGGGCAGTTGCTGCTCTTTGTATTTGCCTTTACCTGGCTGCCGGCCTTCCTGTTTAATATTCAGCCTAAAACGCGCCGCTATTTTCTGCTGGTATCGCTGCTTACCTTTGTTGCCGGACTTATCTTCGGCCTCAACAGCTATACCTTTTCGGCATACCTGCTGCTGTTGCTTTTCGGCTTTGGTCTGGCTGTAATAAATGCCCGCATCTTTTTCCCCTCGGCGAAAGAAGAAGAAGAGTTTCTCTCCCGCGAGTTTATACTCTTTCTGGGGGCGGTAATTCTGTTCCTGAGCGGGGTATTCATTATTTTTAGTACCAGTATGCCGGCTCTGGGTAAGTTTTTTGAGCATATACCGGCCCTGGCAAAGATGTTCTCCGATCTTACCACACCCGATATCGAGTTTTATAATTCGGTATCCATCTGGTTTGCATATGGTATTCTTTTCCTGATGGCCATTGGTCAGTATATGCGCTACAAGTCTACCCCGGCCTCGGCTCTGCTTAAGCAGATACTTCCCAGTATATTGCTTTCGGCCGGTATTACGGTATTTATAGCCATTTTCAGCGAAGATTTCCTGAAACGTTTCGATTACGGACTTATGTTCTTTACCGGTTTACTGGCCGTTATACTGAATGCCGATTATATACGTCAGGTACTTAAGTATAAATGGAAAACCTATGGCCCCGCTATTGCACATGCCGGTTTTGCATTTGTTATGCTGGGCGCTCTGCTTTCGGCCGGACACAAAAAGGTAATATCCGAGAACAATGCTTCGGTAATTAAGCTCGATCGCCTCAACGAAGATTTCAGCAATAACGAAAACGTGCTGCTGCACAAAGGCGATACCGTACAGATGGGTAAATACATGGTAAGCTACTCGCGCGACAGCGCTTATGAAAAGAATGCTTATTTTATTGTAGATTATTATACTGTAGACAAGGGTACCTGGAATAAGCGTTTTTCGCTGAATCCTATGATTCAGACGAACCCGCGTTTCGGGAATGTTGCCGAACCTTCAACCAAACATTTCTGGAACCGGGATATATATACGTATACACCCTATGCCGATATGGAAAAGGTGAACCAGCTCATAAATCCACAGCCTAAAGACAGCCTGGCTACCGATCCGGTACGCCGTGTGGGAACCTTTGAGGTAATGGAAGGGGATACCATATACTGGGCTACCGCCTATTTTATCTTTGCCGATCTGCGCTCGCTGAGCAAACTCGATACCTCTGCTTCCATAGGCGACAGTACACGCATCGACCTGCAGGGCGATTTTGTACTTACCGACCTGAAAGGCAAAAAACGTATACTTACACCCGGTATTTCTATTGCTACATCCGGTATACAAACCTATCCGGCAATGGATGGCGAAACCGGTCTTAAAGTGGAAATAACACGCATTAACCCGGAAAAACGTAATGTAGAGGTGGTACTGTACGAGGTACAAACCGCAGCGCAGAAAGATTATATTATTATGCAGGCCATTGAGTTTCCCTGGATAAATATACTGTGGCTGGGCTGTGTGCTTATGGTTATCGGCAGTTTTATGGCCATGGCCAAACGCTTTGCAGAAAACAGAAATACCCATGCCTGAACGTATAGGCATAATCGGTAACGGAAAACTGGCGGCTGCTCTTGCCCGGGGGCTGCAGCAATGCAAAGCCGGGCCGCTTTTTGTGGCCGCACGAAACTGGAATGCGCGAACAGAAGAACTTTTTGCCGGTATTACGCAGCATACGCTGAATACCACCTTACCCGAGACCGATATTCTCTTTTTCTGCGTAAGCGACAATGCGGTTGCACAGCTGGCTTCCGAATATTCGGCCCTTACGCTCAACGTACATTGTGCCGGCTCCATGCCACTTTCGCTCTTACCCGAAAGCAGGGTAGGGCGGGCCATACTCTGGCCGGTTCACAGTTTTACAGGCATGGATACGAACTGGCAGCAGATACCGGTTGCCGTGGACGCATCTTCGGGAAAATATTTACGTATAGTTATAGATATATGTGCCCGCATCGGTACGGCACAGGTTCTGCCGCTGGGATTCGAAGAGCGCAGCAAGCTGCATCTGGCTGCCGTTTTTGTATCGAACTTTAGCAATGCGATGTATGCGGCGGCCGAAGATATTCTCGGTCATAATACAGAGCAGCAGCAGATGCTGCTACACCTTTTGCACGATACGGCACTGCGTTACCAGGGATATAATGCCCGCGCCTTGCAGAGCGGCCCTGCCGTCAGAGGCGACCACAATACCCTGCTGAAACAGGAACAGCAGCTCGCAGATAAGCCGCTACTTAACATATTGTACGTTGCAGCATCGAATTATATACGATCATTTACGGATGGAGATAAATAAAGAGCGCCTGCTGGCTGTAAAAGCTTTTGTATTTGATATAGACGGAGTACTTACCAATAATATGGTGCTGCTGGCTCCGGACGGACAGGTACTGAGGCAGATGAACTCCAAGGATGGCTTTGCCCTGCAATATGCCAGCCGCAAAGGGTATAAAATTGCATTTATTACAGGCGGAAATAACCAGGTAGTAAAAGAACGGCTGCAGGAACTCTGTAATGCCGAAGTATACCTGCTTAGCAAACATAAATGGCCTGTAATGCAGGAATACCTGTCTAAACATGGCTTAAGCGCATCGGAAATTGCATATATGGGCGACGATCTGCCCGATTTCGAAGTACTGCAGCAGGTTGGCATTGCTGCCTGTCCGGCCGATGCTGTACCCGAAATACAGGAAATATGCACATTTATATCCTCATTCAGGGCCGGCGAAACCTGCGTACGCGAACTTATCGAAACCGTACTTAAAGAAAAAGGCGACTGGTTTCATAAACAGGACCTGTACTGGTAGCAATCAGGGTTTATGCGCGATATATGCTTTTAATATAGGGCCGCGCCAGCCTGCATGGCTATGGCAGTGTATATCCGAAAAGCCGTTTCGCTGCAGCATATCCATAAGCGCTTTTGGTTTTAAAAAACTACTTACACTTCGTATAAGATACGAAAAAATCCGGCTTTCGCCTGTAAGCAGTGTGCAAAAAGGAAGTATAAAACCATACCCCAGCACTTTCCAGTAAATACCGGCAAAAGCATTTTCGCTGAGCGAATAATCGTGAATAAGCAGTTTGCCGCCAGGTTTTAATATGCGAAACAGATTCTGCACACATTTTTCGTAGTCGGGCATATTCCGCAGACCGTAAGCCATAAAAATAACATCGGCACTGTTCTCTTCGAAAGGTAGCTGCATTGCATCGCACAGCATAAAATCCATTTTACCCGATTTTGTTTCTGCTGCAAATTTTTCGCGTGCAGCCTGCAGCATTTCTTCCGAATTATCGATACCGGTAATTTTACCCGTATGTATAAATGGGAGCAGGGCAGCGCTGCTTTTACCGGTTCCGCAGCAAAGGTCCAGAACATGTTCGTTGCCGCTGAGTTGCAGCAGCGAAGCACTTTTCTGCAGATCGTAGAGGTAACCCTGACTTAATCCTGTAGCCAGATCATATCTTCGTGCAATCTTATTAAACTCTTTCGGGACAATGGTTTTGTTTTCTATAAGCAGGGTAGCCGACATAAATTCACTGTTTTAATTTGTTAAGATAAACAATTGCGGTCACATTTTGTTCTATATTAGAAACTATAAACACAGTAAAAGGTGAGCACAAAAAAAGTTGTCATTATCGGTTCGGGCCTGGGGGCGCTGTCTACAGCACTTCGTTTAAGTTCTGCCGGCTATACCGATATAAGTATTATTGAAAAATACCATCAGGCGGGCGGCCGTTTGAACGAAATACGCAAAGACGGCTTTACCTTTGATATGGGGCCTTCGTTTTTTTCGATGTCGTACGAGTTCGACGAGCTTTTCCGTTCCTGCAATATGCCCAATCCGCTTGTATACCAGAAGCTCGACCCCTTGTATACCGTGCATTTTGCAGGCAGCAACCGCCGTTATTCCGTTAGTACCGACCTTAAGAAGCTGGCCGATGAATTTAAAGATATAGAACCCCGCTTCCTGGAAAAAATAGAAAAATACCTGAGCAATGCCGGGCAGATATTTCACGATACCGAAGACATTGTAATAAAAAGCAATTTCGATTCAGGTTTCGAATACCTTTTATCTCTGGCACGGGTTCCCTGGAAGCATGCTCCGCGTATGTTCCGCACTATGTGGGACGATCTCAGCCGCAGTTTCGATGCGCATGAGGTAAAGGTTATACTTTCGCTGGTAGCTTTTTTCCTGGGTGCTACCCCTTTCGATACACCTGCCGTATATAAGCTCCTCAGCTATACCGAGCTTAAGCACGACGGTTACTGGAACATACAGGGCGGGATGTACCGTATTACCGAAAAAATAGTGGAAGAACTCCGCAGCCGTGGTGTACGTTTCCGCTTCAATACCGAAATAACCTCTGTACGTACCGAAGGTACCCGCGCCATATTTTCCGATGCCGAAGGCAATACCTATCCGGCCGACATTTATGTGGTAAACAGCGATGCTGCTGCTTTCAGAGGACAGGTGCTTAAGCGCAGGGCCTTTTCGGAAGAAAAACTCGATAAAATGGAATGGACCCTGGCGCCATTTACCATTTACCTTGGTGTAAAAGGAAAGATTGACGGACTGGCACACCATAATTACTTCCTCGGCGATAACTTTAAAGATTATGCCGATAAGATATTCAGAATGTCGGTAAACCCTGAAAAACCATATTACTACGTAAATGTAAGCTCCAAATCGAATCCCGAAACCGCTCCCGAGGGCTGCGAAAACCTTTTTATCCTGTGCCCGGTACCCGACATGCGCTTTAAAGCCGACTGGAGCGATGCTTCCGTTCTTGCCGATACCATTATAGCCGACCTGAGTGCGCGCACCGGTTTCGATATAAAAGCCAATATGCTTACCCAAACCATTCTGAGTCCGGCCGACTGGAAAGAGCGTTTTAACCTGTACCGGGGCAGCGGCCTGGGGCTTGCACATGGCCTGGGGCAGGTGGGAGGCTTCCGGCCGCGCAACAAAGACGAAGAGTTCAGCAATGTATACTATGTGGGAGCAAGTACCAACCCCGGAACCGGTTTACCTATGGTGGTAATAGGTTCGCGTCTGGTAAGCGAACGTATTCTCAGCGATTTCGGAATTCCGCAGCCGCATGAACAAATAAAGAACACCCTTGTTACATCATAAATTAATACACAGTAAAATGGACCAGACCGCACTTTTCGATAAGGTAGCCTACCGTTCGTCGCAGATCGTTACTACGCGTTACAGCAGCTCCTTCTCCATGGGAATAAAAATGCTTCACAAAAGCATGCGTGCCCCTGTGTATGCTATATACGGATATGTACGCTTTGCCGACGAAATTGTAGATACCTTTCATGAACAGGATAAGGCCACACTGCTGAAGGAATTCAGTGACGAAACCTGGAAAGCCCTCGAGCGGGGTATTTCCATGAATCCGGTGATACATGCCTTTCAGGACACAGTAAAAAAATTCGGTATCGACCGCGAACTGATACAGGCTTTTCTCGACAGTATGGAAATGGATCTGGCAGGTAAAAACTACGACCATGCCCTGTACCAGAAATACATTTACGGTTCGGCCGAAGTAGTGGGGCTTATGTGCCTTAAGGTATTCTGCAGAGGCGATCAGGCCCTGTACGAGCAGCTGTACCATCCGGCACGCAGCCTGGGTGCAGCTTTCCAGAAGGTGAATTTTCTGCGCGACCTTAAAGACGACCACGAAGAGCGCGGACGTATGTACTTTCCCGGTGTCGATTTTACGCGTTTCAGTCCCAACGATAAAAAGCTTATCGAAGCCGATATACGTCGCGATTTCGCTGCTGCACTCGATGGTATACGCCGTTTGCCTTCCGAATCGCGCAAGGGTGTTTACCTGGCCTATCGTTATTATACCAAGCTTTTTCGCAAGATATGCCATAAGCAGCCCGAGTCCATTATGCACAGCCGTATACGAATAAACAGTGCCGGTAAAATGTACATTCTGGCCAAGTCCTATGCACGTTACACCATCAACTTCTTTTAATGGGCAAATACACCTATCTGTTCATCGATCTGGCAGCCTGGTTCTTTCCGTTGCTGCTCAGTTTCGATAAAAAGGTAGCTTTTTACAGGCGCTGGCCTTCTGTATTCAGCGCTGTGCTGCTTACGGCAGTTCCTTTCCTGGTATGGGATTATTTCAAGACTGCGGCAGGGGTATGGTCTTTCGCACCAGATAAGGTATGCGGTATATATCTGCTGAACCTGCCCCTGGAAGAATGCCTCTTCTTTATTATTGTTCCTTATAATGTACTGTTCATCGCGGCCTGTCTCGAAGCCTACTTCGGCGAGCGCATGCAAAAGGCAGCTCCTTTTTTTACCCTGGGCATGGCTCTGCTGGCATGTATAATGATATTTGCCGGTTATAACCATGCCTATACACTGGTAGTATCCATATCCGTTCTGCTCTTTACCCTGTTTTACCGGTTTATGCTCAAAGGGCAGAGGCAGGGTATGCTGCTGTTCACTTTCCTGCTGCATCTTATTCCTTTCTTTATAATGAACGGTCTGCTTACGTCCATACCGGTGGTACTTTACAACGAAGACGAGTTTATGGGCTACCGTATAGGAACGGTGCCTGCCGAAGATACTCTGTACAGTTATGCCATGCTTTTATCCTACCTGGGCTGGTACTACTACTTCGAGGCGCGTGCGGCAAAAAGGCGCAGAAAAGGCTTTTGAGCGTATCGGTTAATATACGAAATACGAAATTTTTCCCCTTGTGAATGTGCATTTTGCAATAAAAGGTCAAAAAAAGTTTTGCAAAAGGTTTGCAGAATGAAAAAAGCCCTTACCTTTGCAGCCCGATTCGATGATACCGCAAGGGATTGGAAGTCGGAAAGTTCTTTGGAAGTTGCGA
>Ga0067045_1030499_pt1 | contig 15082 bp, 9 predicted proteins | sample TerdegcTABiofilm_FD_59184 | JGI IMG/M metagenome (GOLD analysis project Ga0067045, IMG submission 59184) | Combined Assembly of (Gp0054472, Gp0054536) Wastewater bioreactor microbial communities from Singapore -Terephthalate degrading...
ATCAAGCTCGCCGCGCGCATAATCGCCGCAAGCCTTGCGGTCGCGCATGACGACAATGCGGTCGCTGCAGCGCAGCACCTCGGGCAGTTCGGACGAAATGAACAGGATGGCCATGCCCTTGCGGCACAGCTTGCTGACATAGCTCATGATTTCCTGCTTGGCGCGCACGTCGATGCCGCGCGTCGGTTCGTCGAGGATCAGCATGGCGGGCGACGTCACCAGCCAGCGCGCCAGCAGGGCCTTCTGCTGGTTGCCGCCGGACAGGCTGCCGATGGGCGTTTCGATGCTGGCCGTCTTGATGCCCAGCGCCTTCACGTATTCATCGGCCAGCGCTTGCTGGCGTTTGAAGGGGATGGCGCGCAGCAAGCCCGTGCGGGCCTGCAAGGCCAGGATGATGTTTTCGCGCACGGACAGCGACAGGATCGCGCCCTCGTGCTTGCGGTCTTCCGAGCAGAAACCGATGTCGGCGGCGATGGCGTCGCGCGGCACGTGGAAGTGGCGCGGCTGGCCCTGCATGGTGATCGTGCCCGAGTCCGCCTTGTCGGCGCCAAACAGCAATCGCGCCAGTTCCGTGCGGCCCGAACCGAGCAAGCCGGCCAGGCCCAGCAACTCACCCTGGCGGATGTGGAAATCCATGGGCAGCAAGGCGCCCTTGCGGCCGAGGCCCTGCGCTTCGAGCACGGTCGGGCCGAAGCTGGCCGCGCCCGCTTCTTGCGCCAGATCAAACGCCTGTTCCTGCGTGTCGGCCGCCACGCCGATCATCTTGTTCACCAGCGCCAGGCGCGACAGTTCACTGCACGCATATTCGCCCTCGCGCTCGCCGTTGCGCATGACCGTGATGCGGTCGGAAATGGCATAGGTCTGGTCGAGAAAGTGGGTCACAAAGAGAATCGCCATGCCCTGCGCGCGCAGGCGGCGCAGCACGGAAAACAGCAGATGGACTTCCGCCTCGTCCAGGCTGGACGTGGGTTCGTCGAGGATCAGCACGCGGGCCGAAATATTCAGCGCGCGCGAAATGGCCACCATTTGCTGGATGGCCAGCGGAAAGCTGGACAGTTGCGCCGTGACATCGATATCGATCTGCAATTGCTGCAGCAAGGCACGCGCCTGCTGCTGCATGGCACGCCAGTCGATGGCCCCGAAGCGGCGCGGATAGCGGCCAATAAAGATGTTCTCTGCCACCGACAGGTTCGGGCACAGATTGACTTCCTGGTACACGGTGCTGATACCGAGCGCCTGCGCATCCGAGGTGGAGGCGGGGGCGATGGGCTTGCCGTCAAACAGGATCTGGCCGCTGTCGGGCGTGTACACGCCCGTCAGCACCTTGATCAGGGTCGACTTTCCGGCGCCGTTCTGCCCCATCAGGGTGTGCACTTCGCCCGGATACAGGCGCAGGGCGACATCGCTGAGGGCTTTGACGCCGGGAAAGGCTTTGCTGATGCCGCGCAACTCCAGCAAGGGAGCTGGCGCGGCAGTGTGATGCGCTTGCGTGTTCATCATGCGGCAAGCTTAGTATTTACGGTTCGGAAATTCCTTGGCGGCCACCTCGGCAGGGAACACGCCTTCCACCGTCGTGATGCGCGCCGGCACGGGCTTGCCGGCCACCACGTCGCGGGCGATGGACATCAGTTGCGGGCCCAGCAGCGGGCTGCATTCCACGGTGACGTTCAGCTTGCCGGCGATCATGGCTTCGAACGCGCCTTTCACGCCATCGATGGAGATGATGATGATGTCCTTGCCCGGCTTCATGCCCGCTTCTTCGATGGCCTGGATGGCGCCGATGGCCATGTCGTCATTGTGGGCGTACAGCACGTTGATCTTCTTGCCTTCCGCCTTCAGGAACGCTTCCATCACTTCCTTGCCCTTGGCGCGCGTAAAGTCGCCCGTTTGCGACCGGATGATCTTCATCTTCGGATTCTTGCCGATCACTTCCTGGAAGCCCGCCTTGCGGTCGATGGCGGGCGCGGAGCCAACCGTGCCCTGCAGTTCGACGATGTTCAGGGTGGCATCCGGGGTTTTCTTGGCGTAATCGAGCAGCCACTGGCCGGCGCGGCGGCCCTCTTCCACGAAGTCGGAACCGATGAAGGTCACGTACAGCGATTTATCCGCCACGTTGACGGCGCGGTCCGTCAGGATGACGGGAATCTTGGCAGCCTTGGCTTCGCGCAAGACCGTGTCCCAGCCCGACTCGACGACGGGCGAGAAGGCGATGACGTCGACCTTTTGTGCGATGAAGGAGCGCAGGGCCTTGACCTGGTTTTCCTGCTTTTGCTGCGCATCGGCAAATTTCAGGGTGACGCCATCTTTCTTGGCAGCATCTTTGATGGAGACGGTATTGGCGGTGCGCCATTCGCTCTCGGCGCCTACCTGCGAAAAACCCATGACGAGGGGTTTGGCGGCAAACGCGGAAGGCGTGGCGAAGGTGGCGGCGGAAGCGGCCAGCAGCATGGCGCTGGCGAGGAGGGTGCGGCGGCTCAAGGTCATTCTTGTCTCCAGTTTTTTATTGGAATACCATCACAGCCGGATGCCGGATGGGCGGTTTTTTATGAACCCATGGTAGGAGAAAGCAACATAGCCATCCAATCAATTCTTTTTCGCTTGCGATACCGATTTGCGTATCGGTAGAGGGAGCCCATCCTCCCCTCCCCCTCAGCGCAGCAGGCGCAGCCCGTACAGGCCACCGGCCACGGAGTCCTTGCCGGCGACAAATTTCACCACCAGCTTGCCCTTGGCGGCCGCGACCAGGTCCGCAGGCACGGCGATATCGACCGTATGCCATTCCTGCGGCGCATCGGCCGCCACGGCCACCGTCTGCAGCTTGACGCCGTTGAGCAGCACGTCGAAGGTCCTGCCCGCATCGAGCGTGGACAGGGTCAGGCGCAAGGTTGCCGCTTCGCTCTTCGGGTCGCTGAGCTCATAGCTGAACCAGCCCGTCGCATGGCGCCAGTGCCTGCCCTTGTTGACGCCGTTTTCTCCACCCTCGGCCTGGAAGAAATGGTCGGACTCGGGCTGCTGCTGCCCCGGCGCCACCTGGTCGATGGTCTGCGCATCGAGGGCCAGGCGCTCGGCTTGCGCCTGGCGCGTGCTTTCCTGCAGCTGCGCCAGCTTGGCGGGCGTGGAGACGGGCCAGTACAGCATGTAGCGCGATTCGTGCAGGCGGAAAAAGGGAATCAGCCGCAAGGTGGCCGCATCCTTGCCCTGGATCAAGCCAGGCGCCGTGAAGGTCAGCGGCTGGCCCTTTACGGGCTTGATTCTCCGCATGAAATCCTGCTCGTCGCTGACGAACAGCGGCGACGATTCCAGCGGACACACTTGCCCCTGGGCGATATGGCCCATGCGCGTGTCGTCGGCAAAATAGTTCAGTTGTTCATTGGCGAACGGCTGCGTCTTCGCGGCCAGCACGATGGGGCCGTGCAGCACGGCATAGTAGTTCGACTGGTCCGGCATCTGCTCCAGGCGCGTCGTCATCGGCAGGGTCACGTCGACCTTGTCGCCGGACTTCCAGGCGCGCGTGATCGTCACGTACTCGCCGGGCACGCCAGCCACGCGCAGGGCCTTGCCGTTGAGCTTGACGCGCAGCTTGCCCTTGGCTACCCACTGCGGGTAGCGGATTTTCAGGCTGAACGTCTTAGTACCCTGCACGGTGATGCGCGTCGTGTCGCGGTCAGGGAACTGCGTGCTCTGGGTAATCGTCACGCCCTGCTCTCTCCAATCCAGGGTGGAGGCCATGAACAGGTTCACGTACAGGGCGTCGCCGTCGTGCGCGTAGATGAACTCGCCATACTTGGCCTGGCTTTCGATGCCGGAACCCACGCAGCACCACATGCCCTTGTCCACTTGCGAATACACGCGGTAGTGGTTCGGGCGCATGGGCGTGAAATACACGAAGCCGCCCGTGCCGGGGCGCTGCGACGACAGGATATGGTTGTACAGGGCGCGCTCGTAGTAATCCGCGTATTGGACCTGCTCGTCGCGGCGGAACAGCTGCTGCGTGAGCTTGAGCATATTGTAGGTATTGCAGGTTTCCGGCCCCTCGACTTCCTCCACCATCGAGCTAAAGTCGTGTTCGTCGTGGAAGTGCTCCTTGACGCTGTTGCCGCCGATGGCCACCGTGCGCTTGTCGTGCACGGTTTGCCAAAAGAATTGCGCCGCCTGCTGCCAGTCGCGCCGGCCCGTCAGTGCGCCGATGCGCTCGAAGCCGATGACTTTCGGGATTTGCGTATTCGCATGCAGACCCGTCAGCTTGTCCTGGCGGGCCGCCAGCGGCTGCAAGACCGCCTGGTGCGAGAAGCGCACGGCCAGGTCCAGGTAGCGCTGCTCGCCCGTCATCGCGTAGACGTCGGCCAGCACTTCGTTCATGCCGCCGTGCTCGGCGCGCAGCATGGCTTGCATCTGTGCGTCGGTGAGCGAGGCCGACAGTTTCACGGCCCAGTCCGACAAGGCCACCAGCATGGTTTTCGCCTCGACATTGCCGGTGTACTGGTAGGCGTCGCGCAAGCCGGCAAATACCTTGTGCAGGTTGTACCACGGCACCCAACGACCGTTGACGGAAAAGGTGTCGGCCTGTAGCTCGCCACGGGCCACGGCTTGCCAGGCGGCGCTGCCATCGGGAATGCCGCCCAGGTAGCCATTGCCATTCGCGTCCTGGCATTGCTTCAGCTGCGCCAGCATGTAGTCGAGGCGTTCGCGCGTCTGGGCGTCGCCCGTGGACGCCACCATCAGCGCCAGCGCCGACAGGTAATGCCCGCCCATGTGGCCGTCCAGGCCCGTCGCTTCCCAGTTGCCATAGCTGGGCTTGGGCTGCGGCAGGCCCGCCTCGCGGCGGAACGGCGCCAGCAATTTATCCGGGTCAAACGACATCAAATACTGCAAGTCCGTCGTCTGTGCGTCGAGAAACGGTCCCGTACCGAGGCGCACGGCCGAGAGGGGAAACAGCTGGGCCGCCTGGAGCAGCGGCGTGGCCAGGCCGCCGGCGGCCAGCGCCAGCGTCAACAGGGTTTTTTTCACGATGCGTCCTTACGGTTTGGCGGTAGCGGCGGGCAATTCGCGGCTCCGGTAGCGGTTCAAGTCGCGCGGGTCCACCTGCGGCCAGCCCTCCTTGTCCCACGTCATGGGCATGATCTTGAGCTTCTGCAAATAGTTGTCCGCCGTCTCGTAGGCGTGCAGCACCAGGTAATCCTTGCCGTCGAAGGTGTAGGCGCTGTTGTGGCCCAGGCCCCGCCAATCCTTGTCGCCTTTCAAGACCACCGTGCCGCCACCCTGCGCCATGTCGCGGCCATCCTTGTCCAGATACGGCCCCGTCACGCTTTTGGCGCGTCCCACGGCCAGGTGATAGGTGCTTTTTTCCTTCTGGCAGCACAGGCCCCAGGAAACGAAGAGGAAATACTCGCCGCCGCGCTGGAAGATGAACGGCGCCTCGATTTCCTCGGGCGCGGGCTTGAATTCGCCCGCCCGTGGCGGCAGCGGCACGCGGCGCGCCAAGGAGTGCCACTCTTGCGGTTCCGCAATGGTTTTCCAGTCGGCATTCAGCTTCACCAGCTTGATGCCGTTCCAGAACGAACCGAAGGCCATCCACGGCGTGCCCTGCTTGTCGGTGATGATGTTCGAATCGATGGCATTCCACTCGTCGCGCTCGGGCACCGATTGCAGCAGCATGCCCTGGTCGACCCAGCGGTAGTCGGGCGAGCGGGGATTCAAGGTGGTGTTGACGGTGACGCCGATGCCCGAGGTATTCTTGCCGAAGCCGGACACGGAGTAGTACAGGTAATACTTGCCATCATGAAACTGCACGTCGGGCGCCCAGATGTGGTCGTCAAACGAGGGCGCGGCCGTCTTCGCCCAGGTCGGCTGGCCCGCGAAGACGCGCCCTTCCGGCTGCCAGTCCACCATGTTTTTCGAGCTGTAGAAGGTGATGCCGGGCCCCGTGCTGTACAAATAATACGTGTCGCCTTCCCTGGCCATCACGGGGTCGTGCACGCTCACTTGCGCGGCATGGCAGGACAGCGCCAGCAGGGTGGCGGTAACGGCGGCCAGGCCGCGCTTGAGCGTGTGCATCATGGTTCTCCTTGATTGTTACTTTATGTGCCCGTGCGGGCGCCCCACAGCGACACGCCGTCGGCGGACTGCGCCGTGAACGTGACGACGAAGGCATTCGCATTGGCATGCCACTGGCGCGACAGCACGCCATTGAACAGGCCGCCGGACGCCAGGGTGATGGCGAGCAGGTTGTTGCCCTGGTGCTGCCACGTGCCCGTCTGCGCCCCCGCAATCGTGCCGTCGGCCAGCAGCGCGATATTTTGCGACAGCTTGAGCGCCGTGGAAATATCCTTGCCGTGGTTGATCAGTTGATAGCTGCCCGCCACCTCGGATGAAGCCACCTGCGCCGCCAGCGGCGTGACGCTCTTGCTCAAGGGCACGTAGCGGAACGGCGCCGCCACCAGCCAGCCATCGCCATTAATGAACAGCTCGTGCACGCGGATTTCGTGCAGCTCGCCCGTGTTCGGGAAGCGCGTGTGGAAGAGGAGGAAATACTGCTGCGTGGCGCTATCGTAATACGCCGAATTGTGTCCTGGAGACACATATCCCGGCGGCGTGCCCGTTTCGCCCGCCGCCAGCGCGAATTGATGGTTGCCCATCAGCTTCTGGCCGAACGGCGCGATGGACGCGTCGTCGAACAGGGGCAAGGCGGGATTCGACTTGACTTGCCGCATGTCCTTGCCCTGCGCATCCACATAGGGGCCGTCCGGATTGCGCGAGCGGGCCACGCGCATATTGTAGGCGCCGTTCGCGTCCAGGCCGCCAAACGAGGTGAACAGGTAGTAATACTGCGTTTGCGGACTGTACAGCACGTACGCGCCCTCGATGCGGCTATGGTTGCCGCCGATCACATGCTTGCCATAGCCCTGCCCCGCGACGGGCAAACCCGTGGCCGGGTCCATGGCCAGGATGAAGATGCCGCCCGAATACGAGCCATAGATCATCCACAGCTTGCCCGTGGCATCGCGGAAGGTGTTCGGGTCGACCACGTTCGGCTGCGTCAGCGCATCGTAGATGCTTACGCCATCTTCGCTGACCTGGCCCCACATGCCGGACTTGAGGAAAATCTGCTGGTTCACGTACGGGCCTGTCACCGCGTCCGCCAGGGCCAGGCCCATGGCGGAACGGGGCGAATCGCCCTTGCAGCTGTTGTAGTACATGGCGAACTTGCCATTGTCGAGCTGGATCACGTCGGGCGCCCACAGTCCGGTCACTTGCGACCAGGCAAAGGTGTCGGCCAAGGCACCCACGACATTGTTGAACAGGGGATTGCCGGCGTTGACGCCGTCGGCAATCTTCGTCCAGTTCATCAGGTCCGTGGACTTGGCGGCCGCCAGGTGCGAGCCGAAGACATAATAGGTATCGGCCACCTTGATGACGGACGGGTCATGCACGGAGGCATTCATAAAGGTGACGGCGCCCTGTACGGGCGGCACCACGACGGGAGGCACGACGGGCGGCGTGACGGAGACGACAGGCGCGCCCCCGGACGAAGCACCGCCGCCACAGGCGGCCAGGGCCATGGCGCTACCGAGCGCCAGTACAGCTTCTCTTCTGTTCATGGAATACTTTCTCTACAACGTGCAGCACGATGCGGCTGGCCGGCGCAGGAAAGCTCCCGCGCTGGCACAGAGTAGACAGCAGGAAGCTGGCGGCTTATTCGACGGCGACGACCACGACGGCCTTGGCGGGCACCGACACGGTCAGCTTGCCGCCTTGCGCCTTGGCATTGAACGCCACCGGCTGCACGGCTTGCGGTTGCGCAAAGCTGTTGACGGCATCCATCTTGCCTGCGGTCAGCACGCGGCCGTTCACGCTGGCCACTGGCTTGCCGGCCAGCGCCACGTTGACGTCGACGGCCTTGTGCGGGTTCGTGTTGACCAGGGACAAGTACACCTTGCCATCCTTGGCGCGCGCGGCCGAGGCGCTCACTTCGGGAATGCTGACCTTGCCCAGGCTGTACTTGCCATTGCCGGCGATGGCAACCGGCAAGGACGTGGCATCTTGGAACGGCACGTACATTTCAAACGCATGATACGTCGGCGTGAGGAAATATTTGTCCTTGTCCGTGATGATCATCGCCTGCAGCACGTTGACCATTTGCGCGATATTCGTCATGCGCACGCGGTCCGCGTGGGCGTGGAAAATATTGAAGTTCAGGGCGGCGACGAGTGCATCGCGCAAGCTGTTTTGCTGGAACAAAAAGCCCGTGTTCGTGCCCGGCTCCACGTCGTACCAGGTGCCCCATTCATCGACATACAAGCCCGTCTTTTTCGACGGGTCATTCTTGTCGATGGCGGCGAGATTGTTCTTGATCAAGCTATCGATGCGCAGGGTGCGGCTCAGGGTGGAAATCCACTCGTTTTCGCCAAAGCCCGTGGCCGCGCCCTTCTTTTCCCACACGCCCGTCGGCACCGTGTAGTAATGGAAACTGATGGCGTCCATCATGTTCGGCTTGATTTCGCGGCTCAGGGTGTCGGACCAGCTGGTGTCGTCGTCATTGCCGCCGCTGGCGATGAATTTCGGCCGCGCGCTTTCCGGCGTCTTCATGAAGGTGTGGTAGTGCTTGTACAGGTCGGTGTAGTACTGCGGGCGCATATTGCCGCCGCAGCCCCAGGCTTCATTGCCGATGCCGAAGTAATCGACCTTGTACGGCTGGGCGCGGCCATTCTTGCGGCGCAGTTCGGCCAGGGTCGATTTGCTGTCCGAGGTCATGTATTCCAGCCATTCGGACATTTCCTGCGGCGTGCCGGAACCGAGGTTGCCGTTGATATAGGTCTGCGCGCCCAAGAGCTCGGCCAGGTCGAAGAATTCGTGCGTGCCGACGGCATTCGACTCTTCCACGCCGCCCCAGTTGGTATTGACCTTGGTCGGACGCTGGGCGCGCGCGCCGATGCCATCCTTCCAGTGGTACTCATCGGCAAAGCAGCCGCCCGGCCAGCGCACCAGGGGCACGTGCAGCTGTTTCAGCGCGCCCAGCACGTCGTTGCGCCAGCCCTTGGTATTCGGAATGGGGGATTCCGGGCCCACCCACATGCCCTCGTAGATGCCCGTGCCCAGATGTTCGGCGAACTGCCCGTACACATTCTTGTTGATCACGGGACCGGGCTTGGCCACGTCGATGGTGACATTCACGGGGGCGGCGAAGGCGCTGCTGACGACCAGGCTCAAGGCCAGGATGCTGGTGTTGACGAGTTTCATGCTGTCTCCTGTTGTTTTAATTAAAAATGGCTACAAAGCCGCCGTGCGGCTTGATCGTGATGACGGCCTTGCCGGCCGCAATTTCCTGCTGGCTGAACGCGCGCTCGCTGGCGCCATCCGTGATGAGGGCGCCGCGCTTGCCTTCCAGGAAGGACAAGTCCACGGTGAAGGTCTGCGCGCTGGCCTGGGCATTGATGCCGGCCACGTACCAGCGCTCGCCTGCCTGGCGCGCCAGCATCAGGTACTGGCCGGGCACGCCACCGAGGAAGCGGCTGTCATCCCAGCTGCGCGGCAATTCCTGCAAGAACGTTTTCACATAGGCCGGCACGCTGGCCATGCCGGCCGGCACTTCGGCAAAGTTCTGCACGCCCGACAGGAACAGCACGGACAGCGCCAGTTCAAAACCGTTGCGCGTGGCGCGGCGGATGTTGGGCACGTCGCCCAACACCATGGGCGTGAAATCCATGGGATCGAACAGGTTGCGCGCGAAGGGCAGCATGGCCGCATGGGCGGGCATGGCATCCTGGTCGCGCTGTTCAAAAGTGGTAAATTCCAGTCCCTTGACGGCTTCGGCCGTCATCAGGTTCGGATAGGTGCGGGCCCAGCCCCGTGGCAAGGTGGCGCCATGGAAATTGACCAGCAAGCCGTGTTGCGCCGCATCGTTCAGGATGCCCAGATAATAGGCCATCATCGACTGGCCATCGCCGGCAAAGAAATCCACCTTGATGCCCTTGATGCCCATGCCGGCCAGGCGCGCAAATTCCTGTTCGCGCTGCGCGTGGGTCAGCAGCTTGCCCTTGGGGGAATACGTGGTCTTGTTCCAGCTGCCCGAGGAGTTGTACCAGAGGAACAGGCCCACGTTTTTCGTCGCCGCGTACGCGGCCAGTTCGGCCATTTTCGCGTAGCCGATCTGGCGGTCCCAGTCCGCATCGACGAGCACGTAGTCCCAGCGCATGTCGGCCGCGTAATCGATGAACTGTTTCTGCACCGCGTACACGGTGGCGTCGTCCTTCAGCAGGCCCCAGCTCCAGGCCGCGTGGCCGGGCCGTACCTTGGCCCCGTCGAAGGCGATGGCGGGCGCGGCCAGGTCCGTGCCCAGGGTGCTGTCCATGACAGTGGCCAGGCTGCCGATGGCCAGCACGCGCCATGGCGAACGCAAGCCCGTGGCCGCCTGCGCCAGCAAGGCGCCACCGGGCGCCACTTCGGCCGCCATCGGCGCGCCGATGCGGTAGACGCCGCCCCTGGACTGCGCCTGCAGGCGCGAAGCGTGGAAGCGGCCATCCATGTCCGCTTCCGTCAGCGCCACCCAGGTATCGCCCGACCGGAACAGGGCCGGGAAGACCCAGCCGGCCGCCAGCGGCGACGGCGTGCCCACGGGGATATCCATGCGGTAATGTTCTTCGTAGGCGGGATTCGTGTGCATCCAGCCCGTCTGCGCCACCTGCATCGGCTGCAGCCAGGCGCGGGCAGACGGCGCAAAGCTGAACGCCGTGCTTTCCCGCAGCATGGCGCCGGCCCCGTCCGGCACCTGGCCCAGCACGTAGCGCAAGGCCACGCCATCGTTGGAGACGCGGAACACCACGTCCATGGCCTGCCCCTGCGCATTGCTCACCGTGAAGCGCTGCTCGTTGGCCGCGTAATCGACGACCCTGCGCTTGCCCGTGGCCATGGTGTAGCGCTCGGCCACGGGCGTGACGGGCGAGGCGGCGCCCAGCGTCAGGCGGCGCGACAGGTCCAGGCCGGCAAATTGCAAGCCCAGCGCCGATGGCAGGATGACGGGCACGCCCGAGCGCTGCACGGCATAGGTGATGGTACCGGCAGGGCCGGCGGCGACCTTGACCTGCAGGCTGCCGTCAGGACTCGATAAAGGTGCTTGCGTGGCTTGCGCACTGGCGGCGCTGGCGAAGACGAGGGCGATGCTGCAAACGAGACATTTCATGTTCAGCTTCCAGACGTGGCGATGCCTCTCCCGCCGCGGGGTTGGGGCGGCTGGAGCGGTGCTGCAAAGGAGGTAGCGATTTGGCCGCGGATCAGTCCGCAGCCGACAAAACGCCCAGGGCCAGGCGCAGGGTCGAAGACAGTACGCTAGTACATCAGTACGATGACTACCGCCCCTGCAACAACGCCCTGGACGTTTTGTCAGACCCAGCCGGCGTCGACGATGAATTCCTGGGAGGTGCACATCGCGCCGTCGTCCGATGCGAGGAACAGCACCATGGCGGCGATGTCCTGCGGCATCAGTTTATTCGGCAGGCACTGGCTTTTCTTGATTTCCACTTCCGCCGCCTCATCAACCCACAGGTCGATCTGGCGCTGCGTCATGACCCAGCCGGGCGTGACGGTGTTGACGCGGATATTGTGCGCGCCATAATCGCGCGCCAGGCCCCGCGTCAGGCCCACGACGGCTGCCTTGGTGGTGGCATACACGGGGTAGCCGCCCGACTTCATGTGCCACGAGATCGAGCTGACGTTGATGATGGAACCGCCGCCCTGGCGCTTCATGCCTTCGAAGACGGCCTGGCAGGTAAAAAACATGGGACGTTGATTGATCGCAATGCGCTCGTTCCAGTAGTCCAGGGTGACGTCCTGCGCCTGGTGGCGCTGGTCGTTGGCGGCATTGTTGACGAGGATATCGAAGTCGCCCATCTTGGCGGCCAGCTCGGCCATGACGGCTTGCAGGGAGGCAATATCCGTGATGTCGCAATGGCGGAACAGTGGCGCCGCCAGACCAGCTTCAGCGAGGCGGCGGCACAGGGCCTCGCTGGCGTCCACGGCAATATCGACAAACGCCACCAGGGCGCCCTGGGCGGCAAACTCCGCCACCAAAGATTCGCCGATGCCGCTGCCGCCGCCCGTGATGAACACGCGCTTGCCCTGCAAGCTGCCATATTTCGCCAATTGCTTCATACTCGTCTCCACCTGTTTATTTTTTTAGGTACAACACACACTGGCGCGGCAAGGCCATCGGCCCCGCCGCGCAGCAGGTTTTTAGTCCTTGCCCAGCACGCCATCCTTGCGGCGCCAGATGCCCAGCGGATTATCGTCGCGCAGCGACTCCGGCAGCAAGTCCTGCGCCAGATTCTGGTAGGACACGGGGCGCAGGAAGCGGTTGATGGCGGCCGTGCCCACCGACGTGCTGCGGCCGTCCGACGTGGCCGGGAACGGGCCGCCGTGCACCATGGCCGTCGATACTTCCACGCCGGTCGGGAAACCGTTGGCCAGGATGCGGCCCACGCGGCGTTCCAGCACGGGTAGCAAGCGGCGCGCATCGTCCAGGTCGCCGGCATCCATCTGCAGGGTGGCCGTCAGCTGGCCTTCCAGGCTTTCGGTGATCGCCAGCAATTGTTCCATGTCGCGGCACGCCACCAGCAGCGAGGCCGGGCCAAAGACTTCGTCGCGCAAATCGTGCTTGGCCAAAAACGCCTCGCCCGAGGTGACGAACAGGGCGGCGGCGCCCTTGCCTTCCTCGCCCGTGTTTTGCACCAGCGGCGTCACGTCCGCGTGCTGCGCCAGGGCGGCGACGCCCTTGGCATAGCTGCTGGCGATGCCGGCCGTCAGCATGGTGGCGGCCGGTACCGGCGCCAGCGCTTCGGCGGCGGCGGCGGCAAACGCCGTGAAGTCGGCGCCTTCCAAACCCAGCACGAGGCCGGGATTGGTGCAGAACTGGCCCACGCCCATCGTCAGCGACGCGGCAAAGCCGCTGGCGATCGCCGCGCCACGGGCAGCCAGCGCTTGCGGCAGCACAAACACGGGGTTGATGCTGCTCATTTCCGCATACACGGGGATCGGCTGCGGACGTTCCGCCGCCACCTTCATCAGGGCGATGCCGCCCGAACGCGACCCCGTAAAGCCGACAGCCTGGATGGCCGGATGGGCGACCAAAGCCTGGCCGATGCCGTTGCCCGTGCCCGTCAGCAGGGCGAATACGCCGGCCGGCAGCTTGCAGATGGCGATCGCCTTGACGATGGCGCGCGCCACCAGCTCGGAGGTGCCCGGGTGGGCCGAGTGGGCCTTCAGGACGACGGGGCAGCCGGCCGCCAGGGCCGAGGCCGTATCGCCACCGGCCACGGAGAAGGCCAGCGGGAAGTTACTGGCTGCAAACACGGCGACAGGGCCCAGGCCGATCATGCGCAAGCGCAAATCAGGACGGGGCGGCACACGGTCGGGCAGCGGGCTGTCGATGCGCGCATCGGTCCAGGAACCCTCGCGCAGCAGGCCGGCGAACAGTTTCAACTGACCGACAGTACGGCCGCGTTCGCCTTCCAGGCGCGCGCGCGGCAAGCCGCTTTCCGTCATGGCGCGCACGATCAAGTCATCGCCCAGCTCGCCGATTTGCGCAGCGATGGTGTCCAAAAAGTCGGCGCGTTCCGCATCCGTGGTGGCGCGAAACGGGTCGAACGCGGCTTGCGCCAGACGGCAGGCTGCGTCGATTTGCGCTACGTCAACCATGTGGAAGGCGGGTGCGATGTGCGCGCGCGCGGCCGGGTCCCACGCTTCGAAGGAGCCGCCATTGCCCTTGACGGCGACGCCGCCGATCAATGCCTCACCGGTGATATTGAAACTCATAATGTGCTCACTTTCGCAAATGCGGTTGGGAAAACATCGAGGCGGTTGCGCAGGGCGGGGCCAAAGGCCGGCGCTTCGATTTCAAAGGTTTCGCCCGGCGCCACGCTCACGCCATCGGCAAAGCTCAGGGTGGCCGTGCCGAAGAAGTGCACGTGCACGTCGCCAGGGCGCTTGAACAGCGGATACTTGAAGTGATGATGTTCCAGGTTGGCAATCGTGTGCGACATATTGTCTTCGCCGCTGACGAAGGCCTTTTCCCAGCGCACATTGCCAGCCGCATCGAGCACGCGCGAGGTGCCGTCTATGTGCGCGGGCAATTCGCCCACCAGCAGGGCCGGACCGACGCTGCACATGCGCAGCTTCGAGTGGGCCAGGTACAGATAGTTCTGGCGTTCCGTCACGTGGTCCGAGAATTCATTGCCGATGGCGTAGCCGACCCGGTAGGGCTGGCCGTCGTCGCCGATTACGTACAGGCCGGCGATTTCCGGCTCTTCCCCGCCATCGAGGGCAAAGTCCGGCATGCGCAGCGGCTGGCCGCTGGCGCGCACGATGGAGCCGTCACCCTTGTAGAACCACTCGGGCTGGGCACCGGCCGTACCAAGCGCGGGCTTGCCGCCTTCCACGCCCAGGCGGAACATTTTCATGGAGTCGCTCAGGGACTCGGCGTCGCCGCCGATCTTCTTGTGCATGGCGTCGCGCGCGCCGGCGCTGCCCAGATGGGTCAGGCCCGTGCCCGTCACATAGCAGTGCGCCTCGTCCGCATGGTCGAGCGGCGCCAGCAGGCGGCCGCTGGCGGCCACGTCCGCATACAAGTGCGTGGTATTGCCGACGCTGGCGTCCACCAGCTCAGCGAGGCCGACCTTCTTGCGGATGGCGTCTTGCGCCAGCGCATAGGTCGTGTTGTAGCCTTCGATGACGCGGATCTGGTCATCTTGCAGCAGGCCGACGAGGCGGCCGCCATGTTCATTCGTAAATTGCAGCAACAGCATGGGATTCTCCGCTTAATGTGAGTGGCGCGGCACGGCGGAACCGCGATTGCCGACCAGGAAGTCGAAATCGCAGCCTTCGTCAGCCTGCAACACGTGTTCGATGTACAACTGCTGGTAGCCGCTCTTCGGTCCCGGCGCGCTGCCCAGTTCGCGCTTCGCCAGGCGCTCGGCGATTTCCGCGTCGCTGATGTCGATGTTCAGGCTGCCCGCGTGGCAATCGAGGGCGATCATGTCGCCATCGCGCACGATGCCCAGCGGGCCGCCCGCCATGGCTTCCGGCGCCACGTGCA
>Ga0067045_1030497_pt1 | contig 15078 bp, 12 predicted proteins | sample TerdegcTABiofilm_FD_59184 | JGI IMG/M metagenome (GOLD analysis project Ga0067045, IMG submission 59184) | Combined Assembly of (Gp0054472, Gp0054536) Wastewater bioreactor microbial communities from Singapore -Terephthalate degrading...
GGCTGGGGGTGGAGCGGCAGCGGTTTCTCTCCCCGGCCGCGAGCCGGGCGACGGCGGACCAGCCGCTCCCCCAGGCGATCGAGAACCCGGAGCCGACGGAGCCTGATCCCGCATCCGACGTGCCGGTCGAGCCCATCGCATTGCGTGTTCCGGCCGAGTGCCTCTACGTGCGGTTCGGCAGTTTTGCCAACTTCCTCTGGTTCCAGGACACCCTGGAGCGAATCGGCGGCGATTTCCAGAACCTGGTCGCCTCCCGGGGCCTGGATCGGGGAATTCGGGCGAGGTTCCAGAACCAGTTGGCCTCCGAATTGACGGCCATGGCCCGAATGCTGGGCGACAAGATCGTGGCCGACGTGGCGATCGTAGGGACCGATCTCTTCCTCCAGGAGGGCGGGGCCTACGGGCTGCTGTTCCAGGCACGAAGCAACATGCTCCTCGGCACCAGCTTCGCGCAGCAACGGCAGGAGTGGAAACAACGGGTCCCGGGCACGACGGAAACAAAGGTCAAGATCGGCGACCGCGAGGTGTCGTTCCTGGCGTCGCCCGACGGCCTGGTCCGGTCGTACTACGTGACGGACGCCGATTACCACCTCCTCACCACGTCGAAGACGCTGGCCGGGCGGTTCCTGGAGACCCGATCCGGGAAGGGGAGCCTGGGCGTCAGCCGCGAGTTCCGTCACGCCCGCACCGTCATGCCGCTCACGCGCAACGACACCGTGTTTGCGTACCTCTCCGGCGCGTTCTTCCAGAACCTCGTCTCTCCCGCGTATCGCGTGGAGATGATGCGACGGGTGGAGGCGACGGCCGATATCGAGCTGGCGAAGATGGCCATCCTGGCCTCGGCGACCGAGGGAAAGGCGGGCGAAACGATCGAGGACCTGGTGCGCGGGGAGTTCTTGCCGCCGGGGTTCGGCGTCCGGCCCGACGGGAGCCGCACGGTGCTCGAAAAAGGCGATGCCCACGATACGTTGCGAGGGGACCGCGGATTCATGGTCCCCATCCCCGACATGAAAGTGACCGGCGTGACCCCGTCGGAGGCCGCTGCCTATCAGCAGCTCGCCAATCTTATCCGGACCCGCTGGGGACGGCTCGATCCCATCCTGGCCGGCATCCGGCGTCAGCCCCTTGGAAAGAATCTCGACCGGATCCTCGTCGATCTGCGCATGACGCCGCTGGCCCCGTCGCAGTCGGACCTTCTGGGCCGGTTCGTCGGGCCGGCCGATCCGCGGCAACTGGCGCCGATCGCGGAAGACTCGGTGGCCTTGGAGGTGATGCTCCCCCAACAGCGGATCTTCGGCGGTCTGCAACAGATCGGGCCCGGCACGGAAGCCCTGGGCGGACTCGACCTGCTGCTCGGCCGGCTCCGCAGCCTGGCGATGGGTTACGTGGGGAGCGACGGAGAGGCGGGACTGTTGGGCTGGATTCCCTTCCGGCCCGTCGCCCCGCCCGACGCCGGGGGCTGTGTTCGCGGCGACCTGGGCCTCTGGCAGCACAAGACGGAGGAGTTCCTGTTGCTCTCGTTTCAACGCGAGGTGCTCCAGCGGGTCGCTCCGCAACTGCGGCTTGAAGCGGCGGAACGTCCGGCCCAGCTACGCGTCCGCGTGACCGACCTGTCGAAGTCGCCGCTCGCCTCGCTGGCCAACGCATGGGGATACTCGCGGAGCCGGGAGACTTCCCTCGGGAATCTGCGGCTCATGCACCAGATTGCCCAGCAACTCCACATCCCCGGCGACGCGGCCAAGTCCGCCGCCGAAGTGCTGCTCGACGCGAGACCCATTTGCCCGCTCGGCGGCCAGTACGTCTACCGGCAGACGCCGGAGGGAATCGGCTTCTGGACCTCCACGGCGATCGAAGGGACGTCGCGAGGGTCCCTGCTCCGTCCCCAGGCGCCGGAAGGCTACGTGGCGCCGCCGCTGAACTGGTTCCGCGGCCTGAAACTCGACGCAACGCTTGCCGACAGCACCGTGGCCGCCCACGCAGAACTCGACATGCAGTGGCCGACGCCGGCCAAGTGAGGCTCAACTGGCCATGGTCTCCAGGAGTTCGACGAACTCCTGGGGCACGGGGTTGTGTTTCGCGTAGGTTTCCGGGAAGGGCGTAAGCTTCAACGCTCCGCCCACCTCGCCGGCCATGACGCCGGTGTGGCCGGCGAGAATCGACCGCACCGCGAAGTCGCCTAGCCGGCTGGCGAGGATCCGATCGGCCGGCACCGGCGAGCCGCCCCGCTGGAGATGCCCCAGGATCACCGTGCGGATGGAGAACGGGCACCCGGCCGCATCCATGAGCTTGGCAAGGACGACCGCGCCTCCCTCTTCGTCGCCCTCGGCGACGATGACCATGATCGACTTCTTTCCCCGGGCCTTGAGCGTCTTGAGCTTTTCGACGATGGCGGGAACGTCGGTCCTGGTTTCAGGGATACAGACGGCTTCGGCCCCGGCAGCCAGGGCCGTGTGGAGGGCGATGTAGCCGCTGTGGCGGCCCATCACCTCGACCAGGAACATCCGCTCGTGGCTCTCGGCCGTGTCGCGGAGCTTGTCGACCGCCTCGACGGCGGTGTGGACCGCGGTGGCAAAGCCGATGGTGAAGTCGGTTCCGATCAGGTCGTTGTCGATCGTGCCCGGACAGCCGACGATCCGGCCGCTCCAGTGCTGGGCCAACGCCACCGCCCCGTGGAAGGTGCCGTCGCCGCCGATGGGGATGAGGGCGTCGATCCCGTGCCGCTGGAGGATCTGTGCGGCCTTCTTCACGCCGGCCTCGGTCCTGAACTCCTCACACCGGCTCGTTCGGAGGATCGTCCCGCCCATCGGCGAGAGATTGGACACGGAGCGAAGGGTCATGTGTGGACGATTGTCGCGGGCGAGGACGAAATCTTCGTCCAACAATCCCTGGTAGCCGCGCATGATTCCTACCATCTCGTGGCCCGCCGCCAACGCAGACCGCACCACGGCCCGCACGCACGCATTCATTCCAGGAGCGTCGCCGCCGCTACAGAAAACGCCGATTCGCATAGGCTCTACACCTCTTCCACCCTCAACTCGTGTTCCCGCATGAAGGCTTCGGCCTCGGGGCGGGTGAAGACGGCCTCGGTGGCGCCGATTGCCCGCACGCAGCTCGCCCCGAGGGCGCTGCCCCACCGCAGGCATCCGGCGTGGTCCTCCCCGGCCAGGAGCCCGGCGATGTAGCCGGCGTCGAAGGCGTCGCCGGAGCCGGTGCCGCCCACGAATTCCACCGGGTACACCCCGCAGCGGAGCCGGAGGTTGTCGGTCACCAAGAGACTCCCGCGGCGGCCTTCGGTGATGACGACCGTCTTGGCCCCGGCCTGGCGGAACCGCTCGGCCTGCTGGAGGGAGTCGGCGACGCCCGTGATGATCGCCGCCTCGTCGTTGTTGGGGAGAAAGACGTCGGTTTCAGGGAGGATCTTCGTGAGGGTCTCCCAGTAGTGTTCGCCACCGAAGAGGACGACGTCGAGCACGGTCTTGGCACCGGCGGCCCGGGCGGTGCGGAACAACTCCGCGAACTCGTCGGTCTCCAGGCCGGGCATCATCAGGTAGCCGCCCACGTAGAAGACCTTGGCCTGGCGGACCCAGTCGGGCGGGATGTGCCCGACGGTGAACCTGGTGTTGGCCCCCGGCGTGCTGATGAACCGGCGGTCCTGCCCCGTGACGTTGATGACCATGGAACTCGCCGTGCCGGCCCCGGGAATGGGGTGAATCCCTGAGACGTCGACGCCCCCGGACCGCAAAGTGTCGAGGATGAACCGCCCGAACACGTCGTCGCCGACGCACCCGGACACGCCCACCCTCAAGCCCAGCTTGGCAAGATCCAATCCGGCATTGGACGCGCAGCCACCCAAGGAGAGTTGGATTCCCTCCGTGGGCACCAGTTCCCCGGGCTCCGGCATGCGAGGGACGGGGACGCAGGCATAGTCGGCAAAGAGAATTCCGGCACAAAGACAGTCAATCGCCACGGCTAGATCCTCAAGGCAAATGCTGAAACGTGAAGGGCATGCCGCCCAACGGTCGCTCGGGCAGTCCTAAGAGCTTATCCCAGGACCAAGTTGTGGCACAGCCGCCTCGGCTGTGCCACATTCCAGGGTAGGCTCTAAGTCATATCAGGCCCGGCCGGCTTTTTCCAGCCCCGCGCCGTTCACCGCGACGAACCAGCGCCATCAAGATCCAATGCCTCCATTCGGCGCAGTTCGCGCTGCTCGTAACGACGTTTGAGAGTCGGGATCAGGAGCCCGACCACGAGCGAGGAAATCAGCCCGGCCAGAAGAAGGGGGTAGTAGACCGCGTAGGGCTGCGCCAAACAGATCGCCACGATCCCCGCCACAAGGCTGACGATCCCTGCAATGACGACCGACCAGGCCAGCAGCATGACGAACCGGCGGGCCTTTCCAAGGCCGCCGAGCGTTCCGATCAGCCCTCCCAGGCAGCCAAGTACGCCGCCGGCGATGCCCCCGAACAAGCCGGCAGTCCGATCCGACCACCAGGCGCCGGGCACGGCCAGCGGATCCTCGTTGGCATCGTATTGAACCAGTCGCAACGGCCCCAGCCAGACCGTGCCTCCACCTGTGAATACGACGTTGAGCTCCAGCCGGCTGGGCACCCCCGCCTTCTCATCGGAGAAGAAGGGCAGCACGAACGGACGCCAATCACTGGAGCCATCGAGGCGGCGCATCGGGCCGGAGTCGGCCAGCGTGCGGGTGAACATGGCCCTGTGGTCGGGAAAGTAGTTCCACATCTCCAGGTGCGTTCCCGGCGCAGCGTCCGCGTAACGGACCAAGCCGAGCACGGCGTAGCGAAGGGTCTGGATTCCGGGGCGATCGAGGGCGAGGACCTGGACCGTCTTCGGCCGCCCTCCGGGGTCTTCGATTCTCACGGACGCCGCCGGATCGGACGAGCCGGAGGGAGCCGCTACGACTTCCCCTGCCGTCACACCGCCCGACGCCTTGATCTCCTCCCAAAAGACCTCTCGAACGACGCGGTCCCCGAACGCCGGACAGCACCACGCCAGCGCCAGCGCACTAATCACGGCGAAACGTCTCATGGGCTTTCTCCAATTCCTCTCGATGTGCCACCAGAAGCAGCTTGAGGGTGGAAACGTCGATCTTTCCCTCGGCGTACTGGGTCCGTGCCAGACGCTCGAACTCCGAGACGATCTGCTGGTCGTCGGCCACCTGGATCTTGGCAATCAGCCGGTCCAGACGAAGACGCACCGTCGGATAGCTGATCCCATACGCCTGGGCCAGTTCCTTCAGCGAGCCGGAGGCCAGCACGAACCGCTTCACAAACGCCAGATCCTCCTCGCCGAGGTAGTCGAGCCATTGCTTGGCCTTGGAGGGCTTCGGTTCCGGGCTCATTTCGGTGCGTCCGGTTCGGATCGGATCGGAGACGGCGAGGTTCCGGCAAAACTCAATAATCCGAAACGCGGATTTTATTATATGAAAGTTAATGTGCAACGTCAAATGATATTTATGTCTCCTTGGGTGGGGGGCCAGGGAATCGCACCGCCCCCCTCTCTCACGAAGGGGGTGGGTTGGGGTGACCGCAAGCGGCACGAAGAGACGCCGGCCCCCCCCGACCTCAGCACTGCCGCCACCCCCCCCTTCTGGTTCTTCCGGGAATTCCCGGGAGTGTCATGCGTGCGAAGCAGAAGTACCGGTGCCTCTTCTCTGTTCCGCGGCCGTGCAAAGACCGAACAGAGAAGAGGCACCGGTACTCTCCCTGCGATCCCCCGCGCCCTGGCGTTTCCCGGAAATACCGGATGAACCTTTTTTCTTGGGGGAGTGGGCGATGGGGTCTTCAGGATACGGTCCGAGTGTGGGCGGGGCTTCACGGAGTGGGGCGAGCCCGCCCGATCAGAATCCGCTCGATCACGGCCACAATCTGCTTGGCGACCTCGGCCTTGGGGCCCGAGAACGCGGCCACGACCTCGCCGGAAGGGGCGAGGATTTCGACTTCCGTGGCCGGGCCGTGGATGGAACCGGGGCCGTTGAGCACGATGAGATCGCACTTCTTGCGTTCGAGTTTCTGGAGGGCCCGCATCCGCTTGTCTTCGGTCTCCAGCGCGAAGGCGACCATCCAGCGAGCGCCCTTCGATTTGGCGAGCGTGGCGACGATGTCGGGCGTCTCCGCCAGTTCCAGGCGGAGCGATCCCCCGGTCTTGCGGAGCTTATGGGGGGCGACCTGGATGGGCCGGTAGTCGCAGGGGGCGGCCGCCGCGATCAGCCCGTCGCAGGAAGGGAACACCCGGCGGCAGGCTTCGAGCATCTCCTCGGTCGAGACGACGGAGAGGACTTCGGCCCGGGCGGGGTACTTCACGTCGACAGGTCCCGAGACGATCACGACCTCGTGCCCGGACGCGAGGGCCGCACCGGCAAGGGCACTGCCCATACGTCCGCTCGAAGCGTTGGTCAGGTAACGGACCGGGTCCAGGTACTGGCGGGTCGGGCCGGAGGTGATGAGGACTCTCGCCATGCTCACTGCGCGGGACACGTCCCGCGGCTAAACGTTCTCCAGCGCCGTGGCAATCGCCCGGAGAATCTTCTCCTCCGAGGCCATGCGTCCCGGCCCGACCATTCCACAACTCAAGTAGCCCTCTTCCGGATCGACGATCGTGACCCCGTCGGCCCGGAGCTGCGCCACGTTGCGTTGGACCGCGGGCTTGCCCCACATGAGGGCATTCATGGCAGGCGCCAGGAGGATCGGTCCGGAGAACGCCAGGAGCACCGTGCTCAGCAGGTCATCGGCCAACCCCAAGGCGGCCTTGGCCAGCAGGTTGGCGGTGGCCGGGGCAACGCACAGGACTTCGGCCTTGGCGGCCAGCTCGATGTGCGGATGGGCCCCCGGGCCGAAGGTGTCGGTCCGCACGGGCCGCCCGGTGAGGGCTTCAAAGGTCTTGGGGCCGACGAGTTGCGAGGCCGACTCGGTCATGACGACGGAGACCCCTGCCCCGGCCTGGACCAACCGGCTGACCAGGGCCGCGGTCTTGTAGGCGGCAATCCCGCCCGTCACGCCGATCAGCAGTTCCCGGCCGTTCATAGATTCGCCAGATCGAGCTCCGGAGGGCCGCCCCGGCCCGGTTCCGCCCCCACGACGCGGACGTTCGACTCGTTATCGAGGTAGATCTTGTCCTGAAGGATCTCCTGGATGACGACCGTCATCTTGTCCTGGCTCTCCACGTGGACCAGCGGAGTGGCGCCCTTGTTCAAGGCCACCAGGCGTTTCTGGATGAGGGTCGAGAGCTTGAACCGCCCACCCACCTTCCTCACAATTTCCTCTTCCCGGAATTCGTCATACATCTCGGTTCTCTCCACACCGAAGAAGAATGTCGCAAATCTCGCACACGGCCCGGTCGAGGTCGTCGTTGACGACCTGGTAGCGATACCAGTCGGCCAGGGCGAGCTCGTTCTTCGCTTGCTCAAGCCGCCGCCGGATGGAATCCTCGTCCTCCGTGCCGCGGCCTCGAAGTCGCCTTTCGAGCTCTTCGAGCGAACTTGGCCGAAGGAAGATCGTAATCGCGTCACCGTACCGATCGACCACGGAGAACGCCCCGTGGACGTCTATCCCCAAGACTACCCACTTGCCAGCCCGAAGGCCAGACTCCACCTCGCTGTTCAGGGTGCCGTACCACCATCCGGAGGTATACACCTCATAGCATTCGAGGAATGCCCCCTCCTCGCGCCGGCGATGGAACTCCTCCTCGCTGAGGAAGTGGTAATCCACGCCGTTGACTTCGTTGGGGCGAATCGGGCGGGTGGTAGCCGACACGCTCGCCCGAAGCGGCAGCCGGCAGGTGGCCAGGAGGCGGCGCAGGACCGTCGTCTTCCCCACGCCCGACGGCCCCGACATGACCACGAGTTTCCCGCGCCCGGCTTCGGCCATCGTTATTCGACGTTCTGGATCATCTCGCGGATCCGCTCGATGGCTGTCTTGATTTCGATGACCTGCCGGGCGATTTCCACGTCGTTCGCCTTGGAGCCGATCGTGTTGGCCTCGCGGACCATTTCCTGGGTGAGGAAATCGAGCTTCCGGCCGGGACTCTCCTCGCCGTCCAGCAGCGTTTCGAACTGATCGAGATGGCTTCGCAGGCGGACGATCTCCTCGGAGATGTCGCACCGGTCAGCGAACAGGCTCACTTCGCGGAGAAAATCGCCTGAATCGAGCGTGAGTTGGTACTCGGCCAAGGCCCTCTGGATCCGTTCCGTCAATCGGGTCCGATAGGCCTCGACAACCAAGGGGGCACGCCGCTCGACTTCGGCGAGACTCGCGGCTGCCGCGGCCCCGTTGGCCCGCAAGTCCGCCCCCATGGCCCGACCTTCCTCCGCGCGCATCATTTCCATCCGGTCGATGGCCGCTTCGAGCGTCTCGGAGATGACGGGCCAGAAGTCCGACGCATCGTGCGTGGCGGCCGTGTCTTCGTCGATCACCCCGGGAAGCAGAAGGAGGCTCTCCAGGGGAACGTGCCGGTCGGGTTGCCAGTCGGCGCGGATCGTCTCGATCTGCTGGCGGTAGCTGTGGAGGACGGCGATATTCAGGCGGTACTCTTCGCCGTGATGAAGCCGATCGACGCGGACGTTCACCTGCACGGTGCCCCGGCGGATCCGCTTGCGCACCAGCGCCTCGATCTGCGGTTCCAGGGTCCCGTATCCCTCGGAGGTCCGCGTGGAGACTTTCAAGTAGCGGTTGTTGATCGTCCGCACTTCCACCGACACCGCCAGCCCTTCCCGCTGGCAGCGGGCCTCGCCAAAACCGGTCATGCTGAGGAGCAACTGCGGAATCCTCCGGGACGAACAACGGTTTCCTGTCGCCGCACTACTTCGGCTGCGGTGCGTTTCCGGAGCCGCTGGGGACCGCCGGGGAATCGTCCCCGCCGGTGCCTGTCCCACCGGGAGACTCCGTGCCGGAGGCTGGCGGCGCGCCTTGCCCCGACTCCTCGGTCGTTTGCGACTGCTGTCCTTGCGGGGCTTCCCCGGGAATATCCAGTTGTTGCCCCGAGTAGGTCAGCGCCTTGATGCTGATAATGCACAAGACAATCCAGGCGGCCGCCACGCCGATCGTGATCCGCGTGAAGAGGTCCCCGGCCTTGGTGCCGAACGCACTCTGACCGCCCATGCCACCGAAGGCCCCAGCCAAGCCGCCCCCTTTTCCTCGCTGGATGAGCACCAGCACGATCAAGAAGACCGCCAGGAGGAACAGCACGATCATCAGCAGGATTTGCATCGTCGAGCTTTCTCTCTCTCGTAACTGACTGGCCACCTAACCGCAACGCCTCGGAGACCTCCGGAGTCGTCGAGACTTCGGAGGTTCGTCCGACGAAGTCGATGCGTTGTAGGCCTTCCAACTCGCTTCAGGCCAGCGCCCCGGCCACGATGCCCATGAACTCATCGGCCTTGAGGCTCGCCCCGCCTACAAGGGCTCCATCGATATCTGGTTGGGATAGCAACTCGCGGGCATTACTAGCCTTGACGCTCCCCCCATATTGGAGGCATACCGCCTGGGCAATTTCGTCATTGTAGCGGGTGGCGAGGATCTTGCGAAGGGCGAGATGGACTTCCTCGGCCTGTTGTGGGGTGGCCGTCTTTCCCGTGCCGATCGCCCAAACGGGCTCATAGGCGATGACGGTGCGGCGCATCTGCTCAGCATCGAGGCCCGCCAGCGAGCCACGTACCTGGCCCTCGATCACGTCAAGCGTCCTGCCCGCTTCCCGCTCTTGCAGCGTCTCGCCAACACATACGATGGGGATTATATCCCCCTTAAGTACGGCAACTGTCTTCCGATTGATCGCTTCGTCGGTCTCGCCGAGGATGTGGCGTCGCTCGCTGTGGCCGAGGATCGCGTAGCGGCAGCCAAGGTCCTGGAGCATGGCAACACTGATTTCTCCAGTGAACGCCCCGTTCGATTCGTGATAGACGTTCTGAACCCCCCAGGCGACTTTCGAGCCGGCAGCGGCCTGGGCAACGGCGTCGACATAGAGACTTGGGGGGAAGACGGCCAGGTCCACTCCCTCCACGTTCTCCGCCGCTTTGGCCAACTGCTCGGCTAGGGCAACGGCCGCGGCCCGAGTGAGGTTCATCTTCCAGTTGCCGGCAATGAACTTGCGTCGCATCAGTTCGACTCCCTGCTACCAATCGGCCTTACGCCCCCACACGCTGCCTGTCGGGGGAAACCTTAGATGATCCCGCAAGTGGGCCTCCGTGACAAGGGGGGCATGAGGAGCCGAGTCTGCCGGCGTCTGTGGTCTATGGAAGCCAGTACCCGCACATCGTACATTGTGGAAGTCACCCTGAGGGTCCAGCAATGAAGATGATCCGCCTCCTCGCCGTGGTTTTTCTGTTGTCGCTGCCGGCAACGCCGAGTTGGGGGCGGTCGCCCGACGAATCGCACCGGCCCGTTTCCTGGGCCCGTAACGGGGGCTTCGAGCAGCCGGGGGGATGGGCGGTCGATGGCGGCACGATCACCGCGGGCGATCGCTCCGGCAAATGCGTCCGACTGGAGGGGCCGGGCGGCGCGAGCCAGGAGGTCCTCGTGGCCGGCCGGGGGCACACCATGACCGCGGCCGTCGATCTCCAGGCAACCGGCGTTGCCGCCGAGCCGGGTGGGCCGGGATACGCCTTCGCCGCAGTCTATCAATTGGATGAGGACGGCCGGGTCGTCGCCTTCCGCGACTTCGCCCAGGCCACCGGCACCCGGCCTTGGGAGCGGCGTCACTTCACGTTCCGCGTCGATCCGCGCGCGGCGAGGGTATCGCTCCGTTGCGGGCTGTTCCACGCCAAGGGAACGGCACGCTTCGACAACTGGACGCTGGTCCTCGGCGACCAGCCCAAGCGGCTTGATGAAGTCACGGAGCTTCCGCTCCGACCCGCCAAGACCGGCGTGGCCGCGATCCTCTCCCAGCCCGACTTGCCCGTGCGAGGGAAACCGTCGTCGCCGGAGGTGCTGGCCCGAATCCTCCGGGACGCAGGCATCGAGGCACGCTTGTTTTCCGCCGGCGAACTCGCCGATCCCACGCGGTTCAATGCCTCGTGCTACGACCTCCTCGTGGTCCCCACCGGCCCCGTGTTTCCCGCCGAGGCCCGACTGGCCACCATCGACTTCCTCCAGAAGGGCGGCAATCTCGTCACGACGGGTGGGTACGCGTTCCGTGACTTGGTGCGCCGAGTAGGCAGCCGCTGGGTAAGCGAGGAGGAGTCCGCAAAACTCCGTCTCCAAGAGGCCTTGGAGAAGAAGTCGCTCCTGCCTGACGGCGGGTTCGAGAAGGCCCGCCGGTTTGCCCGCGGCGGTTCGACCACCGACGGATCGTGGCGCGGGGGGAGCGACTGCTGCACGGTGGTCGAGGAAGATGCCCAAGAGGGCCGCGTTTCAGCCAAGGTCGACTTGCCGCTCGGAATGACGGATCCGGGGGCCCATGCCTGGCTCGACCTCCCCGCCCAGCCGGGAAAGACCTTCCGGATCTCCGGTTGGATGCGGACCCAAGGCGTCACGGGAACGGGCATCGCCTTCATGGCCATCTACCAGCACGACGCGGCGGGAAAGTTGGTCGAGCACCGCGATTTCGCCTCGACCCGCGGCACCACGCCCTGGACGTTCTACACGCACGTCTTCACCCCAAAACCGCAGGTCGCACGCCTGCACGTCCTCTTTGGACTCTACCAGGCTCATGGCACCGCCTGGTTTGACGACATCCGGCTCGTCGAGACCACGGGGCTCCAGTTGCGCCCGATGAACACCTCGACGGGCACCCCGGGGGACGGGCTCTCGGTAGCGCCCACCCAGATCGGCATCTTCGATGCGTCCTTCCCGCTGAAGCGTGCCCGCACACTGCGGACCGCGCCGGGCCAGCACGTGCTGCGGGAACCGATCGAATCGCACGGTGAGTTGACCGGTTGGACGGCCTCTGGCCTGGTCGGCTACGACAACGCCCGATGGATTCCGCTCCTGGAGAGTTGTGATCGCTTCGGCCGGGCCCGTGGGCCCGCCGGGGCCATGTTGCTCCACTACCAAGGGCCGTTCGCCGGATCGTGCTGGGCCTTCTTCGGCGTGGAGAACGTCGATCTCTGGGCCGATGCCAACGGACCGGGCGCGCGGGGGTTTCAGCAAGTCGCCCGCTTCCTGCTCCGGAAGACGTTTCTCCACAACCTGACCACGAAGCATCGGCTCTACCGCGAAGGCGAGCCGGTGCGGGCGACGGTCGTGGTCGACAACCGCGGGGGCCGGGAGTTCCGCGGGGCGGTGCGGTTTGAACTCTTTGCAGAAGGAAGCTCCCCTCCCCCCCGGCCCCTCTCCCGCTCGCGGGAGAGGGGAGAAGCGGATGCCGCGAAGCCGCTGGCCGCGGTCGTGCGCGACGTGACGGTGAAGGTGGGATCGAGCCAGTCCGTCGTGGTGGAACTGCCAAAAATCAGTCAACCTACGGACCTCGGACGTCTCACGGCCACTCTGGTCGAGGAAGGAAAGCCGATCGACGAAATGGTCTCGGGCGTGGTGTTCGAGGATGCAGCCGTGCGCAAGTCGGGCCCGCAACTCCGATTCCGGGACAACTACTTCACGCTGAACGACCGGCCGTTGTTCCTCTTTGGAAGCGACACCTACGCGCTCATCTACAAGGCGGCGTGTGAAAACCCCTGGACGTGGTGGCAGGAAATCGCCGCGGCCCGCGACGTGGGCATGAACCTCTATGAAAACCTCCAGTATCAGAATCCCGGACACCGGATGGAGGAGGACGATTGGCGGGCGTTCCGCGCCGTGGCGCAGCTCACGCAGAAGGCCGGCCAGGTCTTCATGCCGGGCATGCTCATCGGCCAGAACGTGGCGATCGGTGACGCCGCATTGGAGGAAGAGGAGCGTCTCTGCCGTGAGTATGCGTCGCACCTGGGCTTGACTCCGGGATTGCTCTGGTACATCAACGGCGACTATCAGCTCGATCCCCGTCGGCGGCCCGAGGAGGTCAAGTCGCTCTGGAACCGCTGGCTGAAGGCCGAGTACGGCACCACGCAGCGCCTGCGGGCCTCGTGGGGTGATGCGGCCGTGCGGGGCGAACTGGGAAGCCTCGACTATCCGCCGCCGAACTCCGGACGCTGGGACGACGCCGCGGCGGTGGATCGCTCCCGCTTCCTGGTCGGGCTGATGCGGCGCTGGAACGAGGCCCACGTCGCCGCGGTGCGCAAGCACGATCCGGCGCATCCGATCACGTCGGAGTACTATTCGTCGCCCTTCGGCGGGATGGACCTGATCCTCTCAATCGACGGGCAGGATGTGTCAAACATCGGGTTCTTCGACCGGCCCGGCGACGACCTCGACCAACTTCCGCGGAAGCTCCGCTGGAACGACCTGCGGTTGCGGGGAAAGGGCGTGAGCCTCGGCGAATACGGCGTGAAGACCCATCCGGCGTGGAGCGAGGAGAACGGCGCGCGGGGCTACCACATCGCGAGGAGTGAAGAGGAGCAGAATCAACTCTTCCTCGCCGTGGCCCACTACGGCCTCGGCCTCGGCGCGTGCAAGGTGCAGAACTGGTGCCTGCGCGACGATCCGACCTGGGTCTTCCCCTGGGGCATCTTCTACCCGAACCAGCTTGTGCCCAAGGACGTGGCCTACGTCCACCGCAACGAGTCGCTCGTCTGGCGGTTCTTCCGGCCGGTCTCCCGGCCCGCGACGCTGGTCGTCGGCATAGCCAACTGCCTCCGCCTGGGCAACGACGACGCCTTGGGCACCGCGGTCGCCTACCGGACGTTCGACGATCTGCTCGCATTGCACCACGATTGGGCGGTGATCGACGACGACCACCTGGAACGGCTCCCGGCCGGGACCAAGGCGATGGTCCTTCCCTGCCCGCTGGCCATGCGCGACGAAGGTTTCGCCAGGCTCCTGGCGTGGATCAAGGCGGGCGGATCGCTCCTGGTCACGGGCGACTTCACACACGACGCATCCCGACGCCGCACGCGGACCTCGCGTCTGAAGGAACTGGCGGGCGTGGAGTACGTTGAGGCCCTGGGCCCTGCCGCGTCGCGGAACCTGGCCAAAGAAGCCAACGCCGAGTTGCCCGGGCTTGGGATCGGACGTGTTGCCTTGCGGCCATGTCTCCGCGTCAAGCCCGCGGGCGCCGAGGTGCTGGGGAAGACGTCGGAAGGGGAGCCGGCCCTGGTGCGTCACACCCTGGGCCGTGGGACCGTCTACTTCTTCACCGACCCGATCGAACTGGCCGACGACCACCCCACGGCCGACGTCCGGCGCCGAATCTACTCCGCGTTTCTCCGCGCAGCGGGCCTGACACCGCTGGGGGCCATGCCGGACGAACCGTGGCTCCACGTGATGGCCCAACCGACCGCACGCGGCATGGTCCACGTGCTCTACAACACGAAGCCCGAGCCGGGAACCGCCGCCGTGACCCTTCCCACGGCCGCCGGCCCCGTGACCTTGAACACGCGGAATCGCTGGCCGGCCATGGCGGCCGTTGCCGACAACGGCGACGTGGTGGCCGTGAACGCCTACGGCCATGCGGCAGTCGGCGGCAAGACGTTCATGGCCGGCACGGGCCTGAAGGCCCTCCTCGCGCTCGACGGCAAGGACCTTCGCACGTCGGGCGCGATCGTCGTCGCACCGTTCGAGCCCGGCGTGGTTGAACTGCCGGGTCGCACCAGCGCGAATAGCGTGGGGGTGGCCTTGGTGGGCGAGTTCCGCAACGGCACGTGGACAACCCTTGAACGCATCCCCCTGGAAAGGGGGAACACTCGCGTGGAGATCGACGCGGACCGGGCCACGTGCCTGATGCTGATCTGCCCTGAGGCGGAATCGGCCCGGTGGACCGGGCGTCTGACGCAAGCCATGCAGCGGCCCGATCAAATCGCCGGCTATTGAGGCGGTGTGGGTCGGTGAAAGAAGGGGAAACGGAAAGTGGGGAGGAGTGGAAGAGAGGGGGACAGTGCTTGTCGGCGTCCCCTTCCCAGCGAAGGATGCCTTTTCTTGCTCTCCCGGTTCCGGGTGCGAGAACCGCTTTGGAGTGCGGCGACGAGTCAGCCTTTTTCCGGGGCAGGTTGATTTTACTTCATCTTAGCCGCCCCGCCGGTTTGGGCGTAGGGGTCGG
>Ga0067045_1030500_pt1 | contig 15076 bp, 13 predicted proteins | sample TerdegcTABiofilm_FD_59184 | JGI IMG/M metagenome (GOLD analysis project Ga0067045, IMG submission 59184) | Combined Assembly of (Gp0054472, Gp0054536) Wastewater bioreactor microbial communities from Singapore -Terephthalate degrading...
AAATAATATTGAAACTGTCAATATTATTTTATTGAGTCGCCGGAGAATCGAACTCCGGACCCACTGCTTAAAAGGCAGTTGCTCTACCGACTGAGCTAGCGACTCCTGCACAATACAGTTTTTTATATATCACAATAAACTGTAAATAAAGAAAAAGAATGAACCTTATATAAATAATAGTATTTTAGTGTCAAATAAAAAATACTTCAATTACTCCTACTTTTCAAAAAATTACATCATTTTAAAAATTTTTCATAAAAAAGTTTAATAATAGCAATTATAATTCATTATATTGCTTTATTACGTTTCCCAGGATAGAAAAGCTCTATTAACTCTGCCGTGAAAGGTAATAGTGATATAAATCTCACTATTCAACCCCGTAAAGGTTGGACGAAGGGTTTATTTCTATATAAATATTTTTAATACATACATGTAAGAACAGTCTGACTCAATCCGAATTATTGAACATATGTATAAATATTGTTTATATATTTACGATATGTATAACTAACGATTTTTAAAAATTTTTTAAAAATAATTGCTAAAAAAGTTGTAAAATATTGGCAATTTTATTAATTTAATATGGTTTGGGGTAATTTTCTTTTTATAGCCATTTTTACCATGTTACTGTTATGGAATATACATTCCTACATTTTACCAGAAGCATAACCATCTTAATATTTATGGTTATCGCTGTTATTTTTTGTATATCATGTACAGCTGACAACTTTAATACTATCATAGACCAGGAAAATGCCTATACTGAGGCATTTTCTAATAGTACTGCACCTGTACCCGGAAATAATGGCCTCCTAATAGTAACTAATATTTCTGAAAATTCAGCAAAAGTACAGTGGACGTTGGCAACTGACAACTCTCCCTCTGAATCATTACAATACCAGGTTATTGTTAGCCAAACATTGACTCTTTTTTCATTGGAAGAAATTATTCAGTCCGGACTTCTTGATGAAGATAAATGGTCCAGTGAGCCTATAACCGAACAACTAATCACAAATTTATTATTTGGGAAGCAATATTTTGTAAATGTCTGTGTACGTGATCCTGATAACAATATATCTATCTATTATCCCGCAACATTTACCACTATTGGCAGAATATATCTTTTCAGTGCTGGCACATACACCGGTGCCATGGCTTCATCCAGCAGTACAGCACGCCAGGAAATTAATGAACGTATTCATATTGCACTCACAAATACTTATTCTACACTGCCTCAGGATAATTATGTTGCTTTCATCAGTATTGACAGTGTTGATGCAATAATTAATTTTCCAGAACATTATGGCGTTCCTGCAAACTGGCCCATTTATTCAGCTACCGGTTTATTAATAGCATATAACTGGAATGATCTACTGGATGGTACAATTATTGGTGAACTACAAAATTTAGGCGTATGCGATAGTTTTTGGTGGTCGGGCAGTCTGCAGGATGGTTCCTGCGATACTGACTATACCTGCAATACATGGACATCTACAACAACTTTATCGTCAAGTTCAACACTAGCTGTTATACCCGTACTCACAGGACGAAGTGGGGCACATAACAGAACTAATTATGAATGGATGTATAGTAATGACCGAAATTGCAATGACAAATTACATCTTTTAGGTTTGTGCTGGTAATAGTAGTATTCAATATATATTACAATCATGCTGGTAAATACAGGTGAAATTAAAACTTATAAATTTTTTATATGTATTTTGTGTCATTACTGTCGTCTTTCTTAATTACAATATATTTGCGCAAACATATTTTAAAGAGAATGTAACAGTTGGCACACAGGCGGGGTATGCTGTAATAACAGGCTATTACAGTGATAGTCTCAATAATGGTTTGGGTGCTGGATTTTTTTCGTTTGTACCTTTAACTGATTTATTCATGCTTAACGGAGTGCTTGTGTACAATCGATTTTCACTTGCTAACAGCAGCAATTCTAACATGCAGTCGTTTGGCATAACTATTACTCCATCACTGTATTATGCGCTTCCCTTTAATATTACGATGTATGCTGGTGCTGGGGTGTCTTTACAGTATTATACTCTTTCTGCTATAAAAACTGATGCATATGATTCCACCACAAAAACTGGTTTTCTGATGAATGCAGGAATAGCAAAGACTCTATTTGAACGGACGCTACTCATTGCTGAATGTATGTATCATATAACGGAGCTATCGCACAAATATTTTCAAACTACCGTTTTTTCCATTAAAGCCGGGTATCAGTTTGCACTACATAAGCCAGAGTATTATATTTCTCAAGAAGCTGAAAAGAATGCAGTACGGGAACAAACAGTTAAAAAGCTTTATACTGCTGCAATGGACTATGTACAAAAAAAAGACCATGTACATGCGCTGGAAACATTTAAGCAGGTACTATCGCTTAAACCTGACCACATAGAATCCAAGCAGTATGTTGCTGCAATATCTCAGGCCAAAGAACAATATGATACTGCAGGGATACTCATAAAGCAGGATAAATATTTTGATGCACTTCCGCTTTTAGCTGCTTCTTCTCAATACATTGCAGAGGCTACCATTGATTATAAAAATGTACAGGATAAACTAAAACCTCAGATTCCCGAACTTCAGCAAAAAGCTATTGAAGCATTCAATAACAAAGACTATGACGCATGTATAACAATAATGAATTCGGTACTTTTGATAGATCCTGATAATACGGTTGCTAAAGGTTATATTGTACGGTCACAACGGATAAAAGAAACCATACAGAAGCTGCAATAACATGAAAATACGGTATAAATTCTTTATTGCATTTATCATCATTATTGTCATTACCACTCCTGTACCTATATATATACTCAACAGACAGATAGAACAACAGCATGCCAGCATTATTACTGAAGGGACTATACGAGCAAAACAGATATCACATGCAATACTTAACATGCTGTTATTAAACAGTGGCAATATTCCTCAGACCAGTATAGATGCCAATGAATATATAAGCAGTTTTAACCCCATGTTTGCCTCAGGGGTGGTTTCGCTTCAGGTTATTCTGATTACACCAAATCCGGCATATAATGGTGTATTGCTTGTTGATATTCCTCAAGGTAAAACACTGTCACATATACCACCAGAACGTTTACATACTATCCAAAAACAACCAACAGTATTTTTTTCAACTATTCAGAGAACAAAACTGATTGAATTTACTGAACAAACATCCCTGGCAAACAGTGCAATAGCATGTTTAACGCATATGAAATACAATGAATCAGTGATGCTAAAACCCGTATACCATAATTATACCGTATTCATCATAAGTATTGCTTCCATTATCATTATTGCATATATTACTGCACTTGGATTTAGCTATAAATTTTCCAGACCTGTGGAAGCTATTATTAATGCTTTAAAGAAATTTGATGAAGGTACAACATCCATTCAGATTCCTGTAATAAACCAGAAAGACGAAATTGGAAAACTGGCAATTACTACTCAGCACCTGTTAGATATGGTTAATTTAGAAATAAAGGCATTAACTTCAACCAATATGGAATTGTTACGGCTTCATAAACTCAAAGATGATTTCCTGGCCAATATATCGCATGAGATTAAAATACCTCTTGAGAGCATAACACATTTAACAAATTCTATTATCCATAGCTACTCTACCGGTGACACAACTGCTGTTACAAGTTCTCTAGAAATGATTTCTAACAGTGCCTTAAGATTATCCTATATGATTGACGATATACTGGATTTTACCCGGTTGAAAAATAATGATATTATCCTGAATAAGAAAGTTGTTGATATAGCAGGTGTAATTAATTTTGTATTATCAATATTACAGCCGGTTATTAGCAGCAAATCCCTGTCAATTACAATAGACATTGATAAAAAAGCAACCCACGTCATTGCTGATGAACAAAGATTGCAACAAATACTGTTGAATATTATAGGCAATGCAGTTAAATATTCACAAAAAGGTGCCATATCCATTGTTACAGAAAAACACAATGATACTACCCTGTCTATTGTAGTACAGGATAGTGCAGGAGGATTTCCGGAGCAATTAATTCATCATATTGATGATTTTGGATACGATAGTAAACTTCAAGAAACCCCATATGGAGGATTGGGGCTTGGCCTTGTTATTACAAAAAAACTGATGGAATTGCACAATGGCACAATTTCAATAGAATCAATACCTGATAAAGGATCAACAGTAACTTTGTATTTTCCTTATGATGAAGCAAGTATTGATAAAGAATTAGCAACAACTAAATCTTATATTGAATATACCATACATCCTTCAGGTAAAGATGAGCATTATCTGCAAAGCCAATTTGAAAAATCACAGGGATTTATTTATATCGTTGATGATGACCCGGTTAATGTCAAAATACTGTACGATATGCTGACAGATGCTGGCTATTATGTAGAATTTTCACATGAAGATTCTGGCCTATTTTCTATGTTACAGCAGGAAAAGTTGCCTGATATCGTATTGCTGGATACAGTTTTGCCAGGAACTTCTGCATTCCAGGTATGTGAAAAAATTCGTAAACGTTATTCGTTATATGAGCTACCAATAATTATAATTACATCAAAGCACCGCACTCAGGAAATACTGACAGCTTTCAGGATTGGAGCAAATGATTATCTCAGCAAACCCTTCAACAAAGATGAATTAATTGCACGCATTTCAAATCTTATTGCCCTGAAAAAGTCAGTAGAAGAACATAATGAATTTGTCATGATAAAGCATGAAATCCGCCTAGCACACGAGATACACAGTTCAGTGGTAATACAGGATATACCCAGAATAAAAAACATGGATATTGCCTACGCTTACATCCCTACCAGAGAAATGGGCGGTGATTTTTATGATGTTATTAAAATTGATGAAGATAAAACCGGTATTATGATAGCTGACGTAACAGGTCATGGCATTCCTGCTGCTCTTGTTTGTGCCATGTTAAAAATGGCTTTTGCTAACAATAAGGAATATGCACAGCATCCGGCAGTTCTGCTTACTAAACTTAATAAAGATTTGAGTAATAACATAAAAGAAAATTACATCACTGCTGCATATGCCTTAATTGATACCAAAAACAAAACTGTAACAGTATCTTCAGCAGGCCACTGGTCCCCATTGCTTATTAAAATAAATGGCTCAATATTCAACAACTGGGTAAAAGGTTTCCCCATAGGATGGGTAGAAGATGGTACATATGAAGAAACAACAACTACCTATTCAACCGGAGATAAATTCTTACTTTACACTGATGGGATAATAGAGGCCAGAAATCCTGATAACAAAATATTTGGCTTCGAGAGGCTTACAGATTATATTAACACTAACTATCTCACCAATCCTCAAGCTTTTATTAATGGTTTGATTAATACATTATACATATGGGGGGAAATGAATCAATCAGACTCATTTAATGATGACGTTACTATAATTTTAGCAGAATTATCCTGATTATGATAGATGATTTTGTTTTATTGTTGATTTTTTATGATAATAATGTAACATACTATATGTATGAAATGCACAATATGTGAATTGCCAGGTATAAAAAGCGAGGATATCAACTTTAATCGGATTGTCCTGATTATAAATTTAGCTGACGTCGCTGATATGGACAAAAATGACGACCTGTTTATGCTTTTGTCCTGCCTGATTAATGGTGGCTTAAAAAAAGTTGTATTTGATATGACAGCAGTTGAATTTATTGATAGTTATGGTATGGGAACATTAATTGAAATAACCAAATTATTACGTAAACAAAAAGATGGTGATGCAGTACTGATAAATGTGGCCGAAAGAATTCATCTTGTATTTAAACCAATACAGCTTCAAAAATTTATGAAGATATTTAACACTATAGATGAAGCATTGCATTATTTCCGTTATATCTAATATATTATTTTAATGGTGGTACAGTATGAGTTTTGAAGTTGAAATATTAAATCTATCGTTCATCAACAAAGATAAAATTGATTATGAAACAATTGTCTTTTATGTTACGTACCCTGAAAAAATTGATATTGAAACGTCAAGACAATTGTGGGTATTCTTAAACACCCTGATCAATGGTGGGGCAAAAAAAATAATTATTGATTTAAAAAAGGTATCCCAGATTGATAGCGGTGGCATAAGTACCCTGATTTCAGCTACAAAACAAATCAGAAAAAATAATGGAGATCTTGTGCTAGCTCGTGTTAATGAATCTATCCTGAATATCTTAGATGTTGTCAGGGTTGGAAGCTTTATAAAAATATTCAATACTGATGTGGATGCCGTTCAGTATTTCAGGTATATAACTATATAATATAATATCTCCTGATGCTTATGGACATAGCATTTAAAGATTACTATAAGATTCTTGATATTCCCCCCAATTCAGATATTAATACCATCAAATCGGCGTTCAGGAAAAAAGCAAAAGAAACCCATCCTGACAGTACAAAAGAAAATAATTACGCACAGTTTGTCCTTATTCGTGAAGCATATGACATTTTAACAAACACATCTCAGCGTGCACGTTATGACACAGCATGGAAGAAATATCATGCACAAACTCCAAAAGTGGAGACAGTTTTTGAAGATTTTGGTCCACCTGACGATCGGTACGCACAGGAATGGGAATACTTTGTACTTCACCCTGACGATTACTTAAGTCGTTTTGAAAGCACCATCGCACTGATTAAAGCTTCGCTGAAGTCAATTGTTATCAGTATATGCATTCCGCTTCTTGTCATGGCAGGTATTCTTATTACAGTAACTATCGCCCTGCTTGTCCTTTTTGTTTTTGCCATAGCAATAGCATCATACTCATCAATCATTGCTGGAATAATCATAACTGCATTGATGATAAAACGGCTAGCTGAAATTATTGCTGAGTTTTTTACGCAGTATGTAAAAAAAGGTGCTGCATGGATGAATGAACAGCTTAAAGGCATACCAATGAAGGTGGGCAAAATGGTATTCTATGGCACATTTTCATCAGCATTCCTGCTTTTGCTGGGATATGCAGGTGCGGTTATTGCTTCAGCATACCGTATTGTAGCAGCACCATATGCCAGGATATTTATTCTTATCATTGGGGTGATTGCAGTTGCTGTTGTTTCACTGTCACTGTATTTTATGTTTTCTGTTTTTGTAACCGCACTTATGGAGTATCCAAAAATCCGTTACACAAAGATAAAAGCAAAAAAAGAAAATTTACTTGAATCTAAGCTCCTGCTCCAGTAAGGCATTCAAGATAATCATAGCCATCGTGTATCAGTGAACTCCAGCTTCCCTGATGTGTTGAATGTTTCAGGGAAGCATTGAGCAGGGTCATAAATTCTTGTCGCTCAATAAACCGCGCACCAAAGCGTTTAAGATTATCTGTATATACCTGGCAGTCAATAAATGCAAAACCCAATCTTCGTGCAACTGCATTCAGAGTAACCAGAGCAATCTTTGAAGCATTATCAACACTGGTAAACATGGATTCACCAAAGAATGCATTCCCTAAAGACACCCCATACAGGCCCCCTGCAAGCATGCCGTCATTCCACACCTCAACAGAATGTGCAAAACCCATAGCATGAAGCTTTATATATGCTTTTTGCATTCGTGCAGTTATCCAGGTACCAGATTCTTTTTTCCGTGGCATGGCACATGCAGCTATAACCTTTTGAAATGCTGTGTCCATACTTACGGTAAAAATCTTTTTTTTCATTACCTGCTTTAATGAACGATGTAGCCTTAATTCTTGCGGGAACAAAATAAAACGCGGATCGGGGCTCCACCATAATATCTCAGAGTTATCACTATTAAACCATGGAAAAATGCCTCTGCTGTAGGCCTCAAGCAACCACTGTGGTGTTAAATCTCCACCAAATGCAAGTAACCCATCTTCTATGGCTTCCTCCACCGGCGGGAACCAGATGACATCCTTATCCAGGTAATACAACATATTATTGTTCGATAGTTATGGATACCAGATCATTTACCACATCAGCTATTGCCCTGCCACCATTTTTAAGTGACCCAAATAACACAGCATCCACAAAGTATGACTTGATATGTTCCTGTATGATGCGGGCAACCTCACGTGCGCCAAATACGGGAGAATATGCTTTTTCTGAAATCCAGTCGATACATGCATCCGTACAGACAAGCTGCACATTTTTTTCTTCAAGCTGTTTTGCAAATTCGTTTACCTTCTTTATAACTATCTTGCGCATCATTTCTTTATTAATGCCATTGAAATACACTATGGCGTCAAGGCGATTTCTGAACTCAGGCGCAAACAGTCGCTCCAATTCTTTGTTGACCGCATCCATATTATAGGTAGCCATTTCAAAGCCAAGGACCCTCTTGTTCATTTCGCGCACGCCTGCATTAGATGTCATGATAATAATGGTATTGCGGAAATCAGTCTTTCGCCCTGTGTTATCAGTCAAGGTTGCATAATCCATTATCTGTAACAGTGCATTGAATACATCAGGGTGTGCTTTTTCAATCTCATCAAGTAATAATACACAGTAAGGATGCTTACGAATGGCTTCAGTCAGCTGACCGCCTTCTTCATATCCAACATACCCCGGTGGTGCTCCTATAAGCCGTGCTACAGTATGTTTTTCCTGATACTCGCTCATATCAAAACGTATAAGTTCAATACCCATAATCAACGATAGCTGCCGTGCAAGCTCTGTTTTGCCAACTCCTGTTGGTCCAACAAATAAAAATGAAGCAATGGGTTTTTCGGCTTCCCTGAATCCAGCGCGTGAGCGCTTTATGGCCTCTACAACCTTCTGCACTGCACCATCCTGCCCAAAAATCTGTGATTTCAAATCGTCTTCTAAATACTGCAATTTTTGAATTTCACTGGATGAAACTGTTCTTTCAGGTATGCGTGCTATCTTTGCAATTACCCGTTCAATATCATGGGCAGTGATAATTGGCTCTTCATCATCATGTGCATACATGCGGGCAAATGCACCCGCCTCGTCTATAACATCTATGGCTTTATCAGGAAGCTTTCGTTCAGTGATGTAGCGTGCTGAAAGTTCCACCGCCTGCTGTAATGCTTCATCGGTATAGGTAACCCTGTGATGCTCTTCGTACCGCGATTTTATCCCCTGCAATATTTTTATTGTATCTTCATGCGATGGCTCATGAATATCAATCTTCTGGAAACGTCGCGATAATGCACCGTCTTTTTCAAAGTACTTTCTGTATTCATCATAGGTGGTGGTGCCAATGCATCGTATTTTGCCATCAGCAAGCACCGGCTTTAATATATTGGAAGCATCCATTGATCCACCACTGACAGCCCCAGCACCCACTATGGTGTGTATCTCATCTATAAAAAGGATAACCTTTTCTTTCTTTTGTAATTCCGCAATTACCCGTTTAAGACGTTCTTCAAAATCGCCCCGGAATCGTGTGCCGGCTATAAGAGCTCCCATATCAAGCCGGTAAATTTTTGCATCTTTAAGAACAGGTGGTACGGTGCCTTCCACTATCCTCTGTGCAAGCCCTTCGGTAATTGCGGTTTTGCCCACACCAGGCTCTCCAACATGGACAGGGTTGTTTTTAAGCCTGCGCGATAGCACCTGCATTGTCCGCTCCAGTATATCCTCTCTACCAATGAGCGGATCAAGCTCACCCCTGCGAGCTTTTCCAGTCAACTCAACAGTAAACTGCTCAAGTATTTTGCTTTTCTTTCCTGTATCCTCTTCAATTTCATCGCCAAAGTCTTCCAGTTCATCTTCATCAAACTGTGCTCCGTGAGAAATATAATTTAAAAGGTCATACCGCGTTATTCCCTCTCGTGCCAGAAAATATGATGCAAATGACTCTTCTTCTTCATAAATGGCAATGATGATATCTCCAAAATCAAGTATCTCTTTTTGAGCAGAATTAATATGCATAATTGCACGTTCAATGACATGCTGCAGCCCAACAGATTGAATTGGCTCACCTTCTTCAACCACCGGTATGCGGGTTGAAAGATGTTTATCTAAATTTCGCTTGAGTTGCTCAGTATTACCGCCACATCCTTCTATTACTTCCCTGCCCTCAGGAAAGTACAGAGATGCAAATAATACATGCTCAGGAGTAAGATATTCATGTTTACGGTTTTTTGCCTCATTATAGGCAGCCATTAATATCTGATTAAGTACTGTACTTATTTCCATTGGCAAATGCCCTAAATTATTTAATTATGCTTCTTCAACAGTGCACTTGAGCGGAAACTCCCGCTGCCGTGCTAATGAATGCACCTGATTTGCTTTGGTCTGCGCAATGTCGTATGTATATACTCCGCATATACCAAAACCATTCCTGTGAACCTGTAACATCAGTTCTGTAGCTTCCATAATGTTTTTATGGAATATCTTAACCAGAACCTCAACAACAAAATCCATGGTTGTATAATGGTCATTGTGAAGTATGACCTTATACATCCTGGGCTTTTTAACCTGTATGTCTTTCTTTACCTGGAGATCACCTTCATTATCAAATATATGTGCCATGGTTATCCCCGTGGTTTATGATAGAGCTAACATACAAAATATAAAAAAATATTTAGAATTTGGCAAGTATCTTATCCAATCAGTTTTTCATATTCTGGAACAATATCTTCAGTAAATTTCTGCATACCTTCAAATGTTTTTTCATGTTTCAGCATATCAGCTATGACCCCAAATGGTACTGTAGCTATATGTGCACCTGCAAGTGCAGCTTCTCTTACCTGCCGTGGATTGCGCAATGATGCAGCAATGATCTGTGATTGATAGTCATAGTATCCCAGTATTTCCACACACTGTGAAACCAGGTCAATTCCTGACATAATACCATTATCATTGAGCAATATACCATTCTGTTCCATGCCTTCCTCAGGGAAATAATCACTTTTACCAAATTTGATATTTGCCCTGCTGCGGATAAGGTCATCAATACGGCCAGCAAATGGACTGATATATGCCGCCCCAGCCTTTGCTGCCAGTAATGCCTGCTCGGGTGTAAAGACAAGAGTACAGTTAACAGGGACGCCCTCCGACTGTAACACTTTTACTGCATTAATTCCATCAAAGTGACACTGCTCATCAGATTTCATGGCAGGATTAACCGGAATTTTTATATTAACATTGTTTGCAATACTGTTGAAGCGCTTATACAGGTTGCGTCCCTGCTCTATCATTTCCTGGGCAGTGCGCTTTGTTACTTCTAAACTCACCGGGTTGGGTTTTGATATTTCTAAAAGCTTTACAATATATGCTTCCAGGTCAAGCTTTTCGCCTTTAGCTTTTCTTCTATCAACAGCAGTCTTAAGCAACGAAGGGTTAGTTGTTACGCCATCAACAATACCCCATTCATACGCCTTTGCTATCTCATCAATATCAGCACTATCAATAAAAATCTTCATAACAATCCTCCATTCATTATAAACTATCTATACAACATATTTCAACACATAAAAGCCGCCAATAAGCAATATAACAAACACTATCGACAGCACATTGAACCACTTGTTAATAAATGCATTTATTGGTTCACCAAATTTCCATATCAGTCCTGCAACTAAAAAGAATCGCAACGTGCGGCTGATTACCGAAGCTATCGCAAAAATCATAATATTAATATTTGCCACCCCTGCCGTAATGGTAATCACCTTATATGGTATTGGCGTAAATCCGGCGGTGAACACAATCCAGAATGAATATGTATCATACAATTGTCGTGCCGAATTAAAAGTTTCAACTGTAAAACCAGGGATGTTGTTAAAAAAGAACATGGCTATTTTTGAAAAACTATCGCCATCATACCATAAAAAATATCCAATGGCATAGCCCGCAAGCCCACCAATAACCGAAGCAACCGAACAGAGTGTGGCAAGTCGCGCAAAAATCTCCCTTTTGCCAAGCACCAGCGCAATAAGCAGTACATCCGGTGGTATCGGAAAAAACGATGACTCAGCCAGCGCAAGTACAAACAGCGCCCACGGCCCAAACGGTGTATGCGCCCATGAAAGCACCCAATCATACAAAAACCTGTGTATGTGCAGGCCGTACTGTTTATATGAATACTGAGCAACCTGCATAGATTACCTTTCTGGCTTTAAAAGCGGGAACAGAATAGTATCTTTTATTGATGCTGTATCAATAAAAAGCATAGCTAGCCTGTCAATGCCAATACCAAGACCACCTGCAGGCGGCATACCATACTCAAGCGCTGTGACGTAATCGATGTCCATCATCTGAGCTTCATCATCACCAGCTTCACGCATCTTCACCTGCTGTTCAAATCGCTCACGCTGGTCAAACGGGTCATTAAGCTCGCTGAATGCATTAGCTATCTCTCTGCCTGCAATATACACCTCAAAGCGTTCAACAAACTCTAGGTTATCTTCTCTGCTTTTTGCAAGGGGCGATAGCTCCTTTGGATAGTCTATGATAAATGTAGGCTGAATAAGATTTGCCTCAACCTTTTCCTCAAACATCTCTTCTGCTATTTTCCATTTTGACATGCTTTTATCGACATCAATGCCCATCGCTTTTGCCTTCTCAAAGGCTTCAGTGGGCGATAGCTCCAGAAAATTAAGTCCTGTGTATTTTTTCAATGCATCAACGTAGGTAATCTTTTCCCACGGGGGTGTAAGATCAATGGTGTTGCCCTGATACTGGATGACCATACTTCCCAACAACTGCTTCGCTAATGTACTTATCATCTCCTGGGTTATTTCCATCATATCGTTGTAATCGGCATACGCCTGATACAGCTCAAGCATGGTGAACTCTGGATTATGGCGTGTTGAAATTCCTTCATTGCGGAAATTGCGATTGAGTTCATACACCTTTTCAAATCCACCAACTAAAAGCCGTTTTAAATACAGCTCAGGTGCAATGCGCAAGTACAGATCAATATCCAGCGCATTGTGGTGTGTAATAAAGGGGCGGGCAGCTGCACCACCGGGTATTGCCTGCATCATTGGGGTTTCCACTTCAATAAAATCTTTCTGGTTTAAAAATGTACGCACACCGGTGATAAGCTTACTACGGAGTATAAACTGCTGACGCACCTGCGGATTTACAATCAAATCAACGTATCGCTGGCGATAGCGCTGTTCCTTATCGGCAAATTCATCAAAAACTTTGCCATCCTTTTCCTTTACTACCGGAAGCGGTCTGATACATTTTGCTAAAAGCGTAACTTCCTGTATTTCTATTGTGATTTCACCCTGTTTGGTTTTAAACACATGCCCTGATACACCAATGATATCTCCCAGGTCCAGTGTCTTAAACAGTTCATATGTTTCTTCACCCAATTTATCAAGCCGCGCATACACCTGAATAAGCCCGCTTGCATCTTCAATATGTGCAAAACTTGCCTTGCCCATCACGCGCTTGGATTTTATTCTGCCAGCAGCCCTCACCTGCAGCTCTGTTCCTTCAGCAAATGTTTCTTTAATCTGTGCTGCAGTATGAGTCCGTTTAAATCGAATGGGGTAGGGATTTATTCCCTTTGACCGTAAAGCTTTTACCTTTTCAATGCGCTGTACAATCAAGTCATTAAAGTCTTCACTCATTATCTGTTATTCTCCAAGAAATAATTTTTCATTACAATATCACATTATGTAGATAGTAGAGGCGATTTGCAAATCGCCTCTTACAAAGCAATGCAATTTATATATAGCCTTAAATATATCCACAAAAATTGGCATTTTCCATTTTTGTATGTCAAGCGATAGTTACTGGTAATTGATTAAAATTTGTAAAAAATTACATTGCTGTCAATTGAAAAAAGTGAGTATGTAATATTTATATTTTTTGCTTTACATATTGTAAATAATTATATTTTTTATAATACAAGAATATTTTTTGAAATGTTAATTAAAGCTTTGATGCTTTAAAAACAATTGTCCGTAGGAACATGAATGAACATAAAAGACATCAACAATAAGACTATTATACAATTATTGGAACAAAATAAAGAGATGTTAAAAAAATATAAAGTTAAGAAAATTGGATTATTTGGATCATACGCAAGAGGCCAGCAGAACACTTACAGTGATATTGACTTACTTGTTGAATTTGACCTTAACCAATTCCAACAAAATTTTAAAGGACTGTATGATGCATTCATAGAATTATCACAGCACCTTGAAAACCTCTTTGGAGTTAAGGTGGATTTAATACCAAATGACAGTATAAGTCTTTACATTAAGCCATATGTGGAAAAGGATATCCTATGGTATGAAACAGATACAAGAATAATGAAAACACAAACTGACTTCTCAACATCCCTATCAAGATATTAAAACTACTTTAATAATATTATTATTGGTAATACCATTTTTTTGATGTTTTCCCATCTTTTCCTATAAACCATCTATAATTAAAAATTAATTGACGAACACATTCTTAATGATACAAATGTTTTTGAAATTTATTTTTTAATATTTTCTCCAATGGGACAGATTTAAATTATATGATCAATTGCTCAATACTTGAAGAGGGCGATAAATGTCACAAAACGTTAGAGAAATAGCAAACTTCATCTGGTCAGTAGCCGATGAACTGCTGAGAGATAATTATAAACGCAGTGAATACGCAGATGTTATTTATCCATTTACTGTCATTAGAAGAATTGATTTAATACTTGAACCCACACATGATAAAGTACTTGAAACATATAATAGATACAAAAAGGAATTAAAAGATTTAACCGGAGTCCTTACTAAAGCTTCTGGATACTCATTTTATAACATTTCAAAATACACTATAATTAAATTGCTCAACGATCCAGGAAATATCAAAGAAAATTTTCTGGACTACCTCAATGGCTTTTCAGATAACATACAGGAAATCATTGACAAATTTGATTTCAGGCATGTAGTACAGGGACTTTATGAAAAAAATCTTTTGTATCTTGTTATAAAAAAATTTGCCGACCCTCAGGTAATTTTACATCCTGATAAAGTAAGCAACCACGAGATGGGATATGTATTTGAAGAATTAATCCGCAAATTTAATGAAGCAACTAATGAAAATCCTGGCGAACATTTCACTCCACGTGAAATCG
>Ga0067045_1030502_pt1 | contig 15067 bp, 15 predicted proteins | sample TerdegcTABiofilm_FD_59184 | JGI IMG/M metagenome (GOLD analysis project Ga0067045, IMG submission 59184) | Combined Assembly of (Gp0054472, Gp0054536) Wastewater bioreactor microbial communities from Singapore -Terephthalate degrading...
GAATACCAACACCCGGTCGGAAAGCAGCAAAGCTTCGGAGATCGAATGCGTCACCATCAAAACGGTTTTACGGCGCGCCTGCCAGATGCGCAACAGCTCGGCGCCCATCTGATCGCGCGTCAGCGCATCCAGCGAGCCAAACGGCTCATCGAGCAGAAGCAAGTCAGGATCGTGGATGAGCGCCCTCGCCAGCGCGACGCGCTGCGCCATCCCGCCCGAAAGATCACGCGGCCAGTTGTGTTCAAAGCCCTGCAGCCCCACCAGCGCGACCAGTTCCTCGGCCTTCTGGATGGCCTCTTCTTTGGGTGTGCCCTGCAGCTCGAGCGGCAGGGTGATATTCTCAAGCACCGTGCGCCACGGCATCATGTTGGCCTGTTGAAAGACAAAGCCAATGCGGGGGGCGCGCTGGCCGTTGCCGTTGGTAGAAAACACCACCTCGCCAGAGGTGGGATGCAGCAAACCGGCCAGCAGGCGCAGCAGCGTCGTCTTACCACTGCCCGAAGGACCCAAGACGCAGACAAACTCCTGCGCCGCCAGCGAGAAGGAAAGGTCTTGAAGCGCGACCAGTCCTTCCCGCTCGGCGGGGAAGATCATCGTCAGGTTGCGCACCTGGAGGGCAGGAGAAATCGGCGAGATCATGGCGCAGGCAGAAAATCGTTTGTGTACGCTTTGGTCAAATCGAGCGGTTTCTGGATGAGGCCCATTTCCAGCAGAAGTTCCTGCATATTCTCCCATCCGGCCGGGTCTGAATGTCCCAGCGGATCGAGCTGCCACAATTCGATAGAAGAAGCCAACACCTGGCGTTGAACCTCCTGATCGGCCTGGGCCAGGTTCTCGACATACTTTTTGCTGATTTCGAACGCTTCGTCCGGGTTGGCGGCTGCATCCGCCAGTCCTTGCAACGTGGCTTTTATCATGCGGCGAATCAGGTCCGGGTTTTCCTGGACGGTCTTTTCGTTCGTCAACAGCCCGTTGGCCACCAGCGTCTTATAATCGGAAACTTGGAGGGTGTTGACCTCATACCCTTTGGAAGCCAGAACGTTGGGCTCGTTGGCGACATAGGTAACCACCGCATCCGACTGGCCAGAAACCAGCGCTTCGACCTGGTTAAAACCAATCACATCCATCTTTAGATCGCTTTCTTTCAACCCACCCGCCTCGAGCAGAGCGCGAAAACCGATATAACTGGCGCCTGAAAGGACCGGGATGCCGATCCGTTTTCCTTTTAGATCCGCTGGGGCCTGAATCCCCTGTTTTGCCAGCGAAGTCACGCCGACCGGGAATTTTCCGTACCACGCCATGACGTAGACGACCGGTAATTCCTGGCTGCGCGCCAGCAGGACCTGCTCGCCAGAAACCACAGCAAACTGAAGCTGATTGGCGCCCACCAGTGCCAGGGCATCTGTTTCAAAACTGTAATCAATCTTCAATTCGATGCCAGCCTGGCGATAATACCCTTTTTCCATGGCGACGTACAGCGGAGCAAATTGAACGTTGGGAATATATCCGACCGGCAAAGTCACCGTCGTCAATTCGGACGTCGGCGTGGCAGCCGGCGCTTGCGGAGCACATGAAACCACAAGAAACAGTGTGATCGCCAGGAGAGCGAAACGGTAGAACTTCATAGTTCCTCCATAACTGTAAAAATTTCTCAACCGGGGCTAAAAACCCCCGGAACATTTCTGCCAGGCCAGCAGCCGCTTTTCCAGCAGGATCACCAGGCCATACAACGATAACGCCATCGCGATCAGCGTAAAGACAGCCACAAACACCAGGGCGGTATCATACTGCCCGCGCGCCACATTCACCAGGAACCCCAGCCCAATATCCGAACCGACAAACTCGCCAACCACCGCCCCAATTACCGAGAGGGTAGCGCCAATCCGCAACCCGCCCAACAACACCGGCAAAGCGGCAGGGAGTTCCAGATAGCGCAGCATTTGCCAGGGGGTAGCGCGCAGCGAGCGCATCAGGTCGCGCAAATTTTCAGGGACGGCGCGCAGGCCAACCACGGTGTTAACCAGCACCGGAAAGAAAACAATTAAACTGCAGATCAGGATTTTTGAGAAAATCCCCGAACCAAACCAGATCACCAGCAGCGGGGCAATGGCTACTACCGGGATGGCCTGGCTCGCCACCAGGTACGGCGAAAGCAACCGGTCCAGAAAGTGAAATCGCGCCAGAAAATACCCTAAAACGGTCGCCGTCAGACTGCCAGCAAAAAGACCCAAAAGCACCTCCAGCAGGGTGAAGGCGCTGTGTCGAATCAGCGAGCCATCCTGGAGCGCACGAGCCAGCCGTTCGGCCACCTGGAGCGGTCTGGGGAGAATAAACGCCGGTAAATTCAAGAGCCTGGCAACCGTATCCCAAAGCGCCACCGCCAGCAGCAATGAAAACAAAACCACCCAGCGGCCGTTCTGGTTAAGGAACCGCAGCAAGCGCGCCCGCCAGCCGCCGGGAGGCGCCAGTTTGATTTCTTCGCAGGGATTGATACGTTGTATGGTTTGCATCTTCTACCTTTATCTTCGGGGAAAAGAAAAACCCCGGAATGCGCGCGAATCCGGGGCAGGCTGATCGTTTAAATAAACGCACCCTTCTTTCATCCGGACTTTACCGTCGACCCCGGAATTGCACCGAGTCATGCGCCAGAAGACGCTCGTGGGTTTTTACCACCGATCGGGAATTGGAGGGAAAAACCTCCTCACCCTGCCCCGAAGGATCTATCTTTTTTCAACGAAAAGTATAATCGCGTAATGTCAGAAAGTCAATTGTGCAGAATGTCACATATCAATCTTTTCTTAACTTTTTGCCCCCTCTTCGATCAATGCGATTAGATCCTTCAGGGTCTGTTTCAACTGCGTCAATCGTTCATCTCCTAATTGCTCTGCCCACTCTTGTTCGACCTGGCTTAGAATTTCACGCGCGGCCTTTTCCAGCTCGCGACCGCGCTCTGTGAGACGGACAATTTTTGCCCGGCCATCGTTGGGGTCAGGGAGACGCTCGATATATCCGCAAGCCATCAGGTGATCAACCAAAGCCCCCGCGGATTGTTTGGTGATTTGAGCCTGTTCGGCTAATTCGGTGAGATGTGAACCTTCGGGATGGATGTGCTGAAAAATTACAAAATGAGCAGGACGGAGATCGGTAAATCCCCTCGTTCTCAACCCTTCGTTGATGCGGGCGACAATGGCTTGAAAAGGAATACGCAACATGGCTCCAAGCATGCGCCGGTCTTTCTGGTTTTGGGTCATTTGAAACAGCCTCTTGACAAGATAGTCAGTTTATCTTACTATATAGTCAGTTTTACTTACTAATTTAGATTGTACCACAGGAGGTTTTTGATGACAACAACCGTCGAACCTTATACTCTCGCCCGTGAAGAGGGCCAGCCCATATGGTTTTTAGGGACGCTGATGATTCTTAAGGCGACTGGCGAAAACACCAACGGCGCTTATGGACTGATCGAACAGACGCTTCCACCAGGATTCGCGCCGCCGTTGCACGTCCATCACAGGGAAGATGAAGCGTTTTATTTATTGGAGGGCGCAGCAACCTTTACTTGTGGCAACCAGACGATGAAGGCTGTTCCAGGATCCTATGTTTTCTTTCCTCGCGATATTCCTCATTGGTTTCACGTTGAAGGAAACCAACCTGCCAGGTTACTCCAGTTCAACTTCCCGGCAGGTTTGGAGCATTTTTTTGTGGAGATGGGAGAACCGGCTCAGAAGTTAACCCTGCCGCCCGCGGGGCCGCCAGATATTGGAAAATTAGCTGAGACAGCAGCCAGGTACGGTATGGAGATTTTAGGGCCGCCCCCGGTATAGGACGAAACGGCGCGGCCGTTCGATACCAAACGGAGTAGAACCGATCAGGTTCTACTCCGTTTTTTTGCGCCCCAACCCGTAATCTGGCCGCTTCTAAAATTTACGAGCCGCGCCCCTCTCGCAGATAGGGAGTTCCCAGCGATTTCGGCGGGTAAGCCCGTCCCACTACGCCAACCAGGGCCAGTACCGTCAAAATGTACGGAATGGTTGCCAGCAGTTGATAAGGTAAGATTTTGCTGATGGTCTGCAGCCGGAGCTGAAAAGCATCGGCCACCCCGAAAAGCAGCGCCGAGAACATCGCCCCCACCGGGCTCCACTGTCCAAACACCACGGCGGCCAGGGCAATAAAGCCGCGCCCGGCGGAGATATTCTCTACAAAAATATTGAGGTGCGAAAGGGTGAGGATTGAGCCTGCCAACCCGGCCAGCATCCCGCCTGCGGTCACCGCAAGGTAACGAGTACGGGTAACGTTAATCCCCATGGTGTCGGCAGCGCGGGGGTGATCTCCCACTGCTCGTAAGGATAAGCCCCACATGGTGCGAAACAGAAAGTAGGCGGTGATGGGGACGAGGATAAAAGCCAGATACACCAGAAGGGATTGCCTGAAAAAGATGGGGCCGATGAACGGAATCTCCGCTAAAACAGGGATCGCCAGCGGCCTGAAAAATTCAACTTCATGGGAAGAACCTTCCAGCCCGTAAGCCAGCCGGAAGAGATACGTGCTTAGCCCCAACGCCAGGATGTTGATGGCGGTGCCGGTCACCACCTGATCGCCACCCAGCGTCACGGTGATGAAGGCAAAAATCAGCCCCAGAATCGCGCCGGTTATTACAGCCGAGAGGGCGCCGACCCAGGCATTGCCGCTGAAATCCGCTCCAAAGACTGCAAAGAGCGCGCCCAGCAGGATGATGCCTTCGATGCCAATGTTCAAAAGGCCGCTGCGCTCCGCGATGATTTCTCCCAGCGCGGCCATCAACAAGGGAGCTGCCAGCCGAACGCCTGCCGAAAATAAATTGATCAGGAAGTCAGAGGTAAAGATAATTTCCATATCACTTCTCCTGCCTGAAAGAACGGATTCGGGCGATGAATTGCGGCAGCATGGTGCTTGCAACGACAAACAAGACCACCAACCCTTGCAGCGTGCGCACGATTGCATCAGGAATGCCCACCGCTCGCTGCATGGCGCCTGCTCCAGCGCGCAGGCCGCTGAATAAAATCCCAGAGAGGACGATCCCCAGCGGGTGATTCTGCCCCAAGAGCGAAACAGCAATGGCGTCAAACCCAAAACCAGGCGAAAAAGCTTCGATCAAGCGGTGCTGGATGCCTAACATTTCGTTTGTGCCGGCCAAACCAGCCAACGCCCCGCTGATCATCATAGCGATGATCATATTTCGTTTAACCTTGATGCCAGCGTATTCGGCGGCGGCGGCATTCATCCCCACTGCCCGAACCTGGTAACCCAACGGCGTATGCCAAAGAAGGATATAGATCAGAATGGAAAAGAGGACTGCCACCAAAATGCCAAGATGAATACGGCTGCCGAACAGCATCGGGTACCAGGTGCTTTTTGCCAGTTCGGCTGTCTCTGGAAAATACCCCGGCGGTTCCACCAAGGGACCTCGGATCAGGTAAGCGACCAGATTGATGCCAATGTAGTTAAACATGATGGTGGTAATCACTTCGCTGATGCCAAAACGAGCTTTTAACACACCCGGGATCGCTGCCCAGAAACTGCCGAACAATCCGCCGACGAGAATTGCCAGCGGCATGGCCAGCCAGGGGCTGAGGCCATAGACCGTAATACCAACCAGGGTTGTGCCAAGCGCGCCAATATAAATTTGTCCTTCTCCACCGATGTTGAACAGACCGCAGCGCGATGCAAAAGCAAAACCCAACCCGGCCAGAATGAGCGGCGCCGACTTGATGATAGTTTCTGAGATGCCAAATTTGCTGCCAAATGCGCCGATCATCAGCTCGCGGTAGGCATCCAGGGGGCTGACACCCGCGATAGCAATCGGAATGGCGCCGACCAACATGGCAAGCAAAACCGCTCCCAAAGGAAGCAGTATATTGGTCAGGCTGCTCATAAAAGTTTTGTTGGTTTTGCCGGTTGGAGTTTGATCAGGTATTGTGGGTTGCAAGTTTTCAGTCAACGTGACCTCCTCCCATAAGCAAGCCGATTTTACCGATATCAATTTCGTCGCGCGCCATCGTTCCGACAATCCGCCCTTCATACATCACGGCTACAATATCGCTTAAAGAGAGAACTTCTTCTAATTCTGTAGAAACTAATAGGATAGCGGCATTATCGCTACGCGCTTCCATCAGCTTGCGGTGTACGTATTCAGTCGCTCCGACATCTAATCCGCGGGTTGGCTGCACCGCAATGATTAGACGTGGTTGCTTGGCCAGCTCGCGCGCCAGAACAACCTTTTGCTGGTTCCCGCCCGATAGTTGCTGCGCTTTCAGGCGAGGTTCCGGGGGGCGGATATCAAAATCCCGCGCCCGCTGGCTGGCCCAGCGATAGATCTCCTTATGCTGCAAGAAACCGCGCCGGGTAAAGGGCGGCTTATTAAAATCGTGCAAGATCAAATTTTCGTCAATGCGAAACCCCATGACCAGGCCGCGAACCTGCCGGTCTTCTGGGATGTGCGCTACACCTTGCGCCAAAATTTCGCCGGGACTTTTTCCGGTCACCTCGACCCCGTCAATGATAATGCTCCCACTGGCGCACTGCCTCAGGCCGGTCATCGCTTCGACCAGCTCGCGCTGCCCGTTGCCATCCACCCCCGCGACCCCAAAGATTTCGCCGTTGCGCACCTGGATCGAGACGCCCTTCACCGTTTCAATCTTCCGGTCGTCAACCACTTTCAAATCCTGAATATCTAAAATAACTCGTTGTTCTCTTTCAAAAACGGGATGGGGGAGGTCAAACAAAACGTTCCGGCCTACCATCAAGCTGGCCAAACCTGCCCGGTCAATGTTCTGTGGCAGGACGGTATCAACCACCCGGCCCTGGCGGATCACCGTAATCTCATCGCTTATTTCCAACGTCTCGTTTAACTTATGCGTAATAAAAATGATGCCATGCCCGGCTTGACGCAAATTTTGCAAAAGCCGGAACAATTCGATTACTTCAGACGGCGTGAGAACAGCAGTGGGCTCATCCAGGATGAGCAGATCGGCGCCGCGATAAAGCGCTTTGATGATCTCGACTCTTTGCTGCTGTCCCACCGAAAGCAGGTGAACCGGCGAGAGCGGGTCAATCTCGAAACCGTACTCTTTAATCAGCCTGGAGACGCGTTCGACTGCGGTTTCCTTGCGAAAAACGGGATACCCTGGCGGCCGCGTCCCGATGACCACGTTCTCGACTACGCTCAACCGGTCAACCAGCATAAAATGCTGGTGCACCATGCCTATCCCTTTGTCAATAGCGTCTAGGGGCGAATGGATGCGCGCTTCTTTGCCTCGTATGAGGATCTTGCCGCTATCTGGCGCAACCAAACCGTAGAGGATATTCATGAGGGTTGATTTGCCTGCTCCATTCTCACCCAGCAGCGAGTGAATTTCGCCCTCATGCACACGAAAATTGATGCGATCGTTTGCCAAAACCCCTGGAAATCGCTTTGTAATATCCCGCATCTCCAGAAGCGGTATTTTATCCTTTGTCATCGAACCACACCTGTTGGATAAACTTCCCCCGCAGCAAGGCTCCAATCCCTACTTGCTGCGGGGGATTGCTGGTGAACCGATGGTTTTTTTAGAACTCCATCTTAATCGGAACTTCGTATTCCCCGGAGAGGATCTTCTGTGTCCATTCGGCCACGGTGTCTTTGACATCCTGCGGGATCTTGTCTTCTGTATTGTGATACGGCGCCAGGCGGACGACATTGTCCTTCAGGCCGTACCAGTAATCGGTGGCTTTGAACGTGCCGTTAACGATTTCGTCCACCACCAGTTCGATGGATAGACCGGTGTCTACGATGCCGCTGGAAAGCGTCACATCCGGCGCAAAAATGTACTGGTCGCCGCTGTAACCAATCCCCCAAACGCCTGCTTCGGCAGCAGCATACAACCCGCCGGGGCTGGCGCCAGAAGCGACAGGGAAGATCACATCCGCCCCTGTAGCGATAGCAGCATTGGCGGCTTCTTTCATTTTGGCAATGTCAGTCCAGGAATCAATCCACGATATGCTGACCGCTACGTTTGGATTTACTTCTTTCGCGCCCAATTCGAAAGCCTTGAAGGGGATCGCGATCGGAGGAATCTCGTATCCGCCGATGGCGGCAACTTTGTTGCTCTTGGTCATTTTGCCAGCCAGGATGCCCAGCAAGAAACCAATCTGCTCTTCTTCGTATTGGATGGTAGCGATGTTGTCGCCGGTCAACCCAGCTTTGCCATGCGTAACGACAAAGATCGTATCGGGGAACTGGGCGGCGACTTTTTCGGCTGCATCGCTGAATTCAAAGCCATGCGCAAAGATGATATTGTAGCCGCGAGCGGCATAATCGGTGAAAGCCGCTTCCATATCGGCGCGCGCCACACTCTCGCTATAGGCCACATCCGCCAGATATTTGGTCTTGACGGCGGCCAGACCGTCATAAGCGCCTTGGTTCCAACCCTGATCGTTAATGGGGCCATCCAGCAGTAACGCGATGCGGAGTTCGCCAGGAGCGACTTTAGGAGCCTCGGCGGCCTCAGCAGGTTTTTCGACCTCGACCACCACAGTTTTTTCAACAGCTTTTTCAACGACGACGGTCTTTTCTACCTCTACAGTTTGGACGACCGTTTGGGGTTGGCAGGCGGTCAGCGCCAGGCCCAGCACCATCACAATCGCCATCATGACTACTGCTATTTTCTTCATTTTCTTCTCCTTATCGGGCTAAGTTTTAAGAATAACGAGTAAATCGTCCTATAACCTCTAGATAGCGGATAGAATCACCTCCTCTCCAAAATTAATCTCGCCAAAAGAACGACCGAATTGTTTTGCTCGTTGTTAAGTGAGGTTTAGCTCAATTATCCTCCATGCGAGATTTTTGTCAACCAGTGGGGTGCAACATACCTTCTGCAAATTATGAACCTTAATAAAAGAGGTGAGTCAGAAGTATCTTAAAACAGGTCGCGATACCAGAACAGGAGATGGAAATGACTCGGCAAAATGATTTGATACCGTTGCACAAGACCTGTTAGTAAAGGGATGAGTCAGATTTGTTCTCAATAGCGCAGCAGCATCCACGAGCTGGATTTTTAATCCATCTCGCTCACTGGTCAACGCGGCAATATCCGTTTTGTGTTTCTCAACCGATTTACCATGCAACTCCATAATCTTGTCAATCAGCCCATCGGTTGCGCTCTCGCCCAACAAGTTCTTAAGTTCTTCCCGTTTCATGATTCCTGTTCTCCTTTACACCGGGGGTTTTTCCGATGGAATCGAATTGTTCCGCTGTTTTAACGCCGGTTCAAGATAAAATGGAAGTATGTCAAGGCAAGGTTGCTTTTCCGTTCCACCTGATTGCCTGGTCGTTGAACAACACGAAAAATCCGCAATTCCGTAGTTTTTTCAAGAGATAATCATGATGAAAAAAATCTGGATAAAGAAGAATGAGTATCGCGACTCTCTTTTCTTGATGAAGCTATCCAACGATATTTCCAATTGGCCGGGCATCCAACAGGCTGTCATTGTCATGGGAACAGAGAATAACAAGCAAATCTTAGAACAGGTTGGTCTATTCGATGAGACGGCATCCTCTGCTTCTGCTGATGACCTGATTATTGCGGTTGAATATTCTACTGAGAGGGATGCGAGCGACCTCTTTAGAATGATCGAAGAGGATATGACGGTAAAGAAAAAACCTAATCTTGAAAAAGAATATAAAAACCTGACAGATGCATTAAATGGCGAGAAGGAAGCCAGGGTCGTGGTGATATCGGCGCCTGGCGAACATGTAGCCCCGCTCGCCAAAGAGGCGATTACCGCAGGAAGGCATGTTTTTTGCTTTAGCCATCATGTTTCCATTGAGGATGAAATTGAACTAAAGAAGCTTGCAATCCAGAAAAATCTGCTCATGATGGGCCCAGATTGCGGCACCTCCATCCTCAATGGAATTGGATTTGGTTTTGCCAACCGGGTAAGAGCTGGAAAAATCGGTGTCGTGAGCGCCTCGGGAAGCGGTTTGCAGGAAGTTACCACCCTGATTCACCGGTCAGGTGGAGGAATCTCTCATGCGATAGGCGTCGGCGGCAGGGATATGAAAAGCCCGGTTGATGGCATGATGTCAGCGAAAGCAGTGGAATGGGTATCAAGTTCGAAAGAGACCGGAGTGCTTGTCATCCTGGCAAAATCGGCTTCGGCGCAGGCGGTAAAGAATGTCCTTTCTGCCGCAAAGAAGACAAAACTTCCGGTTGTCGTTGACTTCCATACAACGGAAGAAGACCGTTCGAAACACGAAGGGGTGACCTTTGCACAAACTTTTGAAGAGTGCGCGCAAAAAGCGTTGCGTCTGGCCGGGTACCCCGCGTCATTTTCCGCTGCAAATGTGGTTGCCGAGAAAGCCTGGCTGGAGGAAAACCAAAGCAGATTAAGACCTGAGCAGTGGGCTGTCCGGGGGTTGTTTGCAGGGGGCAGTTTATGTGGAGAGGCCGCGCAAATTCTTCGATCGCAAGGATTGGCGGTCGAAACCGATCCGGAAACCTACCGAAAGCGCCAGGCGGCCGGTCACTTGCTCGTTGACCTCGGCGATGAAGTTTTTACAGAAGGGCGGGCGCATCCATTTATTGACGTCAGGTTGAGATCTCTCGAAATTGCCAAAGCGTTTTCCGATCCATCGGTTGCTGTCGTCTTAATGGATGTGGTGCTGGGTTGGGGGTGCCATCCCAATCCTACGGGCGAGATTGCACAGGCGGTGAAAAAGCTCTCAGCGCATCATAAAAATCGGCCCGCGATTGTTTGCACGGTGTGTGGAACCCCCGATGATTTTCAAGGGTATGCCGGACAACGCCGGATGCTGGAGGAGGTTGGAATTTTCGTGACCGACTCGAATGCGTCCGCAGCCAGGTTGACCGCCAGATTGATAAACAGCTTGAGGAGGTAAGGATGCAAAAGCCAGAACATGAGCCTTCTGATCTCAGTGAAATTGTCGCCGCAGGAACGAAGGTGATCAATATCGGAATATCCACGTTTGCAGAAGCGCTGCGCGAGCAAGGCGTGAATGTGATTGAGGTTGATTGGAGTCCCCCAAGAAAAATTCAAACTGACTTAAGCGAAATATTACAAAAAATTCTTTAGGAGAAAAGCCATGAATCCGGCAGTGGACCTTCGAGAAAAAGTAAATGAAGCCAATTTGAAGACAGTGGAAATCATGATGTCCGGGACGCCCATCTGGATTGGGGATAGCCCAGCGATCGAGGTGGTGCCGGGGATGACGAAAAACACCATCTTGCATGCCGGCCCTCCCATCGAGTGGGAACGAATGTGCAATCCAATGCGCCAGGCCGTTTTAGGCGCGGTTGTGTTCGAGGGGCTGGCAAAGGATCTGGATGAAGCGAAAGAAGCGGTTGAAGCGGGCGAGATAATCCTATCGCCTTGTCATCATCATCAGGCAGTTGGCGGGATGACCGGCATCACCAGTGCTTCCATGCCTGTCCATATTGTTAAGAACGAAAAATATGGGAACCTTGCCTATTGTTTGCCGCATGAAGGATCGTCTTTCAAAGCGCTTGGCTGGGGCACAAACGATCAAGAAACGCTCGATCATATTCGCTGGATGCGTGACGAGCTATCTCCGGTTTTAGATCAAGGCGTGAAGGCCTTAGGGGGAATCAATATCAACGATATCATTTCGAGAGCGATCCAAATGGGTGATGAAGCTCACAGCCGCTGCACGGCAGGCACCCTGTTAATTACAAGAAAATTAGCCTCTGCACTTGTTCTTACGGATACACCCAGAGACATGCTTGCCAGGGTGTTCGAATTTTTGCAGAGAACCGATATTTTTGCCCTGCACCTATTCATGGCAGCAGGAAGGGCAATGGTCGAGCCAGCCAAGAACATCAAATATTCAACCGTCGTGACAACGCTCTGCCGGAATGGGGTCGAATTTGGTATTCGCGTCAGCGCCTTAGGGGATCAATGGTTTGTCGGGCCGGCAGGGAAAATCAAAACCTCTTATTTTTCTCCGCAGTGGAATGATGATGTTGCGGGACGAGATATCGGGGATAGCTCCATTATGGAGGTCATCGGCCTGGGCGGATTGATCCATGCTGCCGCTCCTGCGCACGAACATGTCTTGAAAGGCACCTTCCAGTCGGCGATTCAAAAAACTGAGGAAGCTTACACGATAAGCGTCACTGAGCATCCTTCCTGGCTGCTGCCCACCCTGGATTTTCGCGGCGTGCCCTTTGGAATTGATATCCGAAAAGTGGTTCAGACCGGCAATACGCCGCTGATTGATACGGCCACACCACATATTAACGGCGGGTTTATTGGCAGTGGAGAGGCCAGAGCGCCGATGGAAGCCTTTGAAGCTGCGCTACGAGCATTCGGCGCGATGATCTCTGGCTAAACCAGCCGCCGCCGAATGTCCTTGCCTTTTTGACAAAGGTCACAATCCTGTGCGCTCAGCTTGAAATTGACGTCGTGGGCGGTTAAAATACATTCAACTGTATGAATGTTTCTTCTTCTGGCGAACCCGCCGAAAACAAGACCGCCCGCCTGTTCAGCCTGCTTGGGCAGCCCGTCCAGTTGAAAATCTTGCTGCTGATCGGGGAAGGGGAGGCCTGCGTATGCCACCTGGAAGCTGCGCTTGGGCTGCGGCAAGCCCGCATCTCTCAGCATTTGATGGCGCTGCGAGCTGGCGGCTGGGTAAACGCCCGCCGGACAGGGCGCCACATGTATTACAGCCTGAGCGATCTCGCTTTGCTGGATCTAATTCACCAGGCTGAAAAAATTACCGGTTATGAAATATCTCCCGGAGAAATTCCTGCCATCCCCGGATGCCCTTACCTGCCCAAAAGTTCGTCCGGCCGTTCTCACAGGTAAAGTGGCAAATCTTTACGTTAGAGGTACCTTTGAAACCAAGTTCAAGCTGGAAAGTCACCCTGGACCCGCAAGGACGCGTGGTCTTGCCGCAAGAAGTCGCCCGGCGTTTTGGGCTTAAAGCCGGTTCACAAATCCGGCTGGAGGAAGATGGTCAGCACCTGATCCTCAAACGGCCGACCGATCATCTTGCCAAAGTGTATATCGAACCGACGAATAGCTGCAATCTGGATTGCAGCATTTGTATGCGCCATGTCTGGGACGAACCGATGGGGAATATGGAGATGGCAGTGTTCGACCGGGTTATGGCGGGGCTGGCGTCATTCGATCCGCTGCCTTCTGTGTTTTTCGGCGGATACGGCGAACCGCTTTCGCATCCTGCCATCCTGGAAATGATCCGGCGGGCGAAGGCGCTGGGGGCAAAGGTCGAGCTGATTACCAATGGCACGTTGTTAAGCAAAGAGATCAGCAAAGCGCTGATCGAGATCGGATTGGATACGCTCTGGGTTTCGATTGACGGCGCTTCTCCAGAGAGTTACGCCGATGTGCGGCTTGGCGCCGCCCTGCCGGCAGTGCTGGATAACCTGCGAGCGCTTTACCAATTGAGGCTGCATTGGCTCAAACCGCGGCGGCCAGAACTGGGCATTGCCTTTGTGGCAATGCAGCGCAATATCGCCGAACTGCCAGAGGTCATCCGGTTGGGTATACGCCTGGGCGCCAGCCGCTTTTCGATCTCCAACGTGCTGCCGCACACACCGGAACTGCAAGCTGAAATGCTTTACCGACAGGCGATGTCGAGCGCGGTGTACCAGCCCTCCGGCATTCTGCCGGAAGTTAAACTGCCCCGTATGGATGTCAACCCGGTCACGCGGGAAGCGCTGGTGCAAATTTTTCAAGAGAAGGTGCGAACGTTATGGAACGGCAGCGATGAAAGGCATATGATCAACGTTTGCCCGTTTATCGAACAAAATTCGACCTCGGTCCGCTGGGATGGCCGCCTCAGCCCTTGCCTTCCCTTGTTGCACAGCTATCAAAGTTACCTGGAGGAACGCCCGCGCCTTTCAAAAGCGTATTCTGTCGGCAGCCTGCTGGAGCAAGACCTGTCTGATCTGTGGCAAGACCCGGAATACGTTGCGCTGCGCGAACGGCTGGTTGAATTTTCTTTCTCTCCATGCACTTTTTGCAATAGCTGTGAAATGCCAGAAAGCAACCTGGAAGATTGTTTTGGAAATATCTTTCCCACCTGCGGCGGCTGTCTGTGGGCGCAGGGGTTGATACAGTGTCCTTAACGCTGTTTTTTGAGATTGGGTCTGCAAAAAACGGGCTTCGGGCATCAATAAAACCCTCTCTTTGGGTGATCTAAACGGCGATTCATAGCGCTATCACCTGTAACAGGTTCGAGTAGTCTTCGCGAAGATCTGTGGATCTTATGCTTTGCGAAACAAGAGAAAAGCGCCCCACACCAGCCAGACAAGCAGCAGAAGCGTTGCCGGGTAGTACGTCAGGTCGCTGAACAACTTCGACATGGCATTGGGAAGGTTTGTCCAATCGCCGCCGCCGGAAATATTGGCAACGGCGTTTAGCATCCCCAGCGCGCCTGCGATTATTCCGATGATTGGCAGAGCGCGGGGGAAGGCCGTCTGGCGGTAAGCCGACAGGCCAGCAAGGAACGCTGGCAACATGAGGGCTAATCCCATAAAGACGTTGAACAGGACAGACGGCGTGGAACCGGTGAAAAGTAAACCGGCTGCGCCTAACAGGGTCGAGATCACGGCAGCCAGGTTCAACGCCGGCAATCCCACCCCAGGCAGCCTATAAAGGGCAAAGTAAGTCACCGCAAAAAGCAAAACCCCGACCGCCAGCAGGGCAGGAACAACGTAAGCGGCAAATAGAAGCACAATCCCCAACAGGGCGGCAAGCCCGCCAGCGCGATAAAGATTTAATTTCGACATTGCAGCGCCTCCTAAAAACTCATTTCATCACCAGTATAGAAGTTTTGATCAAGCGACAGATACGGTTGCAAAAAGCGCTCATCGCTCTATCTTTCACCGTTGGACTTACAACCGGCTGGCGCGTGGCAGGCCGTATAGCCGCGCGCCAGCAACCCAAGGATGAATAAGATTGGCAGCTCAGGCTGCCGCTGTGGCTTCGATCTCAATCATCATCTCCGGGAAAGCCAATCGGGCAACGCCGATGAGCGAGCCGGTGT
>Ga0067045_1004705_pt1 | contig 15064 bp, 10 predicted proteins | sample TerdegcTABiofilm_FD_59184 | JGI IMG/M metagenome (GOLD analysis project Ga0067045, IMG submission 59184) | Combined Assembly of (Gp0054472, Gp0054536) Wastewater bioreactor microbial communities from Singapore -Terephthalate degrading...
GCTGTCGGAGAAGTACAACGAGGTTGTGGAGTTGTAGGGAGGTCGGGCATTGCGGGATAACGCGTAGGTCGAGCGTCCCGCCCGACGGCCTTCTCCGGAGGGCCATGCCGACCGAGACGGTCGGCCTACGCGACAAGCATGGGAGACACACCATGACCGACATCAGCGTTGTCTTCGGCTTCGACATGGAGACCGACATTGGCAGCTGGGGCATTGAGTACCGCGGGATCACTGAGGGTACGCCCAAGATCCTCGATCTGTACCGCGACAAGGGCATCACCGGCACGTTCTTCTTCACCGGCGAATCCGCGCGGCTGCACCCGGACGTCGTGAAGAGCATCGCCGCCGCGGGGCATGAAGTGGGCTGCCATGCGCTGTACCACGAGACCGTGGGCGACCCCATCTTCGAGATTCCCGGCGTGCGGCCGCTGCTCGTGGAGGAAGTGCCCTTCCGCCTCAAGGTGGCCACGGAATGGGTAGCTGAGGCACTGGGCGAGCAACCGGTGTCCTTCCGCGCGCCGCGACTGTGGGGGAGCACCGCCGTCTGCAATGCCCTGGAGGACTTGGGCTACGTGGCCGACGCCTCGTACCCGCTGTACTTCTACGAGAAGCAGCTGGTCCCGTATCATCCGAGCCGCGAGGACTGGACCCAAACCGGGGACTCGAAGCTCATCGAGATTCCCAACTTCTGCGACATGACCGTGGACAGCACCGACCAGTACCACCGGGATCGCGACCAGTGGCCGATGTTCCGAACCAAGAGCGCCGACGCGCTCATGGTGCATATCGACAATTTCATCGGTTACGTGGCCGAACGCGGTCTACCGGTGGTGCTCTGCTTCTACTTCCACCCGTGGGAGTTCATGCCCATGCCCACACGCCTCCATTACGGTGAGGGCGCGGTGGAGCCCGACTACTTCCTGGTGGAGAATTGCGGCGACTACGCGCTGGAGCAGTTCACGATACTCGTGGACAGGCTGCAGGAGCGCGGCGCACGGTTCACCACCGCGAAAGCAACGGCGGCGGAGTGGAACTGAGGAGTGTGTTTGTGGGCGATCGCGAGGCTCACGGTGCCTGACGTCGGTGTGCGGGGCCCTGTCGGCTGGACTTCGCCGACATCCCGCACCTGGCCAAGGGGCGCATCCCTTACCTGCACCGACCGTGCATCCCGCACCTGCACCAACGACGCATCCCGCACCTGGCACCGCGGTTAGCCGTTCGGCCAGCTGTGGGGTGTGTCTGCTGTCCAGGACGCGGGGCCCAACGGGTACGCGGTCACACGTCACGGAGCACCTCAACACCGAACCAAGGAGAACGACATGAGCGCTGGAGATGGACGCACAACATGGATCTTCCCCGACGGCGACCTGCCGCCGGCCGGTGACGATGACCTGCCGCTGGAGGGCCACGAGTCCCTGATCGTCCTGAACACAGGCGACGAGGACGCGCACATCGAGATGGACGTGTACTTCTCGGACCGCGAGCCGGAAATGGGGATCAAGCTCCTTGCTCCCGCGCGGCGGGTCACCTGTTTTCGCATGGACAAGCCCGTGGGCGAGAGCGGTTTCCAGGTGCCCTTCGGACAATACGCCCTGCGCCTGCGGTCCTCGGTGCCGGTAGTGGCCCAGATCGGGCGCGCCGACGTGCGCCAGCCGAATCTGTCGTACTACACCACCATGGGTTTCGGGGCGGACTGACCGCACCACCCTGACCGCCGAACACCTCGCCGGTCTGCTTCCGCAGGCCGGCGGTTCTGCCTGTTCACGAGCATTTGAGGAGACCTTGTCATGAAGATCATCGAGTCCATGCCCTTTGCAGCAGACCTGCTGTCGCCGACTTACGCCGAGTCTTTCCGCCGCGAGGGTGTGGTTGCCGGTCCGGGCGAGGTGACCCTCGACAGCGAGTGGGCGCTGAGCCTGTTTGACACCAGCGAGATAACCCAGGTGGCGGCGGACCATCTCGCGCAGTTCGTGGCGCGGTCCGTGGGTGGAGAACTGAGTTGCTGCGGGGCCCCGAAGCGCATTGCCCTCGATGTGGACGCTGCGCTGGACAGCAATCCGGAGACCCACCGCATCCGCGTGTCGCCTGATGGCATTGAGGTCACGGGCGCGGGTCCTGCAGGCGTATTGCAGGGCGTGTTCCGGCTGGAGAACCTCATGCGCGAGCGCGGCGGGCCGATCCTGCCCGTCTGCGAGGAGACTCGCAAGCCCCTGTTCAAACACCGCATCCACCGCTCGCCCCTTTCGCCCTTCTACGTGGATGAGTTCACCGGATACAGCGGGGACCCGTTCAACGCCGAGTGGATCAGCCCCGGCATGGACTACCCGGGATACAGGGAAGAGGACGCCGGGCCCGAGATCTTCTACCACGACAATATGCTTATGCGCCTGGCCGAACACGGGTTCAACGGCATCTGGATCCGCGGCAGCTTCCGGCACTTCGCCCGCAACAGCGCGATCCCGGAGTTCGGCGCAAACTCCGACGAGATCCTGGGCAAGCTGAATGGGGTCTGCAAACGGGCCGCGCGTTACGGCATCCGGGTTTTCCTGTACCTCAATGAGCCGCTGGGGATGCGGGAGGATGACGAGTTCTTCAAGCTCTACCCCCAGTGTCGCGGCGCGGCGTCCACGTACAAGCCCATGGTGAACCTGTGCACCAGTACGCCGGAAATCAAGACATACCTGAGGGAATCCGCCCGCGATATCTTCACCCGTGTGCCCGACCTCGCCGGCTTCGTGATGATCACCGCCTCCGAGTACCCGAGCCACTGCTGGTGCCGGACGGGCGTCAAACCCGAGAATCCAGAGGAGCGGTTCGGCGAGGTATCTGATTGCCCCCGATGCAGCCGGCGGACCCCGCAGGACACGGTGGGCGAATTGGTGCGGCTCATCCGCGACGGTGCGCAGTCTGTGAAGCCCGAAGCCGAGATCATCGCGTGGAACTGGAGTTGGGCCATGTGGGAGCCGGACCCCCAGGAGGGTGTGCTGGCGGCGCTGCCCGAGGACACCATCGTCATGGGCGACTACGAGCGCGGCGAACCCGCCGAGGCCTGCGGCATCCCTTACACCAACGACGAGTACAACATCAAGGTGGTCGGCCCCAGCCAGAGGTTCCGCGGCGTGGCCGACTTCATGCTGTCGCGCAATCGCCCGTTGTACGCGCGCATTCAGATCGGCACCACCCACGAGAACCCGGACATCCCATACCTGCCTGTGCCCCACAAGATCGGGCAGAAATACGTGACACTGCGCGAGACTGGTGTCTCCGGTCTGATGACCTGCTGGAACTTCGGCAACATGCCGTCTCTCGCCACCGAAGTCGCCGGGCACTTCAGCTTCGCCCCGCAGCCCGAGCAGGTGGAGGACGGGATCCGGGAGATCGCGGTGCGCAACTTCGGCCCTGATGCGGCGGACGATGTGGTGGCGGCGTGGGACATTCTGGCGAAGGCCCACGACGACTTCCCGGGCAGCATCCCGGTGATGTACAACGGGCCGATCAGCCGCGGCCCCGCATTTTGGTTCGTCTTCGACCAGGTGAACAAGAAGTTCCCGAACTCGTGGCTGCTGGATAAGGATGTGGAAGGCGACCAGCTCAACTGGTGCTCGCCTTTCACGCCGGAACAGGTGCTCATGTGTTACCGCTCNGAAGTGGAGAAGGGGCGGGAGGCGCTGCCGCTGTTCGAAAGNGCTCTGGCGAAAGCGAANGGCGAGGACCTGCGCCGACTGCGGCGCGAAACGGGCGTGGCGAAGTTCCATTTGCTGCAGACGGAGAGCGCCGCGAATGTCCTGGACTTCCTGCTCACCCGCAATGCCTTCTACGCCAGCGAAGATGCCGTAGAAAAGCGGGCGCTGCTGGACCGCATGGAAGAGATCTGCCGAGATGAGCTGGCAGTCGCGCCGACGTCGATCCCGCTCATGGAAGCCGACTCGCGCCTTGGCTGGCATGGGGAAGCATACGGGTACATGATCAGCCCCGACCTGGTGCGCGAGAAACTGGCGCGGCTCCAGCAGATCGTGGACGAGCGCATTCCGCAGGCCCGCGAGGCGCTGTAATGCGGAGCTCAGTGTGCTGAGCGGCGCTGCGGCGCGTCAGATGCCGGTGTGTCCTTCCCGGAAGACGACCTTCACGGCCCCGGAGTTGCCCGCCGGGGTCGTGTCCATGACGTAGACGTAGATCGTGGTGGGCTTGCGCACGGTCAGGTTGCGTTCGTGCCAGGGCGCGGTCGNGTACATCGCCGCGATCGGCGCTCNGAACCCNTCGGGTCCGCCGCAGCCCACGTCGCACCAGTCAACGCAGGCAGGATCAAGGTCCAGCAGGGCNTGGGCCGATGCGCGCTCCCTGTCCAGCGCGGTCGGGCCGTAGGCGATAGCGCCNTCAGAGTTGTAGTGGTACTCCCCCGGCTCCAGCGTGACGGCNTTCGCCACCCGGCGCACGTCGCAGGCCAGGCAGTTGTGCTTCGCATCCACCCAGACACGGGCGAAGGGCTTTGCATCCGGCGCGACCGACGTGTACTCCTGGTCACCGCGGTACGCCGCCACTACCACGCCGCCCGCGTTATCTTCACGCACACTGTCGATCACGAACGCGTACACGGTGGTGGCGGCTTTCGCGATCACGGTGATCTGGCTGTTGGTCATGTGGCCGTCCGGGTGGAACAGCGCGGCATGCGAGATGGGAGTGAACTTGTCGGCGTTGTTCCGGCTCGACACCCGGTTCGGGTCGAACTTCAGGATCACGTTGACGGGGCGGCGCTTGCGGTACACGTCTTTTGCGCCGTAGACGATCCCCCGACCGGCCTCGATGGCCAGCGCGTTCAGGCCGGGCTGGAGGCGAATCGTCTGGGCGACCTTGCGATAGTCTTCGCTCAGGCAGTTGCGTTNCCCATGCACCCAGGCCGTCGCCACCACATCGCCGTGCCTCGNGAAGCAGGGCGCGAGAACCAGCAGAACCATCATTGGTGCGAGCGCCGTCCGCATCTCGATATCGCCTCCCAAAGAGGGCTGCCTTTGTAGATGAATTCGACAGTCCCCGGTTCGCCGCCTGCTTCTGCAGGAGAACACCCTTGCGGCGCGGAAACCAATTGTGCCGGGCAGATCCGGCAACTCTGTTGGGATGCGGAGGACGCCATGACCAGCCCCTGGCCTTACGAGTACCCCGGAGCCTACTGGATCGACGAAGCCGAAGAGCAGGCGGTGGTGGATGTTCTGCGCAACGGGTCGCTGTTCCGCTACTACGGACTGGGCACGCCGCGCTATGTGGATGCTCTCGAAGCCGCCGCTCGAGAGTTCTACGGCGCCAACCACGCCCTGGCCGTCAACAGCGGCACTGGAGCGCTCGCGGTGTCTCTCGCCGCCCTGGGTATCGGGCCCGGGAGCGAAGTCATCGTTCCCGCCTACCTGTGGGTAGCGACGGTGGGCGCGGTGGTGCAGGCCAACGCGATTCCGGTTCTGTGTGAGGTAGACGAGTCCCTCACCATGGATCCCGCCGACCTAGAGCGCAAGATCACGCCGCGAACAGGGCTGATCATCCCCATCCACATGGCCGGAGCGCCCTGCAACATGCCGGCGATCATGGAGGTCGCAAGCCGCCACCAGGTGCCTGTGCTCGAAGATTGCGCCCAGTGCAATGGCGGCAGTGTGGACGGCCGTAAGGTCGGGACTTTCGGCGACATGGGCATCTTCAGCCTGCAGCTCAACAAGAACATGACCTGCGGCGAGGGTGGCCTGATCCTCACCAGTGATGAGAGGCTTTACAACCGGGCATTCTCGGCCCACGACATGGGGGTAGTGCGGGTGGAAGGCCGTCTTGCGATGCCCGAACCGTATGCGGTGCTCTGGGGGCAGGGCCGGCGGATGACCGAACTCGCAGGTGCTGTCGCATCGGTTCAGATCACCAAGCTGCCGCGCATCGTGGACCACATGCGGGCCTCCAAGCGGCGCATCAAGAGCCTGATCGGCGACGTCCCGGGCGTACGGTTCAGGACCCTCCACGACGCAGCCGGTGATACCGGAGCCTTCATGATCCTGATTCTCGAGCACCCCGCGCGGGCACTCAGTGTCGCAGAAGCCCTGCGCACGGCAGGGATGCACAATGTCGCTCTGTTGGCGGACACGGGTCAGCACATCTACTACAACATACCTCCGCTTGTCACGAAGGCGGGCCTGTCGGCCGCAGGCAACCCCTGGAGCCTAGAAGCCAACGCCGAGCTGCTGCGTGACTACAATCGCGGCGCCTGCCCGAAGAGCGACGACCTGTTCGCTCGGTCCATCATCATCCCGGTGCCGTCGTGTCTGACGCCCGAGCAGGAAGACTGGGCCGCGGAGACGATCCGCGCCGCCCTGGAAGGGTAGGGAAGAGCCCATTGACCTCACGCGAACGCATCCGCGCAGCGCTTGCAGACGAACCGGCAGACCATCCGGCGCTGACCACCTGGTGTTTCGGCCTGCCTGCCCCGCAAGGCCTGCGCTGGGAGACGGATGGCCACCCGGTCGACTACTGGTATTCCATGCGCATGGAGCACCTGCACACCACCACCGTTCCCTGGACGCTGGAAGACGATTTCCGGCGGGTCCTTGCATGGCGGTCGCTGGGCGTGGATGATCTGCTGGACGTGTCGGTGCCCTGGAGCGTCGCCACGGAAGTGACGTGGGCTGATTTGCGCATCCCGGCAGGACAGCAGGGTCAGTACCCGGTGATGGTTCGCGAGTACCAGACGCCTTCGGGCAGCCTGCGCCATGCCGTGAAGCGGACGGAACCGGACCCGCCCGGCTGGCCGGTGCAGCCCGACCACGTTCCGCTGATCGAGGACTTCAACATTCCGCGCGCCGTGGAGCATGCCATTACCGGCCCGGCGGACGTTCCGGTGATTCAGCATCTCTTCGCGCCACCGAATGACGCCGCGAGTGCCTGGTTTGCCCATCGCATGGAGCGCGTCGGCGCTTTCGCCAGGGAGAACGGCATCGCGGTGCAGGCATGGTCGGCCTTCGGGATGGACGCGGTGGTGTGGTTCACCGGCACCGAGGGCGCGATCATGATGGCGCTGGACCAGCCGGGCGCCTTCGGGAAACTGGTGGACATCATCGCGGCCACTGACTACGCGCGCACTGAACTGGCGCTGACTTCGCCGGACGTGGACCTCATCGTGCAGCGGGGATGGTATTCGTCTACTGATTTCTGGTCCCCCGTTCTGTTCGACCGCTTCGTGTTCCCCCACCTGTCCGCACTCGCTGATCTCGTGCACCGGCACGGTCGGAAGCTGGGTTACGTGATGACCACCGGCGTCGACAAACTCGGACCCAGGCTGGCGGATGCCGGCGTCGATCTGCTGTATTTCGTGGACCCGGTGCAGGACGGTGTGGACCTGCAGTGGGCGCGCGATGAACTCGCGGAGCGGATGACACTCGTGGGTGGCACGAACGCCCTCAGTCTCGGCAGCGCAGACGCGGCGCGGATCCGCGATGAGGCTCTACACGCCCTTAATACTCTCGCCGAGACGAACCGCTTCATCCTCCACCCGGTGGACGCGGTCTTCCCGGATACTCCCTGGGCCGGAATTGAGGCGCTCATCTCGGCCTGGAAGGAGTGGTGGGCATGAGCTTGCCCAGACCCGGCTTGCGGGCGCACGTGGCGGTGCTCGCGCTCTCAAGCCCGCTGGAAGTGGGCGCGGATCAGGCCCCGGTTCTCGCGGCAGCGCTCGGAAGCACTCTGTGCCAAGCGGGCTGTGAGGTCCTCGAACTGGGCTCCGTGGACACGCCCGAAAAGTCACGAGCCGCGGGCCGGCAGTGCGCGGAGGAGCACGTGGACGCCATCGCCGCGGTCACCGCAAGCTGGTTCGAAGACTATCTCCTGCTGGACCTGCTCGAGGAATGGCGGGCTCCCGTGCTGCTCTGGTCGACGCCCGGCATGGAAACCGGCGCGCTCTGCGGGACCCAGCAGCTCACGTGCTACCTGAAGCAACTGGGCTGGGCCTTCGGGTGCGTTTTTGGCGACCTGAGGGACGAACAGTGCCGCCAGCGCGCCTTGGCGTACCTGCAGGCAACCGCGCTGCATGCCCGGATGCGGCGGGCACGGATCGGCATCGCGGGGCAGCGCATCGGCGGCATGACCCACACTTCCCCGAACGAGTTCATGCTCAAGAAGACCATCGGACCGCGCGTTGTGCCGCTGGACCTGCCGGGTCTGCTCAGTCGGGCGCAGGAGTTCGGCGCGGGGGAAACCGGGGCGCTGTGGGATGGCGTCAAAGATAGCGCCGGGGCCTCAAGTGTACCGGACAAAGAGGGCCTGGATGCGATGGGAGTGTACCTCGCCCTGCGGGAACTCGTGGAGCGGGAGGGGCTGGATGCGCTCACTGTGGGCTGCTACCCGCACCTCATGGGCCGCGTTTGCCTCGCAGCGTCGCTTCTCGCGGATGAGGGCGTCCCGATGGCGTGCGAGGGTGACGTGAATGGTGCGGTGGGCCAATTCATGCTCCAGCTTCTCACGGGCCAGCCGACGCACCACACCGACTGGCTCAACCCATTGGAAGATGGATCGGTGATCTTCACCCACTGCGGTTCTGGCTCGTTTTCGCTGGCCGAGAAACCGGACGACATCACCCTATCCGACGTGCGCCTCATGGGTCAGGGCGTCTGCGCACTGTTCCCCGCCAAGCCCGGGCCGGTGACGCTCCTCGGTCTCGTCGCGACAGGCGGCGGATACCAGGTGGCGCTTGTCGAAGGCGAAGCCCTGCCCACCGAGATGGTCTTCCCGGGGAACCCGGTGCGGGTCCGCTTCCAGCAGGAGACCAGCGCGCTCATCGACTGGGTTCACGCCGAGGGCATCGGCCACCACTGGATGGTCGGTTACGGCCACGTGGGCGAACAGGTGCGCGCGTGGGCGGGCATCTGTGGGGATGGCCTGCGCCTGGTTGAGCCCTGACATCCCAGCGGTCGTCACCTGCCCGCTGCGTAGTCGCTCATGGCTTTCACACGGTCCGCGTTTTTCGGAGTGAGCTCAATGTAGTCGCTCTCCCACAGGAGGAGTTCCGCCGCGCCCAGTCTCTCGGCCAGCGCCGTGTCGTTGCGGAAGCCCTCGACCGAACCGTTCCAGCCGAACAGCCACAGGTCGCACTTCCCCAGGGTCTGCTCCTTGAGCCAGTTGTAGGTCAGTTCCGCATTTCCGCCGGGCCGGTAGTAGCCTGCCGCCACCGCCTCATCCATCAGGCCCTCGCCGGCCCAGGTCTGCACATCCAGAAGCAGGCCGCGCAGGCTCCCGTCGTAGGGCGTGTCATTGGGCGCACCGCGGTATCCCCACGGATTGTGCACCATCACCGAGATCACGCAGTCCGGATCGGCCTCCTCAATGGCTTGCTTCGCCATGCGCATGAACTGCGTCTGCGGTTTCGCCCGGACCGCCACCCACCGATCGTCCCCGTTTGGCACTTCGTGCGGGTCGATCCCGTAGAGGCGCTTGAACTCGGCGATGTTCGGCTCCTCGTATCCGTGGTTCGCGACGCCGTCCGGGTCCGTCTGCGGGTTGCAGCGCACGTCACCGGTGCGGATCCAGTCGAAGAAGATACCGTCGGGCTTATATGCAAGGAGCTCGCGCACCAGCGCCAGCTTGTACTCGCGCACCTGCGGGAAAGCAAAGCTCTGCTGGGAGCGGTACTTGGAGCCGTCGCGGCGCGTCCAGCGGCTCTCGGGGTGCTCGCGGTTGAACCGGCTCTGCAGGCCCCAGCCGTGGTCATCCTCGTTGATGGTCAACCAAACGTGGACTTCCAGCCCGATCTCGTGACCGTAGCGCACCGCTTCGGCCAGCGAATCGAACTCGCCCCAGTTATACGGGGCAAGCTTGTCCAGGACCCACGTTGACCCGTGGGTTTTGTGGTAATTGTCCTCATCATATCCGTGGGCGGGATCCATGAGCTTGCTTGGGTACAGCGCACGACCACCATCGAAACAGCGCCAGTAGACCCGGCTCCAGCCGCATTCCTTGCAGCGGTCGAGTATCTGGCGCACTCCCTGCAGACCCCACTCAGGCGCCGGGTCTCGCAGCATCCAGTCCGAGTGAGTCACGGGAGACCCCAGTCGCACGCGGCGGGGCGCTTCCTGGGCGTTCGCTGATGCGGCGAGGATGAGCAGCACGATGGCGAAGGGCACGAGGTCCACCTTCATTCTGGGCTCCTGTTTCCGGCCAGTATTCACACAACGGTCATTCGGCTACTTCCGAAGGTGCATATCCGCGAAGTCCATGTACCGCTCCCAGTCGTAGGGCAGCACATCATGCCCGCCGCTGCGCACGTGGTAGCCAATTCTGTTCATCACGGGCTGGTCCACCGGCGGCTGGTCGCCGTAAAGCCCCTTGTGGCCGAACAGTTCATATACCGGCGTGGCGTGCACTCCCGACAGAAACTCGCCCTTCGGGTCCGCCCACTTGTCTTCCACGGCGCTGGCGATGTACACCGGCCTCGGGGCCATGAGGGCGATGAGCATGTGCTGGTCCACGGGAAGCGCTGCCTCGTTGTCGTTGTACCGCCGGAAGTTCAGGCAGAACCAGTGGGGGAAGACGGTGTTGATGCGCCAGACCGTCTCACCATAGTTCCGGCGGCTGAGGGATGCGCCGCCACAGCCCGAGTTGTTGGAGATCACCAGAGCGAAGCGCTCGTCCTGGGCCCCCGCCCAGAGCGACGCCTTGCCCAGGCGCGAGTGACCCGTGACCGCGATCCTCGAAGCATCCACTTCCGGGCATGTCTCCAGATAGTCGAGGATCCGGCTCAGGCCCCAGGCCGATGCGCCGATGCTTCCCCACTGATCGGGGTCCGGACGGGTCTGCCCCTCGCGGTAGAACAGCGGGTGGATCCCATTCTGGAAGCCGTCGTCGAAGTCCGGGTCCAGGTCGCCATAGTACGCGGTGGCCAGACCGTACCCGCGTTCGAGGATGCGCTCCACAGCCCAGCGAGACGCACCCGTTCCCCGGGATGCTTCTGTTGCGCGGTTGTCCACCACGCCCGGATAGCGATCGGGCAGCCAACTGGTGCACAGGGTGATCGCCGGGTCATCGCGGATGGCGTGGTTGCCCATGAAGTTCAGGCTTGCGAAGACCGGAACCGGGCCCTGGGCACGCGCGGGGAGATACAGGAGGATGTCCATGTACCCATCTTCCTCGCGCCCGGTGAACAGCACCCGCGCCTCCCGGCGCGTCCCGAGACCGTCCGCGATCGCCGCAGGTGCGCTGAGTTCGCGAATGAGAGTCCCCGGATGAGGCCCCGGCGACTTGCCGTACATATGGGTTTGGAACAGGCTGAGGACCTCGCCCCGGCGTTTCGCACGCCAGGTATCCGCATCGGTCACCGGGCTCCCGTCCAGCATCACCAGCGGGTCCGGAAGCGTGTACTCGCCCACCTGCGATTCATCGTAGTTCGCGTGCCAGTCGGCGCCGGCCTGCGTTGCCATGATCATGACTCCCAGCAGCAGAGTAGTGCGCATATCTGTGCCTCCCGGCCATGATTCCGCACGTACATACTCGCCACCTGCCTTCCGGCCCGCAGGAGTCGCACCGCCGGGCGCGAACTCTCCCCCGAGGTGATCTGGAGCCATGCGACTCTCTCACTTGCGTCTGCTCGGTGTTGCCGCACTTGGTGGTGCGCTCCCGTCTGTCGGGCATTGCGATCCCGGACTGCAGTTCGTGATGTTCAATGATACGGCGCTGCAGCGGCCGGCGTTTCTCGGAGTTGACACCCAACTCAACATGACGCTGACCGGGTACAACGACTGCTCAAGGCTGTGGATAGGGCAGATTACCTTCCCTGTCACCGGCGAGATCGCGTTCGATGCTGAATGCCAGCAGGGCCTGCGGCTGTATATCGGCGGCAGGCTGGTGATCGACGGCTGGGGTCCAGACAGGCTGCGGCGCGGGTCGGTCAAAGCGCAGGCAGGCGAGACGCTCCCCCTGCGGCTCGAGTACTACCACCTGGGTGGTGAGGCGTTCCTGCGGCTGAAATGGTCGTGGCAGGGCCATGCAGCCGAGCTGGTCACGCCGTCCGCCCTGTCTCACACCGATGAAGACGCGGCGCATGCGAAGGCCATCATGGAAGGCAAGGAGCTGGTTGGAATGGGCAATCAGGGCCCCTATGTCGCTCCGGATGAGCCGGTGGTATCCGCTCCCGCGGGGGATGAGGAGGACTGCTCCAGCATCTACGCGCCGGGGCAGGCGAGTCGCTCTGCTGAGCCCCTGATTCTCGGGCCTGGCCCCCACCTGTTCATCGATGATCACCTTGTGGAGCAGTCGGAGAAGGTCACCCGCCGTGTGAATAGGCTCGAACGGGACCCAAACATCCCCAATCCCATCATCACCGGCCGCGAGGACCGCAACTACCAGCCATTCCTCACCGTGCTGCGCGATCCAGAGACCAGGCTCTTCCGCATCTGGTACGGGGCGTACGGTGACAGTCCTGACGGGGTCACCTCGCATATCGGGTACATGGAGTCCGATGACGGCATCCACTGGAAGCGCCCGGCGCGCCAGCTTGAGGACCCCGCGCCCATCCAGTTCGGCAGCAGCGTGATCGACGATGGGCCCGAGTATCCCGACCCGAGTCGCCGCTACAAGCTCGGCTGGTGGAAAGATGGCGGGCTGAAGATCGCAACATCGCCGGACGGCATAGAATGGACGCCCTTGGCGCCCTACGTGGTGTTGAAGCATAACCACGACATCACCAACATCATCCGCGACCCGCTGAGAGAGCGCTACGTGGCCACCGTTTCCGTGTATACCACAGGCGAAGACTGGGCCGGCAACCGGCGCATCACCCTCCAGAGCGAGAGCGCCGATCTCCTGCACTGGTCCAAACCCTGGCTGATCATCCGGCCCAGGCCCGAAGTGGATTCGGGCGAGACCCAGTTCTACGCGATGAACGGCCACCTGTTCCGCGGCGACCTGTGGATCGGGCTGGTGAAGGTCTTGCGGGATGACCTCAAAGCTCCCGGCACTCCGGACGGCGCCTTCGGCGTGGGATATTCAGCTCTTGCCTGGACCCGCGACGGCAAGCACTGGGTGCGGGATACCGATCCGTTCTTCGAGCCCGACCCCGACCCGGCCGCTTGGGACCATGCCCACGCGTGGCTGGACTGGCAGTTACCCGTGGGTGATGAGGTCTTCATCTACTACGGCGGCTATAAGAGCGGGCATAAGATGAACCGGTATGAGGAGCGGCAGATCGGTCTGGTGCGCATGAAACGCGACCGGTACGTGGCTCGGGAAGCGAAGGGCGAACCCGGGACGCTGCGCACGCCCCTGGTGACATTGGATGGCGCATCGATCACACTCAACGCCCGCGTGCAGGGCGAGCTCCGCGTGCGCGTGCTGGGCCCGGAAGGCAGGCCGCTGGAGGGCTTCGGCTTCGACGACTGCGCGCCCATTGCTGGCGATTCTCCGGACCATGCCGTCGCATGGCGCGGGTCCCCGCGGATTCCACAAGGCCAGCCCGTGCGGCTGGAGTTCCGCTTGATCGACGCGGAACTGTACTCTTTCGATCTGCACCCTGCTGCGGCTGAGTAGAGTAACGGAGGCTGATATGAGAACCCTTGGACTCGCCATGGCCCTACTCAGCGCGCTGGGGTGCTGTTGGGCTGCCGATCCTGCCGTCACTGGCCCGGAACTCATCGCGAACGGCGGCATGGAGGCGCTCGCCCCCGACGGCGCAATGCCCGCGGGCTGGCTGGGTTTCTGCACCGCCGACTGGGGCGACTGCGCCGGGCAGGCGCGCGTGTCCGACCAGGACCCGCACGAGGGTGAGCGGTGTGTGGAGATGTCCAGCATACGGACGCTCTATGCCGTCGCCACCCGGGAAGGCGTGCCCATGGACCCGGACCGCGCGTACCTCCTCACCGCGTATGTGCGAACGGCATTGAGACAGGGGCAGGCCGCGTTTCTCGTCGCTTCATGGCGCGGCGAGAAAGGGTACATCGCGCTGGAGAGCTCGCGCCGGATCACCGGCTCCCAACCGTGGACGCGGCTCTCCCTGGTTCTGTCGCCCGCCACTCGCCCGAAGGGCGCGATCAGTGCGCAGATATCGGTACGTGTTTCAGGAACAAGCAGCACCGGCCGCGCCTGGCTGGACTCGGTGTCTCTTCGCGAGTGCCGGCCTGGGCCCCCGGAGCCCATGAACATCGGTGCGCGGCGGCGGCTCGTGGACATGGCGCGCGAACTGCTGGTTGAGGTCGAGGTCTGGCGCGACCGGCTGTCCGTGCTCCAGCGGCGGAAGGCGGATCTGGCCACGCTTATCGACGCCGGCGGCAGCTTCGACAGCCTGCGGTCGAGGTGGGGCAGCGACGCCGCGAATGGGACATTCCTCACCCACCGGCAGCGCCCGAGGGCTGAGTTTGAAGGCCGGCAACCCGCCGGCGAGTCCGAGCTCCTCGCGCAACTCGACCGGCTGCGCGAGCTTCCGGAACTGCGCGGGCAGTGCTTCCGGGAACTCGAGGCCACACTCGCCCTCAAGCGTCACGTCGATGCGAGCCCGGAGCTCCGGCGCTTCTACCTGTGGGCCCAACTGCGGGCGCTGCGCCAAGGCTACGGGGCCGCGAAGGCGCCGCACACCGAGATCACAGTACCCGCGGAATATGACCAGGCGTTCGCAGGGCAGCTTCCCAGCGAGGGGATCATCGAGAGCCCGGTATTCACCGCGCCCGCTCGCTCACAGGATGGCATGCGGGCCGTGACCTTCCGCGCCTGGTTCGGGGAGGCCGAGGCGGGCGATCAGGTCCACTTGGGCATCCACGGACCGGATGGCAAGCTGGCCGGCTTCGGTACGCTGAACCTGAGTGGTCCCGACATCAGCATGCGTGTAGAGGTGCCCGATGCCCGCCTGTGGTTCCCCGACTGCCCTGTCCTGTATGAGGCGCGGGTGCTGCTGGTGCGCGACGGGAAAGCGCTGGACTCCCACCGGCAGATGATCGCCTTCCGAGACATCGCGGTGGCCGAGACCGACGTGGATGCCGCCGGCCGCCACGCGTGGGACTGGGCCCTCACGGACTACGCCCTGACTGTGAACGGGCAGCCGTACTTCATGCGCGGGACCGTCTGCGGC
>Ga0067045_1030501_pt1 | contig 15064 bp, 13 predicted proteins | sample TerdegcTABiofilm_FD_59184 | JGI IMG/M metagenome (GOLD analysis project Ga0067045, IMG submission 59184) | Combined Assembly of (Gp0054472, Gp0054536) Wastewater bioreactor microbial communities from Singapore -Terephthalate degrading...
AGGCGGGCGGACCGAACGGAGTGAGGGCCCGCCGACATGCGTATGTGAGACATCTCCAAGGAGTAACGGCACTGGGTGGCAAGATGTGGCCCGGAACCGAACCGCACTGCCACGGTGCCTGTCTCTTCTTGCGACCGCCAAGGTGGCGCAGTCATACGAACGCCATCGTGGTATAATCGACCCGCGGATGACGTGCGCGGAGACGATGCAATGAAGACGATCCAATTTGAATCCGAAGTGGGAAGCGATGGGGTCCTCTCGCTACGGGTTCCCGTGGGACCTGTGGATGCGAACGCCCGGGTGCTTGTGACCATTCAGCCCGTCGCGTCGTTTACTCGAGACCAAGAGGAAGAGCCACGGCAGGATTGGCACGATTTCGTGCGACAGACCTACGGCTCCTGCGTGGGGCTCGGATTGGAGGAACCACCCGACCTTCCGTTGCCCGCCCCCGACTGGTCGCCATGAAGTACTTGCTCGACACGAATCCCTGTATCCGTTACCTCACCGGGCGAGACGACGCACTTCGCCATCGCATCGACGCCGCAGGGGACCTCGACATCGTACTCTGCTCGGTCGTGCTCGCCGAACTCGCGTACGGTGCGGCGAAGAGCCTCTCGCCGCAACGGACGTTGGAGTTGCAGCGAGTCTTCGTGTCGCGGTTCTGCTCCTTGCCGTTTGACGACGTGGCCGCGAGCGTCTACGGTCCTATTCGAGCGGAATTGGAACGGGCCGGGGCCATGATCGGGGCAAACGACCTCTTGATCGCCGCGATTGCGATGGCTAACGGTTTGATCGTCGTGACTCACAACGTCGATGAGTTCCGCCGAATTCCAGGTTTGGCCATTGAGGATTGGGAACAAGCGTAGAGTCGACCGAAGAATAACTTCCGCATTTCGCATTCCCTGGAAAGACTTCCGAAGTCTGGAAGCTACTCTTCGGCCGGACCTTAGCGCCCTCCCAAAACGCCCAGCAGCAGAATGATCGCCGCCACGACGGCTGCCGCGGCGAGCACGGCCCCGGCGAGTTTCGCAAGGGAGATCGGCGCCTCGCCGGTGGCGCGGCCGGTCTGGCCGTTGACCAGGAAGCGGTAGAGCTTGTCGCGGAACGTGTAGGCCATGATCCACACGGGCAGGAGCACCGGCTCGCTCGACATCTCCGAGACAAGCACGTTCACGTGCACGTTGCGCGACCGGCCCGGGACGCACGCGGCACACGCCTCGGTCTCGGCCGCCTCGAGTCCCTGCCGGGCGAGCGGCCGGGCGTACTTGCGCGGCATCGAGAACTGCTCGAAGATCACGTTTTCGAGGTCGATCTTCTCCGGCGCCACGGCGTCGGCCAGGTCGAACGGACAGATCGCGGCCGTCTCGCGCGTCGCGATCGCCCCGCTCGCCCCGATCAAGAGCCCACCGTAGCTCCCCTCGTGCTCGCCCGCGAGCGGATACCACGCGGCCTTGGCCCCGGGGGGCGTTTGGTCCGTGTCGGCGGTCCAATAGGTGTGCGTCTTGGCCTCGAACACCCAATAGGGAACGTAGACCGCCGTCATCTTGGCGACGCGGGCCGACTCGGAGAGGCCCTTCGGACGCCAGAAGCCCCGGCCGAGCCACTTTCGCATCCCCTGTTCGGCCTGCTCGCGGGTCCATCGAAACGGGACGATCCGTTTGGGAGCAAGGAGCTGTGCGTCGGGCTTGGAGACCATATCCACGGAGCCGCAGAAAGGGCAGCGGAGGGCCTCGGCGCCGGCGTCGTAGCTCATCGACGCCCCGCAGCCCGAGCAGACGAAGTTGTTCTTCGTCAGACGCGACGAATCGGCCTGCGAGGAGACTTGCGCGTCGCGAGGCGACTCGGTGCCACAATTCGCGCAGAACAGGTCCTCTTCGTCCACAACGCTCCCGCACACCGGGCATCGGTCGGTCGATTCACTCATGGCTCACCAATTCCGGGACGCGTGCCGTGACGCGGCCTCAGCGACCGTCCGAGAACTGCTCCCCTCTCCCGTTGGACGGGAGAGGGGCCGGGGGTGAGGGGACTTGCCAACGTAATCCCGTAGTAATTCGTGGACGCTTGCTTCGCCGCGCTATCGGCATGGAAACGCTGCAACATGCCGACGCTTCGCGACGGCATGCCACACGGATTGCACAACCTGCGTATCGGAAACCCGTCAGACACATTCATACTCTTCTGACCGTCAATGTAGTGCCAGAATCACGCCTATCACCGCCAGAATCGCGGCGGCGGCCGTCAGGCCGATCCTCCACCACGAGACCGGCTTGTTCCCGGCCGCCTTCCCCGTCTGGCCGTTGAGCAGAAACCGGTAGAGCCGGTTCCGGTAGCGATAGCTCAGGACGTAGACCGGCAGAAGGACCAGGTCGGAGCCGACGTTGTGGAACTCGGTCCGGGCCTCGAGGCGGCGGTACGTGTCGCCGGGCAGCAGCGCGGCGATCTTCTCCCATTCCAGACGCTCGAATTCCCGCCGCGAGATCGCCACGGCCGCCTCGCGATCGACCGAATACTCCTCGCACATCCACCCGGCGAGGAAGAAGGGGGCGTAGCGTCGCACGGCGGCCAGGTGGAAGGGCTTGATCCGCTCGGCGTCGTCCTGCTTCAGCCCGCGGCTCCCGGAAACGAGGTAACCGCTGTAGAAGTGGTGGTGCCGGCCGCTCAAGTCCCACCATTCGGTCTCGGTGACCGTCCGGGTCTTGGTGACCGGCTTGCCGTTCTCCATCGTCGTGTAGGTCTCGGTGCGGTACCAGTGCTCGCCGATCTCGGCGGCCCAGCGGCTCCGGGCGAGCATCGAGAAGGACCAGAAGGGGATGTAAACGCCCTTGAGCTTCTCGGCCACTTCTGCCGCCTTCAAGTCGCCGGGCCGGAACCAGCCGTTGCGGCCCAGCCAGCGACGGAACTCCCGCATCGCCTCCTCGGCCGTAACCGTGAACCCGACGACAAACTCGGGCGCCTGCCGCCCGGTCTGGTCCGCGGCGTATTCGACCACGTAGTTGGAATCGCAGAAGGGGCAGGTATAGCTCCGCTGGCTCGGCTCGATCACCACCTGGGCACCGCAACTGTCGCAGCGGAAGAATCTCGACTGGGGGCTGGCTTCCGCGTCGCCGCCTTCCGGCCGGGGAGCCAGGGGCGACCCGCACGAGCCGCAGAACGGGTCCAGCGCCTCCACCGGCGCGCCGCACGAGGGGCACGCCCGGGCATGCACGACCGGTCCTGCGTCGAGCACCGTCGGCTTCGCTCTTAGCAGTCCACTCATGTCGCGGTTCCAGAATATGTACGGTGGGTCGAGCGCAGCGAGCCCCACCAATCCCCAATACATCGCATGCGTTCCGTGGTGGGGCTCGCTGCGCTCGACCCACCCTACCTCGACGTTTCGCCCGCCTTACGTTGCGTGGCTCTGCTGGTAGATCGCCTGCAAGAGGCTCTGCACGTCGGCGTACTTCTTCTTGGCGGCCAGGGCGGTGTCCAACAGGCGCCGGGCGTCGCTTTCCGAATGGCCCAGGTTGCAGAGGACCTCGTAGGTTTCGGAAACGACGTCGGGCTTGACTTCCGCCTCGCGGGCCTCTTCCCGGCTCACCATGAGGGCGAATTTCGGGACCTTGCGCCGCAACTTGGCGACGATCCGTTCGGCCGTCGCCGGCCCCACCCCGGGCAGACCGGAGAGCGTCTTCGCGTCCTGATCCTCGATCGCGGTAGCGATCTCCTTGACCGGCCGGACCATGGCGCGAAGCGCTTTCTTCACGCCCACCCCATCCACCGAACAGAACAAGTCGAAGAACTCCCGCTCCGCTTCGTTCAGGAAGCCGATCAATCGCGGCGTCATCCGCCCTTGCATCGGGTTGCCTTCGAGATACTCGATCGTGAAGAGGCTGATCTCGCTGCCCAGCGACTGCTGGAGCTGGCGCCGGGCGAACTCCGGGATCAGGACCTGGTACTCGAACGCGCCGACCTTCAACATCAGTTCGTCTTCGGCCAACTGGCTCAACTGGCCTGTGATTTTCGTGATCACGCGTGCGTTCCTGCTTTGGTTTCCGAAAAGAAAGGCGAAGGAAAAAGGGAAAAACGGGGGAAAAGGTGTTCCTTCAATTCCCCTTTTCCCCCGCCTTTTCCTTTTCCCTTCTCATTCCTTTTCCCTTCTCATTCCTTGGATGGCGTCGGGTTTTTCCTTCAGGTAGTAATGGCACAAGGCCACGGCCAGCGCGTCGGCCACGTCAGGTGGGTCGGGGAGTTGGACCAGCCCGAGCTCGTACTGGATCGCCCGTTGGACCTGCGACTTCGGGGCGCGGCCCGACCCGGTCAGGATCCGCTTGATCTGCGTGGCCGAATACGGGACCACGGGGATGTCGGCCAGGGCCGCGGCAAGGCAGAGGACTCCCCGGGCGTGGCCCATCAGGATGGCGGTGCGCGGGCGGTCGTAGTGCGAATAGAGTTCCTCCAGCGCCATGACGTCCGGCTCCAGCGCCGCGATCACCTCGCGGACGCCGGTGTAGATTTCCGCCAGCCGCCCGGTGAGCGACCCGTGGGAGCGACCCCGGATCACACCGGCCTCGCTCAGAAGCAGCTTCCCCGCGGAGACTTCGAGGACTCCGTAGCCGGTGATGTTCAGCCCCGGATCCACGCCGAGGATACGTGTAGGACGGTCCAACGGCCCTCACCCCCTGCCCTTGCTCTAGCCCAGGCGTCTATAGGATTATGCCAGTGCCAGCACGACTTGAACAGAGCGAGTTCGCGTTCCACCTTGCCGGTTCAGGAGACCGTCGACAAGGATGGTTCCTAGGGAACGCAGACTCATCGAAGCTCAGTGCCATGGGGCACCGGGGGCGCGGAGGACGCAGGGAAGACCCCGGCTTGTCCGGATTCTCCCGCGTGCCGCGCCGTTTGCTCCCGGCGGGCGACGTGGCCCGCCAGACGATGGAGCCGGTCGCGCTCCGTCGCGAGCTTGCGGTGCTGCTCCGCCAGGTCGCGCCGAATGGCCAGCAGCTCCTGTTTCTGCCGCGTCAACACGTCGCTCTCGCGGCGGTATTCCTCGGAGAGCGTGGCCCGCACCTGGGCCACGGTCTGCTGCCTCACCTCGGCAGGAACGAGCAGGCCGAGTTCCTCGCGGAGCTGTTCATTGGCCAGTCGCAGTTCGAGGGATTCGCGGCGGGCCCGGGCAACCTCCTCGTACACCTGGTGGAGTGCCGACCACGCCCGATCCACTTCCTCGGCCCGTTGCTCCAAGGCCACCCGTTTCGCCTGGAGATCGGCCCAGTCGCGGCGGTGCTCCTGGTCCAGACGCCGGCGCGCGGCCGCCAACTCGCTCCTCGCCAAACGGCGCTCGTCGAGCCACCGCCGACGGAGTCGCTCAAGGTCGTTCTCTCGTTGACGCAACCACGACCTTGCGTTGCGGAGGTTGGACTCCAACTCCGCGGCCTGGGCGTTCAGCGTGCGCTCTTTTCGGAGCAACTCATCGTGCCGCACCGCAAGATGGTCGGCCAGTTGAATCGCCTGGGTGCGGAGCTGTGTGGCCGCCGGCGAGGCCTCGGCGGAGCATGCACGCTCCGGGAGCCCGAGACCGTGGGGCAAACCGTGGCCTGATTCGGACCCATCGGCAACGTCCGGCTCCCCGGCCAGCGGCAGACCATGGGCAGCGTCGATCCGCATATCCGGCGACGTGGCGTCAGGCCCGGACACGGAGTTCGGATCGGACGGTGCGGAATCCAAGGGGTACATCGGCACCAGCCTTCACAGGGAATACCTTGCCCAGCCCGCCCGTCGGGCGCGCGGCAAGACCGCTCCCACTTCTGTTCATCGGCACGGGCGGTGCGACAGGCCACAACAAGTCTCCACCACCCGTCTGGCAGAGGGGTGGTGAGGTGAGAGTATACGGAGACTGCGCGGTCGCGATGACCTTCACGGCGTCCGACCACCCTTACCGGACCCTCCCTAGGGAGTAAAGGCCAATACCTCGCACTTCCCGGAGCGCTTCTCCGAAGGCCAACAACTCTCTGGAGGGTGCTCTGCGAGCAACACCAAGAGTCGTGCCACCCATGCCGGGCAGGTCGGCGACCTGCCCCACGGATGCCGGGATCGCGGTCTTCACACCGCGCCGGCCATGGCGGCCTTCTTGCGTTCGGCGACCACTTCGCGCTGGATGCTCGGCGGGAGGCGTTTGTAGCGGGCGAATTCCAGGGTGAAGGTGCCCTGGCCCTGGGTCATGCTCCGCAGGTCGGTGGAATAGCCGAACGTCTCGGCCAGCGGCACTTCGCCCTGAATCCGCACGACTCCGCCTTCGACTTCGGTGGCCAGGACCACGCCGCGCCGGGCCGTCAGGTCGCCGACGACCGGGCCCTGGAACGATAAGGGGCACTCGATCTCCAACTTCATCACAGGCTCCAGGAGCACCGGCTTCATTCTCGGGAAGGTCTCCCGCATGGCCGTCTGGGCGCAGGTCTGGAATGCCAGGTCGGAGCTATCGACCTCGTGGTACGAGCCGTCCTCGATGAAGACCTTCAGTCCGACCACGGGGAAGTTGGCCACAGGCCCCTTGACGATCTCCTTGCGAAACCCCTTTTCGATGGCCGGAATGTACTGGCGCGGGATGCGCCCGCCGACGACCTTCTCCTCGAAGATGAAGGTCTCTTCGGCGTCGGGCGGGAGCGGCTCCAGACGGCCGACGATATGGGCGAACTGGCCCGCCCCGCCCGTCTGCTTCTTGTGCCGGATGTTGAACTCGACCGCCTGCGTCGGCGCTTCGCGGTAGTTCACCTTGGGGGCGCCGACCCGCACGTCGACACGGAACTCGCGGCGGATCCGCTCCGCGTAGACGTCGAGGTGCAACTCGCCCATCCCGGCGATGATCGTCTCGCCCGTCTCTTCGTCGGTGCTCACCTGGAGGGTCGGATCTTCGCGGGCGAACCGTCGCAGGGCCTTGCCCAACCGGTCGGCCCCGTCGCGGTCGACCGCCTCGATGGCCATCTTGATGACCGGCTCCGGCACGTACATCTTCTGGAGCGTGCAGTACGGGTACTCGGAGGCGTAGGTATCACCGCTGGAGCAGTCGGTCCCGAGCACGGCCACGATCTCGCCGGCACAGGCCGAGTCGGTCTCCTCGCGCTCGTCGGCGTGCATGCGCACGATGCGTCCAAATCGCTCCTTGCGACCGGTCCGCTGATTGTAGTAGCTCTCGCCCTTGACGAACTTCCCCTGGTAGATCCGCATGAAGGTCAGCGTGCCGTAGGGATCGGCCACGATCTTGAACGCCATGGCCACGGTCGGCTTCTCGGGGTCGGCCACCAGGGGGACACGCTGGTGAGGGTCGTCGTGGGCCAGGGCCTGCACGTCGCTTTCCAGCGGCGACGGCAGGTAGCGGACCACGGCGTCCAACAGCGGCTGCACGCCCTTGTTGCGGTACGCCGAGCCGAGAAAGACCGGCGTGAGCTGCTGGCCGACGACCGCCGCGTGGATCACCTGGTGGACCAGGTCCTCGCCCACCGGCTCTTCCGAGAGGAGCCGTTCGAGGATCTCGTCGCTGTACATCGAGAGGCTTTCGAGCATCTGCTGCCGGGCCGCGTGGGCCTCGGCGGCAAGGGCCTCGGGAATCGGCTCCGTGCGCACGGTCTCCCCGTTGTCCCCGTCAAAATACTCCGCCGTCATCGAGATCAGGTCGATCACGCCTTCAAACGACGCCTCACGCCCGAGGGGAAGCTGCATCAGCACGGCATCGCAGCCTAGCCGCTCGCGGAGTTGTCGCACCACTTTGAAAGGATCGGCGCCGATACGGTCCATCTTGTTGATGAAGGCGAGGCGCGGAACGTGGTAGCGCCGCATCTGCCGGTCGATCGTGAGCGATTGGGCCTGGACGCCGCCCACCGCGCAGAGCACCAACACAGCCCCGTCGAGCACCCGCAGGCTCCGCTCCACCTCGACGGTGAAATCGACGTGGCCGGGGGTGTCGATCAGGTTGATCGTCGCCTCGTTCCAGGCCACGGTGGTCGCGGCGCTGGTGATCGTGATCCCCCGCTCCTTCTCCAACTCCATGTGGTCCATGGTTGCGCCGTCGCCGTCGCCGTGGACCTCCTGCATGCGGTGGATGCGGCCCGCATAGAAGAGAATGCGCTCGCTGAGCGTGGTCTTGCCCGAGTCGATGTGGGCCGAGATGCCGATATTTCGCAGACGTTCAGGATTCATGGAGCAGAGTCAAACCACACAAAACAGTAACACTTCAGCCGTAAGAAGTTGCAGGAAGAGGAGAAGGGAAAAGGAGAAAGCTGGAAAAAAAGGGGAAAGACGAAGAGAGGGCTTCCATTCAGAATCGTGTGATCAGGGCACGGTTTCTTGCCTTTTCCATTTTTCCAGAGCTTTTCCTTTTCTCTTCCCCTATTCGTACCACGTCATTACCGCTGAACACTTACACAGAACAAGAGGACTGCCGGCCTCACCGTTCGGGCAAATCTGTAGGTCAGGCTTCCCAGCCTGACGGCAGTATCGTCAGGCTGGGAAGCCTGACCTACAAGGCGATCCCGGTCGCCACCTACGCTACTTATCATAGCCCACCTCCCCCGGTTCGGTAACTCCGCTAGGGGAGGGTGCAATGCGGCCCCAGGCACGCCACCGTCCGCGAGGCCCCATTCTCAGACGAGCCCCGCCCTCAAAAGGCTCGCGCCGGCTCGCAAACTCGAAAAAAGGCAACTTGACAGATTAGTATTGTTGCAAGTATGATAGCAACATCACCAATCGGAGATGATGCTATGGGTGCCCCTTGGAGGTTGACTCGGGAGATGTTTCTTTCGCCAAACGAGGTCGATTCGCTGCTCCGGCACGTCCGAGCCGAACAGGCCGATGCCTCAGGGCGGGCCCAGGTTGCGGCGGAGACCGACCGGCTTCTGATCGAGGGCCTTCTCTTCTCCGGCCTCCGAACGACGGAGTTCTGCCGCCTTACCCTGGCCGACACGGTCCTCGGGCGAGGGGAGTCGGTCTTCGTCGTAAGCGGGTTGAAGGGCCGCGACCGGACGGTGTGCGTGCCCTCGCAGATCAGCGACCTGGTCCGGCACTACGTCCGGTACTCGCGACCCATGCTCCTGCCCGATGGCGTCGCCCCCGACGATCCGGCCCAGCCGCTTGTCTTCGGCGAACACCGGAACCCCTTTGAGAGGAGCGGACTCTACCGCCGCGTCGTTCGAGTGCTCGGGGCTGCGGGCCTGGGCGACCGGGCGAGCGTCCAGTTGCTCCGGCACACCTATGGGTACCTGGCCTATGTCGGAACGGGCGGAAACCTGTTGTTCGTGCAGCGGCAACTCGGCCATGCCCACCCGATGGTCACCAGCATCTACGCCCAGTTCGTCGAGGAGTCCTACGCATCCTTGGCTCAACAAGTGTATGACCGGCTAGCGTCGGCCGGCCGGGCCCACGAACCATGATGTGGCCGCGTGCAAAAACCTTGAACGAAGAATACCGGAGGTGCAATGATGTCTGCCTTGGAAAACGAGGATGTGTACCGTCAAGTGCAGAGGATCGTCGTCGAGGCGCTTGCCGTTGAGGAGGAAGAGGTGACTCCCGACGCGCGTCTGACCGACGATCTGGGCGCCGAGTCGATCGACGACCTGGATATTCAATTCAAGCTGGAACGCGCTTTCGGCATCAAGATCGAGCCGAACGAGATGTTCATGGGCGACGTGCCGCCCGAACAGTTCGTCCGGGACGGCAAGATCACCGACCTGGGAATGACGGAACTGCGGCAGCGCTTGCCGCACGCGTGTCTCGATCTTCTGGAGCAGAGCCGGGACGTCAAGGATTTCCGAAGTGTCTTCACCGTGGACGCCCTGGTCCGCTTCGTCATGGCGAAGCTCGGCGAACGGCGCATCCAGGGGAGCGACGATTCCGTCGCGGCGTCTCAGGGCCGATCGGAAGGGATTTGACCGCGAAGCCTGCGGCGGATTCTCCAGAGGCCGCCGGCGACTTTCGGCAGTTCGCGGGCGAGGTGGAGGTGGCCGCCGGGGACTTCCTGCCACCGGACGGGCACTTCCACAATGCTGTAGCCGAGGCGCACGGCCAATGCCAGGATCTCGAGGTCGAAGAGATAGCGAGTCTCGCGGGCCAGCGAGAAGAGACGGGTGGCGGCCTCGGCGCGGAACATCTTGAAGCCGCATTGGGTATCGCGGACCGGCAGCCCGAGCGCGCGGCGGGCCGCGGCGGCGAAGAGTCGTCCGGCCAGGCCGCGGGCCCATGCCCGCGTGCGTTGCACACCGGGCGCCTCCAGCAGCCGCGATCCGATGGCCACGTCGGCCCCGCGTGCGATCGCTTCGGCGAGCGGTTGCTCCTCCTCAATCGGCGTGGCGCCGTCGGCGTCGGCGAACAGCACGAGTCGCCCCTGGGCCGCCAGCACGCCGGTGCGCACGGCCGCCCCTTTGCCCTGGTTCTCCGAATGCACGATCCAGCGAAGCGGCGGCCAGCCGTCGCCCACCTGCGCAAGCACCGCGGCCAGGCCGTCGGTGCTCCCGTCGTCGACCACGAGGACTTCATAGCGGCCGGGGTGTTCGGCGTCCAGGTGCCGCCGGACCGACGCCAGGTAAGGCGGCAGCCGATGCGATTCGTTGTACGCGGGAATGACGACCGACAGGTCCACGGGTTCGGCAGGCAAGGGCACTCCTCCGCCAAGAAGGTTAGCGTGGCGGCGCGGAGAAATCCAGGGCGCGACGTAGGAATGCAGGGTGCTTCGCAGGACGCGCCCCGGGCGATTCGGCCGCTTGCGTTCGGCGCCTCGGGATGGGTATAGTAGGGGCTGTGGGTGTTTCTTCCATTTGCGGCCCTCGGGGCCGCCCAGACTGCTGGAGTGGACCGAATCGATGAATACGAAAAACCGCTCGAAATTTGGGATGGCCTTGCTGGCCGGCGCGATGGGTCTGACGCTCGTGGCGTCGTCCACGGTGATGGGGGCCGATGCCCCCGCCGCAGGGCAAGCGAAGCAGAGACTCGTCCCCGTCGACATCAAGCTCCCTCGCCCGCTCTTCCAAGGCACGCCCAAGAACATCAAGGCGTCGCCGACCATGGAGAAATACAGCGAGAAGCCCCGGGCCCCGTTCCTCGCCCCCGAAGGCGTCAAGCTCTTGTCGGCGGGTAAGAAGGTCACCTCCAGCGACATGGCCCCGGTGGTCGGGGAATTGAACCTCGTCACCGACGGCGACAAGGAAGGCTCGGACGGGAGTTTCGTGGAACTCGGACCCGGCACCCAGTGGGTCCAGATCGACCTCGGCGCGCCGGCCGAGATCTACGCCTTCGTCGTATGGCACTACCACGCCGAGGGCCGCGTGTACCACGACGTCGTCATCCAGGTGGCCAACGACCCCGACTTCATCGAGAACGTCAAGACCGTCTTTAACAACGACTTCGACAACTCCTCCGGCCTCGGACTCGGCAAGAACCTGGAGTACATCGACGACTACCGCGGTAAGCTGTTCGATGCCTGCAACGCCAAGGGCGAGCCGGTCAAGGGCCGCTATGTCCGCCTTTACTCCAAGGGAAACACTTCGAACGACATGAACCACTACGTCGAAGTCGAGGTCTTCGGCAAACCGGCGAAGTGAGTGGACAAGGGATTAGAGATTAGGGATTAGAGATTCGAGGTGGCGGGCGGAGGCCCGCAGCACAACTCCCCTCTCCCGTTCGACGGGAGAGGGGTTGGGGGGGAGGGCACTTGGCAGCACAACTCCCCTCGCCCGTTTCGGGAGAGGGGCCTGGGGGTGAGGGGGCATTCGGCACTTCGTGGGACCGCCATGCGACGCCCCTTTCCCTTCCTCACGCTCTCGATTCTGATCCTGACCGCCGCCGCCCTTGCAATCCGGCTGCCCCGGTTGGACCAGCGCCCCATGCACGGCGACGAGGCCAACCAGGCCGTCAAGGCGGCCATGCTCGCCGGCCTGATGCCCGAGGCCGGCGGCTACCGCTACGATCCGACCGAGCACCACGGGCCGACCCTCTACTGGCTCACGTGGCCGTCGCTTTGGTTTAGCGGGGCCGCCGACTTCGCCGAGACCACGGAGTTCGACTATCGGATCGTTCCCGTGCTGTTCGGCGCCGGCCTTGTCGTCCTTCTGCTTCTGGCGGCCGGCGGGCTGGGTCGCGGTCCGATCGTCGTGTCCGCCATCCTCACGGCGGTCTCGCCGGCGACGGTCTACTACGCCCGCTACTACGTGCAGGAAACGCTGTTGGCCTTCTTCACCTTCGCTGCCCTCGGTTGCGGCTGGCAGTTCTTCCGCACGCAGCGAGTTGGTTGGGCTGCCGGCGCCGGGGCGTCGCTCGGGCTGATGCACGCCACCAAGGAAACGTGGGTGCTCGCCGCCTTCTCGATGGTCGCCGGTCTCATGCTGACGCTCCTCTGGTCGCGGTGGCGCGACGGCACGCCGTGGACCCTGCGTCCCTACTGCCGGCCCACGCCTCTGGCGGCCGGCCTGGCCGCGGCTTGCCTCGTCGCGGTGGCGTTCTACTCCTCGTTCGGCGCGGATTGGCGCGGGCCGCTCGACTCAATCCTCGCCTACGCCACCTATTTCCGCCGCGGAAGCGAAGGAGGGATCCACGCCGCGCCCTGGTACGAATACTTGCACCTGCTCGTGGCCTTCCGGCCCGCCCGGGGATTTTTTTGGACCGAGGGCCTGATCGTCGGTCTGGCCGCCGTGGGATGCGTCGTGTCCCTTTTCCGCCGGAAGACGCCGAGTCGCGGGGGCCAAGGGGCCGTCCAGGAATCCTCCCCTCTCCCTTTGGGAGAGGGGCCGGCAGACGTCGATCCGGCCCTCGGCCGTTTTCTGACCTTCTACACCCTGATCCTCTTGGCCCTCTACTCGGCCGTCGCCTACAAGACCCCTTGGTGCATGCTGAGCTTCCTCCACGGCATGATCCTCCTAGCGGGCGTCGGGGCCTGGGCCATCCTGCAAGGGCTGCGGCGGCTCCCGCTGCGACTGTTGGCCGGAGCGGTGCTCATCGCGGGCATCGGGCACCTGGGCTGGGAGACTTACTGGCTCAACTTCCGGCTCTACGCCGATCAACGCAATCCCTACGTCTATGCCCACACGTCCGCCGACGTGCTGAACCTGGCGAAGCAGATGGAGCGGCTGGCCAAAGCAGCCCCGGACGGCCACACCATGGTGATCCACGTCGTGGCGCCGGAGAACGTCTGGCCGCTGCCGTGGTATTTGCGGCGATTCGATCGGAACCACGTCGGCTACTGGCAGGACCCGGCCGCGTGGTCCCGCGACTCGGCCGAGTCTCCGCCCCCGTCGGTGATCATCCTCACGCCGGAGGCCCAACCCGCGGTCGACGCCCACCTCCACGCGGAGTACAACCGTCAAATGCTCTTCGGGCTCCGCCCCGGCGTGTTCCTCTCGGCCTACGTGCGCGAGGACCTCTGGCAGGCGTTCGTGGGCGGAGCCAAGCCCGCGCATGAAGAAAGCCCTCGGGGGACGGGGGCTTTCTTCGAGCAAACGGAAGGGGGTGCTGACCGAGCGGTCCGTCAGTTGTCGGAGTAGACGGTAGTGCTCTCCTCCTTCGTGATCGGAGCCCGAATCTCGTCGGTCAGCATCTGGACGCGGACCCGCTGGTCTCCAGGCTTGAGACCTTGGACGCGGACGCGGTAGGTAGTATCGGCTTTGGCGGCGAGCCGCGGCAGCGGTTCGAACACAACGCGGGATCCACCGGCGGTGAAGCGCGTCGGGCCTTCGGCGGCCACGAACCGCAGGTCGGCGGGCAGTTCCAGGGAGATCTGCACGTTGGTCGACGCCTTCGACCCCTGGTTCAGGATTCGGATCTCGTAGGTCGTCTCCCCGTTGACCTCGACGGGATCGTGCGTATCGGCGACCTGGAACATGGCGGCGGCGATCCCGTCGATAATCACGGGATGGTCCCTCTCCGTGGCCAGTCCCCGTTCCGCGGAGCCGCGGAGCCGCAGGGTCTGCTCGCCGATGTCGACGGGCATGGTGGTCAACTCGACGGTGCCGGTTTCCTTGACGGGCAGTTCTTCCAGCAGCCAGCGGACCGATCGGGTCGTGTCGTCATACTGGCCTGAGTTGTTGGCCCGGACATACTTCAGACCGGGAGGAAGCTGGGCGACGAGTTCGACTTGCCGGGCCGGGGCTGTCCCGGGGTTCGACACGGAAAAGACGTAGGACGCCTCCCGATCCAGGAACCGACGCTTCGGCCCTTCCATGGCGAGGTCCAACTGCGGGGCGAGGACCTCGACGGTCCAACGGTCCTCGACCTTCACGTTGACGTCGCCTCGGGCCAGCAGCACGTTGGTCGTCGCTCCCGGCTGGACCGCGGTGAGTTTCAGATCGAGCTGCCGGCTCTCGTTCGGCTTCAGGTCGCCGACTTCGTATTCGAGTTCCGGGCCGGCCACGTGCTGCAAGCCGGCCGGCACCCGCTCGTCGAGGACCACCTTGTGGGCGACGCCGCTCCCGGTGTTCGTGACCGTGATGGAGAGGTTCACGTCTTCTCCGATGAGCACCTTGCTGGGGGCGACCGTTTTGAGTACCAGTTGGGGCTTGGTGGCGATCGTCCGCGCGGAGACGTCGGCCGCGAAGCTGACGGTAGCCACGCTGCCGATTTCGCCCTCGTCGACCGGCATCACTTGGATTTCCAGCGTGACTTCGTCGGTGGGCTTGAGGGTCCCGAGTTGCCACACCAGTTCCCCTTGCACTCCCGGGTTCGCCCGGGGCGATGTCGAGATGAGCCGGGTGCCCTTGGGAACCACGTCGCGGATTTCGACGTTGCGGGCCGCGATGGGCCCGGTGTTCTTCAACTTGATTTGGAACGTCGCGGGCCGGCCGACCTGGATTTCCGGCGGGGCGGTCTTCTGAAGGGTCACTTGCGGGGCCTGCGGTCCCTCGATCTGCTTGGCACCCGGCTTGCCGGTCCCCTCCCCCGCCCGTGAATCCTCCGCAGCGTTCGGCGTCCTGGCGCGCGGCTCGGCAGCCACGGGCCTGCGGAGACCCTCGTCGTCGCCGGCGGCACGCGGGACCGGACTGATCGACGCCGATCCGGGATGCAGGAGCGCCGGTTCGGTCGTCGGCGAAGCGGCCGGGAGCGAAGGAGAACTCGA
>Ga0067045_1030503_pt1 | contig 15061 bp, 15 predicted proteins | sample TerdegcTABiofilm_FD_59184 | JGI IMG/M metagenome (GOLD analysis project Ga0067045, IMG submission 59184) | Combined Assembly of (Gp0054472, Gp0054536) Wastewater bioreactor microbial communities from Singapore -Terephthalate degrading...
CCATAGAAGCAATAGAGAAATTATACCACACCAAGGAGAATTACACAGGAGTACCCTCTGGGTTTTCTAATCTGGACAATATGACCAGTGGCTTTCAGAAGTCGGAATTTATTGTTATAGGGGCAAGGCCCTCGGTAGGAAAGACTGCCTTTGCCCTTACCATAGCGGCCAATATGGCCATCCGGCAGCATCGGGCTGTGGGTTTCTTTACCCTGGAGATGTCCGATATGGCTTTGATGCAGAGGATGCTGGCCAGCGAGGCGAGAATCGATTCCATGGCTCTTAGAACGGGTTTGTTAAAACCCGCCGACTTCCATAGCCTTACCGAAGCAGCAAGCAGAATTTACGAGGCCCCTCTCTATATTGATGATACTCCGAATATAAAGTTGCTGGATCTCCGGGCTCAGTCCCGTCGCCTTAAATCCCAGCAGAATGTGGAGATAATTTTTGTGGATTACATAGGTCTTATAGAACCGGAAACCCGTGGGAATACTCCAAGACATGAACAGGTAGCGGAGATCTCCAGGTCCCTGAAGTCCCTGGCCAGGGAACTAGACGTACCGATTGTCTGTCTTTCCCAGGTTGGCCGTCAGACGGAAGGGAAACCTCCCACTCTTGCGGATCTTAGGGAATCAGGTTCCATTGAGCAGGATGCGGATGTGGTTATCTTTCTTCACCGGGAAAGGGGCACAGAAAAGTCGGAGGAAGAGAATTATACTCCCAATAATATAGAGACCGATCTTGTGGTGGCCAAACAGAGAAATGGTCCTGTGGGTATGCTTAAACTGGCCTTTCTTCCAAAGTACACTAAATTTGAAGCTCTTACCAGGGAAGAACCTTGAAAATAAAAACCAGGACAGGTATATTTATCTAGGTGGGGGAATCTGATGACCTTAAAAGAACAGTACAATTTTGAATATCTTGTAAATGAAGCGGAAAGGCTGGTACTGGAAGCCCTGGAAAGACGTCTGGAAGAGGATCTGGATGGGGTAATATGTAAGTGTCAGGATTGCATTCTGGATATTGCGGCTCTTGCCCTGAACAATGTAAAACCCCTTTACAGGGTTTCCTTAATAGGTACTCTTTATGCCCACTCCCTGGATGATTCCGAATACGCCGGGGAGATACAGAAAGCTGTTGATCGAGCTATAGAAAAAATAACAGCAAATCCTTCCCACTAATAGATCCTTCTCTGGTATCTGCTTTTCTCCTCTAGGTGCAAGGCCTCTTCATTGAAGACTGTAACATAATTGTGCCCTCCTGGGGAGGCATAGAACTCGCCATTGGAGAAGAGGGCAACCCATTCAAGATCCTTGAACATATAGAAATCCAGGATCCTTTTCCCGGACCTTTTGTCCCAGATGGAGATGGATCCATCGCTGTTAAGGGAATACACCCAAAATCCCTGAACCATCAACCTTCTGGGAATGTGATCTGTGGCTTCCAGGTTGGTAAAACCACTCCAAGAAAGCATCCTTGCCCCTGAAAATCCAAGGGTTGTAAAGAGAGTCCCGGTTTCCCTATCCAGAACCATATCAGCAGAATAATCCTCACCATAGTAGGAGATCCGTGCTCTGCTCCGTTCCAGAGAACCCCCTGTATGACTTTTCAAGACAGTGATAAGGGAATCCTGTCTTCTTTCAAAACCGAGGGTATAAAGCGTATTGTTATGCTCATCAAAAATAAGCTTGTTGGTAAGCATATTGCTGTCGGCAATGGGAGATGTTTCCAGGGTGGAAGGATTGATATGAAGGAGCGGGGTTTCAAAAATGGTGGCACTGTTTCCCGCGGCCAAAAGATTGGACCCTGCAAAACCTACATCCCTGAGACCAGAAATTGTTAAAGAAAAATAGGGATTAGGGTCTGGATAGGTTCTAAGCTGAATCGTTCCATTTCTGTCCAAAGTAAGGATGTTGTTTCCCCTGGTTTTTAGGTCTCTCAGTATTCCAGTGTACTCCCAGAGGGGTTGGATTACCCTTTCCCTGGCATGGAAGAGAGAAAGGGAAGAATTCTCAAGTTCTGCAGGCCAAAGAAAAAAGAGATTTTCCTTCCAATGTTTTAAGGAGATCAGTCTTGTATAGGGGTTGGGATTTATTTCGGTAAAGAAGTAGCTTGGAATCTGCTGGGAATTCCTTGTTTCAAAGAAATCGGAATTGCAGGTTATAAGGGAATCCCTGGAGGCAAGAAGAAGGGTGTTGTCTCCTATTGCAATGTCGCTTATTTCCAGAATCTTGTTTGAAGAAAAAAGAGCCGGTTCCTGCATAAGGGAGTTTTGGAAAAAAACCTCTCCATTCATGGAGGCTACGAAAGCAGTTCCTTGAGCGTAGAGAATGGTGTTTACACTAATCCCTCCTGGAGGTTTAAGATTTGTGGTGTTAGGGGAGAGCCTGCCTTGAGACAGAGTCCAAAGGGTGAGGACTGGGTTGCGCCCACCGGAAAGGCATAGGATATCCCCTGTAATAGGATTTACTTTGGCAAGTATTGGATTCTGGATCTCCCTCTGGTCTATGCTTCTGCCTGTTACCAGATCTATTACTACCAGTTTTCCTTCGTAGAGACCGGTCATATATCTGCCGTCTGCGGAAAATCCGATGGAATTAAGGTTGGACAGGGTGGAAAATTCCGCCCTTTTTGTCCTGGTCCGGAGATCCCAATATTTAATGCTACCGGAAGGGGAATAGGATAGAAGGCTGTTTTCTGTGGAGGAGATAAAGACATCGGAAACTATTCCTGTACCCTCCTGTAGAAGGGGAAGAGCTGTTCCCTCCTGGGCATCCAGGAAGATTATGCCATTCCAGTCTGCCTTGCCGTAAATCAGCAGATTCCCTTGAGGGGAGAATCGTAAGAAGAGGGGGATTTCTGAAAGGTTTATCGTATAAAGCCGTTTCTTCTGCTGCCAGTCCCAGAGGGATAGGCGAAAGATTTGAAGTCCATCCGATTCAACCACTGCCACCTGAGGTTTGTCCGGGTTAAGGGAGATCATCCGAACCGGAAGGTGGGAAACCTGAAGAAGAAAGACAAGGCTCTTTGTCTTGGTATCCCAAGCCCGCACAGTACCGTCGGAGCCGCAGGAGAAGAGAAGCTCATATTTCTGTTGAAATGCCAGGGTGTTGATGGGACCGTTATGACCACTGTTAAGCAATACCCGTGTTGCCTGACCGTACAGCGAGGTTATAAGAAAAAATATTACTGCTGCTAGAATATTTCTTTTAAACTTAAACAAACTATTCCTCCTTTTCCAGGGCGACACGGGTTACAGATACATAGGGGGGTGTAATAAAATAGAAAAAGGGCTCCTGGTTGGCCAACCTGGGCAGATCCTTAAGGATTTTCTGATAGGTTGCTAGGGGAATTCTTGATACACCAATCTCCGCCGGTTTAAGGCCATACAGATGAAAGGTCAGGTGTTCTCCTTCCGAGGAATTAAAAAAGAGGGAGATCCTATCTGGATTCTCGGTTTTTTTTAAAAGATAGTATTTGATTATCTCGATGGCTTTTCTATCCAGTGAGGCCTGATGGATCCTAACCCATTCCACCAGTTCGGGATAACCGATTACCACCTCCGAGGCTTGGATTTCCTTCTCCCCGGCCAAAAAGGCACTACGTTCGAGTTCCGGTATAAATCCCAGTTTGGAGATTCCCTGATTGTATAGGAAGCTCAGGGTAATTTCAGGTTTTACTACTTTCCCGCAGGCAGGGCAGATTTTCACAAGAAAGTTCCCCTGGATAATCGAATCCTGAAGTTCCTCCGAGGCCTCCAGATCAAGGGCGTCAGGAATATCGAAATCCAAGATTTCGCCGCAATAACAGTTGATCTTCATCTCTGCCTCCAGGTAAAGCTATTTTTTAAAAAGAAACACCAGATCATTAAAGGTGGTAAAAAGCAATATACTTATAATAACAGCAAAACCTACGATTTGGTAACGGTAAAAGTACTTTGGTTTCAGAGGTTTTCTTAATACAGTTTCTACTAGATTAAACAGAATCATTCCCCCATCCAGGGCAGGAATGGGTAAAAGATTTCCAAATCCCAAAGCAACACTTAAAAGACAAAGGAAACGGAACAGGTTTATAAAACCCTCCCACATACCTAAGGAAAAACTTTCCGAGGCAATCTCCCCCACATAATAGGTAATTCTTATAGGTCCAGAAAGAGCGCTACTCAGTTTTACCCCCCGAAAAAGGAGGCCGAGACTTTTCAGGGTCATAAAAAAGGTGGAAAAGGTCTCTTTGGCTCCTTCTGCTAAGGCCTGGAATACGGAAAGGTCCGGGGAGGGGAATAGGGCAGGGGCAAAGGAAAAACCCAGATCAGTCTCTCCTCTTTCGCCGTAGAAGGGGATAAGGGTTACCTCCTCAATTCTCCCGGCCCTGTCAATTCTTAGGACAATTTTTTCCGGTTTTTCCAGAAGTAACGAGTAAAAATCCAGGGAGTGATTGATCCTTTTACCCTGGGCTTCTACAATCCGGTCTCCCTCCCTTAAGCCCGCAAGCCCTGCGGCGGACTCAGGTTCAACAGAACCCAGTATTGGCTCAATCCAAGCAGAAACTCCCAGGAAACCTGCACCGCTTTCCGGATCAAGTTCTGGTATTAAGGTCAGGGTTAATTCCCTGCCTTCCCGTAGGATCTCTGCCTTAAGAGGTTTTTCCGCAGCTTGAACAATGGCTTCCTGGAGATCCCGGTAATGATTAATCCTTTTCCCTTCCAGAGATACAATTCTGTCCCCTGTTAACAACCCCGCTTCGTCAGCCCTGTAAACCCGTCCTGGGGAAAGGGAGTCGTATTCAGAGAGAAGGATGATTCTGTTGTCATAGGTGCGGATGGTAAAACCCGCAAACCAGATCACGGAAAGCACCAGAATGGAAAAGATTATATTGGCCATGGGCCCGGAAAGATAGGTAAAGGCTCTCTTGAGAGGTGAAACGGAAAAGATGGAGCCCGGTTCTTCCTGGACCTTTGGTGAGTTTTCCTCCACCGCCTTTCTAAAGAGTTCTTCTCCCTTCATTTTACAGTATCCCCCCACCGGGAATAAGGAGAGGATATACTCAGTGTTTTTTCTCTTAAAGGAGATAAGCTTCTTCCCCCACCCAAGGGAGAATTTTTCTACTTCTATACCCGAAATTTTAGCTGCAAAAAAATGCCCTGTTTCGTGAACAAGAACCACAAGCCCCAATCCAAGAAGTCCTATCAGGATACTTATCAACATCGCAATTACACAACCTTTTTATTCATTACTCTCCGGGCATATTCCCGGACGGATCTGTCCATTTCCAGAGCAGTATCGATAGATTTTAATGGAAACTGCCAGTCTCCTTCAAGGGTTTCAGAAACTATTGCCGCAATATCCATAAAACCGATCCTTTGCTGCATAAAAGCCTCCACAGCCACCTCATTGGCGGCATTGTAGGCCAGGGGATACCCGCCCCCAGAGACAGCGGCAGAGTAAGCCAGGGGAAGCAGGGGGTACTTTCGGGCATCTGGTTTGTAAAAATTAAGGGTAAGATCGGAGAGATCCAGCTTGCCAAAGGGGGAGGCAGGCAGATCTGGAAAGGTAAGGGCATTCATTATAGGAAGCCGCATATCCGGATCGCTTATCTGGGCATACAGGGCACCATCCCTTGTTTTTATAAAGGAATGTACCCTGCTCTGGGGGTGGATAACCACCTGGATCCTTTCCGCCGGAAGGCCAAATAGTTTTTCCGCCTCCAGAACCTCAAGCCCCTTGTTTGCCATGGTGGCGGAGTCCACGGTAATCTTTTGCCCCATGGACCAGTTGGGGTGTCTCAGAACCTGTTCCAGAGTAGCCTTGCATAACTCTTCCAAGGGAAGATCTCTTAGAGCCCCACCGGAAGCTGTAAGAATTATACTATCCAGTGCTTTAAGGTTTCGATTCTGAAGGAGAAAAAATACTGCAGAGTGTTCCGAATCTACAGGCAGGATCCTTTTCCCCTCCCTTTTAGCCAGAGCATTGATAAGATCCCCAGCCATAACCATGGTTTCTTTGTTTGCTAGGGCAAGGTTCTTTCCCGACTCCAAGGCGGCTAGGGAGGGAAGAAGCCCCACTGCTCCCGAGATACCGTTTATTACAATATCCGCGCTGGTTTCCCGGATCATCTGGAGGAGCCCTTCGGTCCCGCAATAACCGGGAAAGTTCCTGTGTTTCTCTTTTCCCGATAGGGCAAGGGTTTTCACACTGAATTCCCTGCCTAAACTTAAAAGCTCCTCCTCCCTTGTGTGGGCCGAGAGTGCAGTTATTTTAAAAAGATCAGGAAAGCTCCTGCATACCTCCAAAGTATTCTTTCCTATGGAGCCGGTGCTGCCAAGGATTATCAGTTTTCTGGGATAATTGTTTTCATCTTTCATTGGGCATCACTGATTTGCAAAAAGAAGGATGTAGTAGAAGAAGGGCGCGCTGAAGAGCAAACTGTCTATGGAATCCAACACTCCTCCCCGGCCCAACATAAGAGTTCCGGAATCCTTTACTCCCGCAGATCTTTTTAAAGCCGATTCTGACAGATCGCCGAAAATTGTGGTAAACCCAAGGGTAATTCCGGCAGCAAGGGCAATGGGAAAATTGTTGTCAAAGACCTGAGGAAAGAATCTCCAAAAAATCATGGAAACGATTATCGAGAAACAGAAACCCGCAAGAAAACCGACCAGGCTCTTGTTGGGACTTACAGGTATAATTCCACGGGTTTTTTTTCCAAAAAGCATGCCAAAGATGTAAGCGGCTGTGTCATTGGCGAACACTATAAGTATGAAACAGGCAATAACTATTGCCGGGTTTTTAAAACTTGTAAGCATTACAATGTAGGACATGAGGAGTCCAGAGTAGAATACGGTAAATAGGGAAGCGGAGATGGTATAGATCCCTTCCGGGATTTTATTGGTGGAGGACACAAAGGCTTCGTGAGCCAGAAAAATGCAGGCCAGGAGAACGAAGGAGATTATTACACTCTGAGGCGGCAGGAATTTTATAATTTCCAGATAGGAAACTATGGGAAGAAGGGTGCTTAGAACAGCAGTGCCAAGGATTACCTGAATGCCCCGGGATTTGAAGAGTCTTTCAGTCTCGCGGCCAGCCAGAAAGGAGAATAGTACCGCCGCCAGGTTAAAAACAAGATGATTTGCTTGGGGCAGTAGGAAGATGATGGCATAGAGGGCTGGAATACCTATAATGAAGAGCAGGATTCTTTGAAACAGTTTTTTCATTCGGCACCACCGATGACTCCACCGAACTTCCTTTCCCTTTTTTGAAAATTATCCAGGGCAAGCATCAAATCCTCCGGTGTCCAGTCTGGCCACAATTTATCGGAAAAAAGGTATTCTGCATAGGCTCCCTGCCAAAGGAGGAAATTGGAGATACGCAGTTCCCCTCCCGTACGGATTATAAGATCGGGATCCGGAATTTCCGGTTGATCGAGATACTCCTTGAAGGATTCTTCCGTGAGCGGGCTGGAGTTTCCGTTGTTTCTCCATCTATTAACTGCTCTGATTATCTCGTTTCTGGCACCATAGTTTATTGCCAGAACTACACTTAAATCGGAATATTCCGCCGTATCAGCCATTACCTTGTTGATTTCCACTCGGATATCCTGGGGAAGACCCTCCAGGTCTCCGCAGTGAAGAACCCTTATTCTGTTCTCCCTGTAAAAATCATACTCTTTTTTTAAATGGGTTTTTATAAGGTGCATTAAAAAGGAAACCTCTTCCTCTGCCCTTTTCCAGTTTTCCGTTGAAAAGGTGTAAAGGGTAAGGTAGGGAATTCCCAGTTCCGATGCCTTTTTTATTATTTTTTTTGCGGTTTTTAAACCCTCTTTATGGCCGGCGGTTCTGGGCAGGTTTCGTAACCTTGCCCAGCGACCATTCCCGTCCATAATTATTCCTATATGTTTAGGAAGACCAAGAATATCCATGGAATTTGCCTTTATCACACTTCCATGATTTCCTTTTCCTTTTCCTCTAGGATCTTGTTGATCTTGTCAATATAAAGGTCGGTCATCTTTTGGATCTCCTCCCCAGCCCGTTTAAGATCATCTTCGCTGTAATCATGATCCTTTTCCTTCTTTTTTAATTCCTCGTTGGCGTCTCTGCGGATGTTCCTTATTGCAACCCTGGCCTGTTCAGCATGGTTTTTTGCCAGTTTAACGTACTCCCTTCTCCTTTCCTCGGTAAGGGGGGGAATATTGATCCTTATTACCTTACCGTCGTTGTTGGGATTAACAGAAAGCTCCGATTTCTGGATAGCTTTTTCAATTTCCGTTAAAAGAGCCTTGTCCCAGGGCTGGATTACCACAAGGCGAGCCTCGGGTATAGAGATTGTTGAGACCTGATTGAGAGGAGTTGGGTTCCCGTAATAGTCTACCTTAATTTTATCAAACAAAGCGGAGGAGGCGCGCCCCGTTCTGATTGTATTGAATTCATCCATTAGCGCTGCCACACTCTTCTTCATTCTCTCTTCGGTTTCTTTTTTTACCAGTTCCATTGTTCCTCCTTAAATTAATCTTCTAGAGGCTTTCGCCTACCCGGTAATAAAGATAGGTGTTTATGGATACTTTTGTGGAGTTTTCTTTATTCAGATCCTCCAGAACCTTTTCCACAGATCTCTTATCATCCTTTACAAAGGGCTGCTGTAGAAAGCAGATCTCCGAGAGGTGTTTGTTTAGTTTACCCTGAACTATTCCTGCAAGGACATTGGCAGGTTTGCCCAGATTCTCCACCTGTTTGGCAAAGATTTCCTCCTGTTCCTTAAGGTACTCCGCAGGAACAGACTTTTTTGTCATAAAACCGGGGTTGTAAGCTGCAATATGAAGGGCACAATCAAAGAGAAATTCCCGGATCTTCTGGTTTTCAAAATCCTTTGGATTCTCTGAGGAGGCTTTTACCAGTACCCCGATTTTTCCTTCGCCATGGATATAATCACAAAGATAATCCTTTTCCGATCTCTCCAGTGTAGAGAATCTTCTGATAGTAAGGTTTTCCTTTATTCTTCCTATGGCTTCCTTTACCAGGTTTTCTAATTCTTCGTTGCTTTGGGTAAGATTCTTTTCTATAATTTTGCTAAGGATAGTATCTCCCAGGGCAATAAAATCCTGATTTCTTGCTACAAAATCTGTTTCGCAGGAGAGTTCTAAAAGGGCAGCCTTTTTATCTGCCAGTTTGGAAAAGATCCTACCTTCATTGGTTGCCCTTTCGCTCCTTTTGGAGGCAGCGGCAAGGCCCTGTTCCTTTAATAATTTTTCCGCCTTGGAAAAATCTCCGCCCGCCTGCTCCAAAGCCTTTTTGCAGTCGAGCATTCCTGCACCTGTTTTATCCCGCAGGGTTTTTACATCTGTTGCTGTTATTCCCACACTAAAATCTCCTATCTCTTATTCTTCGTACAATTTATCTTCATCAATAATTGCGGTAATTGTTTCCTCCGCCGTATCCACTGTTTTTGGTTTTTCCAGATTAGGATTGTAATCAGAGTAATCCTCGTCTGTAAATTTAATAGGTTCTTCAGCTTCCTTTGCAGCGACCTGAACTCCCAGAGGAGTGGTGACAACTTCCTCGTCCTCATCCTCTTCGTCATCCTTAGGCTTAGCCGGTGCAGCCTCGATCTCCATGGAGAGTTCATCATCGGAGAGGGTCTCTATAACCTCCAGCCCTATCTCGTTGTCCGCCTCTACTACCGCATTGGCGATTATGGATGTAAAGAGGGTGATGGCACGAATTGCATCATCATTTCCGGGAATAGGATAATCGATTCCATTGGGATTGCAGTTGGTATCTACAATAGCGATAATGGGAATCCCCATTCTCTGGGCTTCTGCCACGGCAATAGCCTCTTTTCTTGTGTCTATTATAAAAATAACACCGGGGAGCTCCTTCATCTCCTTGATACCCCCAAGGTTTTTCTCCAGTCGTGTCCTTTCCTTATTGAGCCTTGCAATCTCTTTTTTGGTCAGGCTTTCAAAGGTGCCATCCACTTCCATTTTTTCGATTTTCTTTAGTCTGAGAACCGATTTTTTTATGGTGGAAAAATTGGTAAGCATCCCGCCAAGCCAACGGTTATTTACATAGTACATCCCGCAACGCTTGGCCTCTCTCTCTACTGCAGCCTGAGCCTGTTTTTTTGTTCCTACAAATAGAACTGGTTTTCCATCGTGGACCGCTTTTCTTACAACTTCGTAAGCTTCTTTGATGGCGGTAATTGTTTTTTGTAAATCGATAATGTGGATCCCGTTGCGTTCAGCAAAGATATACTTTTTCATTCTGGGATCCCACCGCTTGGTTTGATGTCCGAAATGAACACCTGATTCCAGCAGGTTCTTCATTGTTACAACTGCCAAAATAGCCTCCTGTTTGTTTTTGCGGTTTAACCGCATTCCTTCTCTTTATCTCATGACCTGTCCTGACCAGGAAGGTTATGGAAAATCCCTCTCCCTAGGGGAAAGGATAATTTGAACGTCTTAGCATGTCATAAAATGTGTGGATTGGCAAGCCCATTACATTGCTGAAGGAGCCATCGATCTGGTTGATGAAACAGGCTGCTTTCTCCTGAATTCTGTAGGCACCCGCCACACCAGCCCATTCCTCGGTATCAAGATACCATTCCAGCTCCTTTTCTGTAAGATCCCGGAAGGTAACCATGGTACAGGAATAATCGGTGATCCATCTGTTCCTTTTATGAACCAGGGCTAGGCCGGAGATTACCTTGTGGGTGCTGCCGGAGAAGGCTTTCAGCATCCTTCGAGCCTCCTCCCGGTCTTTGGGTTTACCTATAAATTGATCCTTATGCCATATAAAGGTATCCACCCCCAGAACCCAGAAATTTTCCGGCAATGTGGAAACTACAGCCTGAGCCTTTTTCTTTGCCAGAAGTATGCTGAGTTCCTCCGGAGATTTGCCGTTTTCGAAGACCTCTTCTACCTGAGAGGGGATAACGGAAAAGGGGAGGCCGATTTGAAGAAGAAGCTCTCTCCGCCTTGGGGAGGCAGAGGCAAGTACAAACTGTTCCATAGAATTAAATCCTGTATATTTAAGGCGCCTACAAAATTATATTTTGAAGGCGCCTTATTGATTTCCTAAAAGCACCTATGCTTGACATGCTCGAGGGATACTACTATTCTATAGCATCTCTGGACATGTAGCTCAGCTGGATAGAGCGTCGGCCTCCGGAGCCGAAGGTCGTGGGTTCGAATCCCGCCATGTTCATTAGGTTTTAAAAGGATACTTTTGGGGCTTCCCGGGCTGCTTCCGATATTTCAAAATAGGGATGTACTTCCAACCCGAGACTTCCCGCTATAATAGAAGAGGGGAAGACTCTTATCTTAGTGTTAAAATCCCTTACAGTATCATTGTATCTCTTTCTCGCCACGGCAAGCCGGTTCTCTGTACCTGCAAGCTCATCCTGCAGCCGGATAAAATTCTGGTTTGATTTCAGATCCGGATAATTTTCAACTATCACTAAAAGCCTGGATAGGGCGCTTTCCATCTCGCCATAGCTTTCCGCCTTCTCCTCCACAGTCTGCGCTCCTGCAAGTCTGCTTCTGGCATCGGCAATTCTGGTAAACAGCTCCTGCTCTTGGCTCGCATAGCCTTTTACAGTAGCTACAAGGTTTGGAATCAGGTCACTCCTGCGCTGAAGCTGGTTGTCAATTTCCGACCAGGAGGCATCGATCTGTTCCTCCGCCACCATGAGCCCGTTTCTTGTCCGGACATACCAGGAACCGATAATCAAAGCCAAAATCACAATAATTGCAACTACAATTAAACCTCTAGCCTGTTTTGCTGCCATCTATTACTCTCCGTATAAATATCTATTTTATGGATATACAAGCGGCTATACCGCCTGTGGTATGTTAAAAACCTCTGGAGGCACCCCCGCCTCCGAAACCGCCTCCTCCAAATCCCCCAAAGGAGCCTCCACCGAAACCTCGGGAAGAGGAACGGGAAGAGGAGGACCCAAAGCCCCCTCCAAAGACGCCTCTTCTGCCTCGGGTTAGGAATAAAAGAGGCCAGAATATCCGTCCCCCACCAAAGAAGAATATAAGAAGGAAGATGATAAACTGCACGGGAATATGGAACCCTTCCTCAGAAGTAATGGCATCCGCCTCGGGAAGGCCGGTGATCTGCAGTCCGTACTCCTCTGCGACAACTGCTGCGGCAGCATCAAAACCGGCTCTCAGTCCTGAGCTGAATTTGTTCTCCCGAAGGTAGGGAATCATGGCCCTATCCATGATAGCGCCAACCTTCCCATCGGGAAGTATCCCTTCAAGGCCGTAGCCTACCTCTATTCTTACCTTCCTCTCCTCCAGAGCTAGAACAAAAAGAAGGCCCGTGTCTTCCTTGGCTTTGCCCACAGCCCATCTCTCTGCCAAACCAATAGAATAATCCTCTATTGAATAAGGGCTTATGGAGGGAATGGTGGCTACAGCAATCTCTACTCCGGATTTTGCTGCAATCTCCCGAGCAACATTCTCCATCCATTCCCTGTCCTGGGAGCTTATAACTCTGGCAAAATCATTTATAAATCCGGTAGGGGAGGGATAGTTTTGGGAAAAAACAAGGAGGGAGGGGAAAAGCAGGAACAGGGAAAACAGGGAAAGGAAAAGATAGAATCGTTTGATTTTCACTTATTCTCCTCCAGGGAATCCACAATCCCGGCAAGTTGTATAAGGGTATAAAGCAGTTTCTCCGCCGTATCCAGGGGATTTAGTTTTTTGCCGTGCCTTATCTCTTCCAGTTCTGAAAAACCATCACTATTACATTGGTATAATTCGCTTATCCTCTGGATAAGGGCCTCTTCCCTTAAGCCGGTAAGCTCCTGATCCTTCAGCTTTAGTAACCCTTTGAATACCGTCTTTAGGCTGCCGCTCCAGATTTTTAGGGATTCGTAAAGATCCTTATCCTTTCCACCTGCAGCCACTAAAATCTGCCTGAGAGTTCCGATGCTGCCCCGGAGCAGAGATTCTACCTGATGTCTTAGATTTGATTTGTCCAGGGAAAGGAGATTAAGGATCTGCTCACCGAAAAGAATTCTTCCATTGGCCTTGAGATCCCAGTATTCCAGAGGGAAGATGTCCGAGGATCCAAGGAACTCTTTTCTAGTTAAGATCTGAGGTGTAACCCTGTTCTTCCTTAGAAAGGAGATCGATTTTTTACCAAAAGAGAAGATCTGTTTAGGATTGCTCTCCTTAAGCAGGGTTAAAAGATTAATATCAGAAACCCCAGGAATATAATCCCTGGTGTTGGCAGACCCGTAAAGGATAATGGAGCACAGATTTTCTCCAAAAGTCTCCTTAGCTGAAGCAACAAATTTATCCACTATTGAATTTAAATTTTCCTTACCCATGAACCCCCCTTTATTGATACCTAGAAAAAGATAATAAAAGAGGCTTAGAAAGGCAAACCTATTGCTGACCGAACTGATATAACAATATTGATCATCTGCGCTTACCAAGATCCTCTTCCTTTGGGTTTGACTTTCCAGGGTTAAAGGAGTATGTTTTTGTGAATGACGTATGTCGTTATATACACCTGCAGTGGAGTTTTTTTATGATTTTAAATAGAAAAGGCTTTGCCCTTGTATTGCTCTTTCTTTTTGTTCTATTACCGGTTCTATGGGGCAAGGGAAAATCGGAAAAACAGGAGACCGAGAAGGTCAATATTGATAATGCTGTGGCTTTGGTAAATGGATCTCCCATCTCCAAAGAGGCCTTTGATCGTGAACTGGAAAGAGTAAAAATACAGTTTTTGATGCAGGGCATGGAATTAAGCGGTGAGCAATTGACCATGGTTCAGGAACAGGTCCTGGAGGATCTTATAAATCAGGAGCTGGTATATCAGGAAGGGGTAAAAGGCGGGATTTCGGCAGACGAAGAGTATGTGCAGAACCAGCTTTCCCAGATCAAAGCTAATTTCCCAGATGATACCGCTTATCAATCTGCTTTGCAGGAACAGGCCTTAACTGAGGATCTGCTCCTGGTGGATATAAGAAGGGTCTATATAATTCAGAAGTATATTGATAGTCATTTCAATGATCTTATCAAAATCTCGGAAGAAGAGATGCGGAAATTTTATGATGAAAACCCTCAATATTTTGAAGAACCGGAACAGGTTTCTGCAAAGCATATCCTTATCCAGACAAATCCCTCCTCTACCGCAGAAGAGAAAACCGAGGCCTTAAAAAAGATCACCGACTTGCGCCAGAGGATTGTCGCAGGGGAGGATTTCAGCACCCTGGCCAAGGAGTTTTCTGATTGCCCAAGTGGGGAGAATGGTGGGGATTTAGGATACTTCCAGAGGGGCGATATGGTGGGGCCCTTTGAAGATGCAGCTTTTATTCTTCCTGTAGGGGAACTCAGCGATGTTGTGGAAACCGAATTCGGCTACCATCTTATAACAGTGACGGATAAAACAGCTGTTTCCTTCGTAGAGTATGAAAGTGTCAGTTTCCAGATTGAAGAGTTTCTCTACGAGACAAAACTCAAGGATATGATTTTTCAATTAATAGAAGAGCTTAAGGGAAAAGCAGAAATAGAGAACCTTATGAAATAAAAAATGCCTTCTATATGACAAGATGACAAGATGACAAAAAAAGGGGCTCAAGAGCAGCCCCTTTTTTATTTCTCTTTCCAAAATTATTTGACTAATCCGACCATAATCTTGGAACCTTGACGGTAAACTGTGAACATTACCCTTCTGGTACTGCTGTTAAGGGCTTTATAGAAATCCATAACTGTGTTTATGGGGGTGTCCCCAATCTCTAAAAGTATATCTCCTGTCCGCAATCCTGCCACAGCTGGGGCGGTATTGTTCAGTATCCCTACCAGGGCAACCCCTTTAAGATCGGAGGGTAGTTGAAGCTCCTTTCTTATCTCCTCGGTAATCGGAAGGGCAGAAATTGCAGGCCAGATATCAGTGGAGGCTTGTAGTTTTTCCTCCGCCTCTCTTTCTGCCAGTTTTATCTTCAATTCCATCTCCGAACCATACCGGATTATCCTGAATCCTACCTCTCTGCCCGGAGGAATTGTGCCAATAATCTGAGAAAGGTGGTCGGAACCATTTACCTGTTGATTA